>ERZ779737.132-NODE-132-length-77921-cov-11.009054_pt1 | contig 77921 bp, 63 predicted proteins | sample MGYA00511889_ERZ779737 | MGnify/ENA primary metagenome ERZ779737 (study PRJEB29588, sample SAMEA2163575) | human gut metagenome | biome: human gut; feature: human-associated habitat; material: faeces | place: Denmark | collected 2008/2010 ...
TATCCATCGCACGTAGGAAATCTCTCGACGTTCTTTTGCCTACTTTTCTTACAAGGCAGTTATACTTACTTAGCCTGTAAAAGCAGATAACGTAAAGCCTTTATCCATCGCACGTAGGAAATCTCTCGACGTTCTTTTGCCTACTTTTCTTACAAGAAAAGTAGGTTAGCCCAAAAGGAATGCCTTATAAACGAGATATGCTTCGTACACGTCCGCCTTAGCTACAATTTCCATAGGAGCATGCATATTAAGCACGGAAATACCTGCGTCGATAACGTTCATATTATAGTTACCGAGAATGTAAGCTATAGTTCCGCCGCCGCCCTGATCGACTTTGCCGAGTTCGGCAGTCTGGAAATAGAGGTTATTATCATCGCAAATCTTACGTATCCAAGCCATGTACTCGGGCATAGCGTCATTACTACCCGACTTACCTCTTGCACCGGTATACTTATTAAATACAATACCTCTGTTGAGATAAGCAGCGTTTTTGGAATCGTTTACTTCGGGGAAAAGCGGATCGAAGCCTGCGCTTACGTCCGAAGAAAGCATACGGCAATTTTCCATAGTCTTTTTAAGCGCTATATAGCTCGTCTCGTTTTGCAAAGCGAGAAGATCGGCAATGGTGTTTTCGAAGAATACGCTCTGAGCGCCGGTAGCACCGACCGAACCGATTTCCTCTTTGTCTACCAAGATGCAACAAGCGGTATATTCGGGCTGGGCGATATCGAGGATAGCTCTAAGCGAAGTATAAGCGCAAACTCTATCGTCGTGACCGTATCCGGCAACCATGCTCCTATCAAGACCGTAATCTCTGGACGGACCTGCGGGAACTACCTCGATTTCGGCAGAAAGGAAATCTTCTTCTTCGATATCGTATTTTTCTTTGAGCATCTTAAGAATATTTGCTTTAACCGCATCTTTTTCTTCGTCTTCGAGAGGAATAGAACCGATAGTTACGTCGAGATTCTCGCCTTCGATAACCTTGTCACCAGTCTTTTTGAGCTGATCAGCCGAAAGATGAATAAGAAGGTCACTGATGCCGACAACCGGATCGGACGGATCGTCGCCGATGCTTACATCGATAACGCTACCGTCTTTGCGGCAAACCACACCGATAAGCGCAAGAGGAATGGTAACCCATTGATACTTCTTTACGCCGCCGTAATAGTGGGTATCCAAAAGGGCAATGCCCTCTTTTTCGTAAAGCGGATTTTGTTTAAGGTCGAGACGTGGCGAATCGATATGCGCTCCCAAAATACGGATACCTTCTTTGACCGGTTTTTGACCTATAACGTAAAGGCAAAGGTTTTTATTTTTGTTGACAAAATAAACCTTATCGCCCTTTTTAAGACTCTTAAAGCTTTCTACGGGTTTAAATCCCTTAGCTTCGGCTGCCTTTACAGCTTCCTTTACTGCCAAGCGTTCCGTCTTGCTTGCGGAAAGGAAATCGATATATTCCTTACCGAAATCGAATATCGCCTGTTTCTTTTCAGCCGAAATGTCTTTCCAAATGTTTTTCGAATACATATATATATACCTCCGTGAAGAATTTTTTACTTATTATGTTCCGCAAACGATTTCGTCTGCGCTAATAACCTTGTTTTAGCGGATTTTGTTTAGTCGTAAAGCTTAGATACCGACGCATCGTCATGAATACGCTCGATTGCCTCGGCAAAAATGGGCGCTACGGTAACAAGCTGAAGTTTGTTTATACGCTTTTCGTGCGGGATCTCGATGGTATCGAGAACAAACAACTTTTCGATAACCGAATTTTCCAATCTTTCTATCGCCGGTCCGCTGAGAACACCGTGAGTGCAGCATGCGTAAACGGTCTTTGCCTTACCTACTTCTTTAAGCGCCTTCGCACCCTGTACGATAGTCCCGGCAGTGTCTATCATATCGTCTATCATAAGACAAGTCTTGCCTTCTACGTCACCGACGATATTCATAACTTCCATAACGTTAGCCTTAGGACGACGCTTGTCCACGATAGCAAGCGGCGCATTAAGCTTAGCAGCCAACGCTCTTGCTCTCGCAACCGAACCCACGTCGGGAGATACCACTACAAAGTCCTCGCCTTTAACCCACGGCTCCTTGCTGATAGCTTCTTTAAGTACGGCAAGGCCGAGTAAATGATCGACGGGAATATCGAAGAAACCTTGTATCTGCGCTGCATGCAAATCCATGGTAAGCACCCTGTCCGCACCTGCAGATTCGATAAGATTGGCTACGAGTTTTGCGGTAATGGGATCGTGAGCCATCGCTTTACGATCCTGACGAGCATATCCGAAATACGGAATTACGGCGTTTATTCGTCCTGCGGACGCACGCTTAAGCGCATCTATAATAACGAGCAACTCCATAAGATTGTCATTGACGGGCGCAGAAGTGCTGTTGATTACAAACACATCGGCTCCTCGCACCGATTCATCCAAATGTACGGAAATTTCGCCGTCGCTAAACTTGCCTACATGAATAGGTCCAAGTTCGCAATGCAGTCTTTCTGCAATGGCTTTTGCGAGTCCCGGACAACCGTTACCCGAGAAAATCATCATCTTGTTATTACCCTGCGGTACCATAACATCCTCCTAAATCGTGGTTACAAAAATTATATTAAGCGCACCCGTCGCAAAAATCTGGTTGCGGTTATTACTTGTCTTTGCGAGGCTTTGTTGTCTGACGCTCTCTCGCTATGACAAAACTCGACGGCGGCACGTCCTCCGTTACGGTAGAGCCTGCCGCTATAAACGAATCGTCTCCTATGTGTATCGGCGCAACGAGGTTACAATTACTTCCGACAAACGATTTTTCGCCTATAATCGTGCGATTCTTGGTTTTGCCGTCGTAATTTGCTACGACTACGCCGCATCCGATATTTACATCGTCTCCGACGGACGCATCCCCTATGTAAGCGTGGTGAGCCGCCTTAACTCCGCTGCCGAGCCTGCTCGCTTTTATCTCCACAAAATCGCCTATTCTGCAATCGTCGCCGACGACTGTCCCCGGTCTTATATATGCAAACGGTCCGATCTTAGAGTGTTTGCCTATCACTCCGGACAATACGTAGCTGCTTTCTATCGACGCTCCTTCGTCTATCACTGAACCGTCGATAGTGTTGCGATCTCCTATACGGGCTTTGTCTTTGATTACGGTCTTACCGCGTATGACGTTAAACGAACCTATCGTAACGCCTTTGCCTATAATTACATCGCAGCCTATTGTCGTAGTAGACGGATCTTGAAAATGTACGCCGTTATTCATATGATACGAAATGATACGATTTTTGAGAGCGTCGGTAAGCATGCCTATCTGCTTATAGTTAAACGCCGTCATAAAATCTTCTTCGTCAAAATAATAGGGCGATATCGGGGGCAATTTGTCTATGGATAAAAGATATTGCGTCCTGAACACGTAACCTCTTGTCATCTTGAGTGCGTTCAAATCGTTTTGTTTAAGTGCCGTAACGGCATCTAAAACCGTTTTTCGAGTAATAAGCGGAGTATCCGAATACAAAACTACCGTATACTCGGACTCTTTAATGAGGTAAGGTCTTACAAGTACCGGAAGCGGCAAACCGTCGCTGTTTACCACCGATCCGCAATAACTTTCGCCCAAAGCAAAACTAACCCAATCGAGCATGGGTTTGCCCAAAATCTCGATGGACGACGTGTCTTCGAGCGTCGGATAAGATACCTTTAGAATTATGCCGCAAATATTACTACGCATGGTTTTATTATACAATTACTCCCCTTTAATGTCAATTGTTTGCTCGTTTTTTTTCGCTTGCGCCCTTAACTTTTTAAAAAATTCGGTCAAAATGGAAGAACATTCCTTTTCCATAATTCCGCCCTCAATCTCCACGGTGTGATTAAGTCCGGCATCTACGACATTCATAATCGAACAACAGCAACCGTATCTCTTGTCGTATGCCCCGAAATATATCTTGCGTATCCTCGAATTGACTGCCGCCCCGCCGCACATTGCGCACGGTTCCAACGTAACATACATATCGCAACCGCTGAGATTCCACACGCCGAGTTTTTTCCCCGCTTTTTTTATTGCCAAAACTTCGGCATGTGCGGTTCCGTCATGCAAAGTGTTTCGCAAATTATGAGCTCTCGCTATAATCTTTCCGTCTTTGACTATTACCGCACCGACAGGGACTTCGCCTTTTTGCTCCGCCTTTAATGCCTCTTTAATTGCCGCTTTCATAAATTTCATGATATTTCTCCGTAATAAACAAAGGCAACTCCAAATTACGCTCTATGTCGTCGAGCGTCGATTGCTCGGTAAGCGGATGCGGCGGCATACCTATTTCCACGGTAACCGCAGGTATTCCGTTAAGTATGCACCAATCTTTATATCCGCCTGCGCTTTGGTTTTCGCCGTCAACGACAGTGTAATTCAATCGTTTTCCTATGGCATAAGCCATTTTGCGGAGTCTTTCGTCCGCCCCCGCAAACTCCCAATAAATTTCCCTGCCTGCGCAATGATAACTGAGCGTAAAACAAGGCTTGACTTTGCGTGTAAAATTTACCAACGCCGCCGTTTCCGGCTCGCTTTCGGCTCCGCTGCCTATGTACCCTTGCGGTGCGGGATAAGTTAAATTATATCTTCCTCTGCCGTACTTTGCGTCGAAATTTACATTTAAGTCCACCGCTCCGGCGTTCGCCTTCCACATGGTAAAATCGGAGCCGCCGTTAACTCGCAAAAGAAACGGATCTTCGCTTCCGTAAGCACACAGCTGCGCTCCGTCCGGATTGAGCATGGGTAAAAAATAAAAGGTGTCGATGTTTGCCCCTTGCTCCGTCAACCTTTTCAGCTGTTTCATTGCCAAAACGCAAGTTACGTTTTCTCTTGCGTGGATACCGGCGGTAATAAAAAAAGTCTTGCCGCCGTTACCGACTTTTATGGCATAAATATCTCTGCCGTTAACGGATTTGCCTATACTCACGGCATTATAATTTTGTCCGACTATATCGGCTTCGAGCTTATCAAAAGTGTACATACGCCTTTATATGCCCGCTAACCGCTATTTGTGATAAGGCAACCCCTCGGCTATGGTAAACGCCCGATAAATCTGTTCGAGAGTCATTACCCGCATCAGCATATGCGGAAACGTCATTCGTCCGAACGAAATGCGTTTATCCGCAATCGAACGAACCCTGTCGTCCACGCCTCGACTTCCGCCTATTACGAAGGTTATCGTGTCACTTTGCAAAAAAGCATTTTTCATCGACGCAGACAACTGTTCGCTGGAAAGCAACTCGCCTCCTATATCCGTAAGAAAAACTTTGCCTTCTATCGCACGTAAAATATCGTCGCTCTCTTTGACGATCTCGTCCGAACCGTCTTTGTCTTTTAGCTCCGTAACGGTGACTGTCGCAAATCTTTGCAACCGTTTAAGATATTCCGAACATGCGTCCGCAAAAAACTTCTCTTTTAACTTGCCTACAACAACCAACTTTATCTTTTTCATACCACGTTAAACAGATAGGTTATAAACGTCGAAATAACGGTCATGACTATAGCGCCGATGTAAAATGCTTTCTCTTTTTTTGTGGGTTTGTAAGCGACGCAACAATTTATCGAAGTTACCCGATTGCTTTTTTTGGATATTCTCCATATCCAGACAAGCAGTCCGAAAAATGCGGCGAGAACCACGGCGTACATCGCCGCCGCAACCGCAAAATTACCGGTCAGCACATCGTTAAGCGCATTATAAAAATTACCGCCTACCGCCCATCCGTAATACTCGGCACTTTCCATATATACGCTAAACGCATTATTCATAAAGTGTATTATCATCGCCGGATACACGGAGCCGCTTTGTAACGTTATAAAAGCAAGTACCGCTCCGAAAACGGCGGTATATGCCGACTGCATTATGTACTGGTGAAACAATCCGAACGCTATTCCGACCAACACTATCGTCTTTACTTTTCCGTGAGTTTTACTCATAGCGGTAAGCAATCCGCCCCGATTGACGAATTCTTCGCAGACGGCAGGCAAAACTGCCGTCAAAAATATGCTTAAGATAAAGTACGCCGCATTAAAACTTCCCGGCAAAACGGTATCCGCAGACGACGGCGTATAGCCTAAAATAATCAAAATAATCTGCCAAGCCAAGCTTACGCCGACCGAAACCAACGGCGCCAAAAGTCCGAGTAAAACGGCTATAAGGCAAATACGATAATCGGTCTTTCGGTAATTCGACATTTCACACACGCCGGGAAAACCGCCCTCGACCTTTCGGAAATAAAATAACGGAAAAAGCAAAAGTATAAAAACCTGCACCGGCACGGTAAATATGGCGTCGAGCAGCAAGTTAAGCCATGCTTCATCCATTTCGCTGTCGATAAGAGCAATTTGTACGTAATAGCTCACTATCCTCATTACAAGTAACGCAGTCGCTATGACAAAAGCCGCTATCGACACCGCTTTATATCTTCGTCTGATAATTTCCTGATCCATCTGATCTACTCCTTTTTCCCCCGTCAAGTCAATCCCGCTGCCTCTATAGCAAACGTCACCGCCCACAAAATACAGGTCATCCACAAATATATTTTTAACGCAGCATTTCTAAACGATTCTTTTCGTCGCAACTCTTTGTCCGTGTATTCCTTAATAAGCATCTCCTGATAGGCGTGTCTGCTTATACGTTTCGGTTCGCCGGTTTGCGTATCGAAGCCGATTATTACCGTTTCGATAGGCGAAACGTTAGGCACTTCATTTATGTCATATATCGGTTTTCTGCTACGTTCGTCTATCCACAGCAGAGTATCTTCCTTGCGATCGAACTTTTCGGGACATAACCTTTTTTCTCTTTTCCCGACTACCTGCGTTACAAACATAATAACGGTTATAGCAACCACCGGCGCAACCACGACAAGCAAAATAAAACGAAGAGCGTTTCCTTCTATGCCTGCGTAAAATGCGTCCGCTGCTTTGCCTACTTTTGTTACCGATACGAGTATAGCTAAAAGATTGCTGACAGAATGCACTATCATTCCCGCAACTACCGAACCGAATCGCATTACCGTTACGGCAGCCACGAACCCCAAAATAAACTGATATACCGTTTGATGCGGATTAGTGTGCATCAACATGAAACACGTTGCGCTCATAAGACTGCAAGATACTACGCTTCGTTTTTCACTCATTCCGCTAAGCAATGCGTCCCGGAAAACAAGTTCTTCACCGATGGGCGCCGCTATGGTAGTACACACAAAAACCAAAATCAATTCGGGAACGCTGCCCATACTAAGTTCGCTACTCGATACGACATGGAATTTCTCCAGCAATAATTCCCACCCGTACGCCGGACCTATACAACCGAAAAAAGTCACGATGGCAATAATTACGGATACGCAGACTGCCAAAAAAGAGATTTTGTTGCGTATTTCGTATACAGTGCGCACCTTACGACTTTTTTTGAACGACAAGTAGCTACCGATATACGCCGCCTGAAACAAAAGCATCAAAACGTATTCAGTTATCGACCGAAGCATATCGTCGCCGGCAAACACAACGGAAATCACGGATAGCAAAATCGATCCGATAACGTTTAGCCCCATTACGATTAAAAACGCCGTAAGCATCAAACCGGAGCTTTCTCCAAAGCTTATTTTGCGACGTTTCATTATGTAACCTCCATTACCGAACTCAAGCGGTCCTGCAAAGCGACGCTTACCGGAATAGCGTATCCTGCCTCGTTAAGCGCCTTGCGAGTAGTCTCCAACGCAAGTTCCGGCGTATTGTTTTCCTGAGACAAGTGTCCGAGCATTATGGCCCTGCATCCGCTTTCTGCCGCAAACAACGAAGCCTTTGCGCTGTCCGAGTTGCTTAAATGCCCGTACCGAGAGGAAATTCTATTTTTCAACGCTTGCGAGTATTTGTCGGTGCGTTTAAGTATATCTTCGTCGTAATTGGACTCTATAAACAATGCGTCCGAGCCCTCGATTTGCTTTGCCTGCGATTGCGTAAACACTCCGAGGTCGGTCATTACGCTGAGCTTTCTGCCACCGTTATAAAAACTGTATCCCACGCACGGAACGTCGTGACTTACTCTAAACGGCGAAACGGTAATATCCCCCAGATAGAAATCTCCGTCAAACGCCGTTACTTCCGCCCCGCCCATAACTATATCCTTTACCTTATCGTAACAACCGCCGAAGCAGTAAACCGACGGAGAATACTTACGAACGAAAGATGCGAGACCTGACACGTGGTCGCTGTGCGTATGAGTTATAAGCAAATTTATTTTGCCTCCGCCAAACTTGCCGAGTCCTCGCTCTATTCTCTTTAAACTAATGCCCGCATCGATGATTACCGTAGTGTTTTCCGAAGAGAGGTACAAGCAGTTTCCTCTGCTGCCGCTTGCCAAACTGCAAAATCTGAGGCTCATTTACCGCAACCACCGCAATGCGAGCAATTACCGTCGCAATGCTCCTTTTTTGCGCAATTTACAATAAGTTTTCCGCTGTATACTTGTTCCGTTTTGCCGCCGCAATGAGGGCATGGCGGATAATTTCCGTCCGCTTTAACGAGTTCTTCGTTAACGAATCCGCAGCGAGTACATTTTAATTCCAATAACGGCATAATCTCCTCCGAGTAAAATATAACACAAACGGCGGTATTTGTCAATAACCGCCGCCGTCCGAGCGCTATAAATCTCAATTTTTGCGTACCGCCGCTTTTCTATCGTCAGTTAACGTTGACAATCGCTTTGCAACCAAACAAAAACGAAAAATTTTCATATTTAGGTATTTAAATCCGCTTTATGCTCTTTTGTCTTTACTGTAGCGTTGAGTCAAAAAGTCAAAAGAGCATAAAATTATTTTACCCAAAGACTACCCCTATCTTAAAACAGGTTATATACATTCGTCTCAGCAAAGTCCAATTTGATTTATATAACCATTCTGCCTTGTCCGGGCAAATCTACCGTTTGCATTATTTCCGCTTCTTCTCCGTCGTTAGCATCGATATAAACGAAATACGTTGCCCCCTTATACGCTGCGGTAACTTCGTAACAAAGCCGCTCCGTTCTGCCATCGGGAATTAGAGCAAGTCTTACGTTTTTTACGGTAAGAATAGGGGATGTTCGGGAAACCGCCTCGCTTGCCGTAAGCACGGGCTTAAGTTCGCTCTCTTCATGCGTTCGAGAGTAGCCGGTTGCCTCTACGCCGCCGAACTCTCCCGCCGAATTTACCTTGACTTTTATAAGATTCGTGTAGCAAATTACACCGCTTTCCATGCCGGCAAAATTGACTACCGCCTCGCCGTCGACTTGGTTATACCATACCGGAACGAACGAAGCGTATCCTAATTTTCGGGCATATTCGCTCGCTTTTTTTATGGCAAAATTCTCATCTATGTCCGACATGTCTTTGTCCGTAAGCACGTTTGCGAGAAGTATCAAGCCGCCTTTTTTACTTATCTCTACAAAAGCGTCTTTACCATCGTAATTGCAAGAAAATATAAAGCTTTGCGGTTCGTCACCCTCGCCTATTATCGTCGGATCGAGGAAGCCGTAATCGATAGCCGCCTTTTTTGCCTCATCCGCACCTATTTCTTTAAGAGATTCGAGTGCGCCGAAAGATTTCTTTTGCTCTGCGTCCGAATACGGACCGTCGTATATGAGCGATGGATATTCGTCATCGGGTTCACTGTCTTTTTCTTTAAAATCGAACGACAGTAACTCACTATCCCCGACGTGATTTATAATCAAGAAATCTTCTTTTACCTTGGCAAGTATATTGTCTATTCTTTCCTTTAACTGCGTTGCCGCCGCAAGCAGATTTTCCGCCTGCGCTCTGTATTCGGTCAAATCTTTTCCCCTCAACGCAGCTGCGGTAAGACTATACGACCAGTCCTCGAGCTGATTGAGAAATTTAACTGTTTTTACGGTATTTTCTCTCTTTATCGGCAACCTTCCCAGTGAATCCAACGCCTCCGATGCCGCCCTGTGATTTTGAGCAGCCAGAATGCCGCTTTCCGCATCGGACGCACTTACCATAATTTTTGCAAGATTGCTTTCGACCGTGTTTATTCCTTCGCGCATGGCGTAAAAATTGCTTTGATATCCACTCTCCAACTCCGTAAGAGTTTTAGAATGATTTTTTTTGATATAAAATAGCCCCGTCAATAAACTTGCGATTAAAACAACCGCCGCAAGCGACACGGCAACGGTTACATATTTCCCTCTTCTCGTCATAAATCTGCCTCCTTCGTTATTTCGCAAAAGAATGTCTGCCTATCTTTAAAGTAACCTTCAGACTCCATATCCACTTGCTCGTTGCGGTCGCCGGATTGTAATAGTACAGACACCCGCCCGTAGGATCCCAACCGTTTAATGCGTCTCTCGCCGCCTTATAAGCAGTTTCGTTGGGGGTGTAGTTTATTTGCCCGTCGCTTACGCACGTAAACGCCCCGTTTTGATATATTACGCCGGAAATCGAATTCGGGAACGAAGACGACTTGACTCGGTTAAGAACCACTGCGGCTATAGCAACCTGCCCGGTATACGGCTCTCCTCTCGCTTCGGCGTACACGCACCGAGCCAGCAAATTCAAATCGCTGTTACTTATACTCGACGAAGACGAAGCGGAAAGCTTTATGCCCATAGCCGCCTCTGTTGCAGGTCCGACCTTGCCGTCGACCACCAGTCCGTTTTTACGCTGAAAATACTTGACTGCCGCAGTCGTTTTGCTGCCCCAGATACCGTCGACCTTTCCGCTGTAATACCCCCAGTTAAGCAGTCTCGTTTGCACCGTCCGGATATTTGCGGAAGTATCGCCTTTGCTGATATGCGCCGCATACGCCCGTTGCGGACAAAAACCTAACGCCGTTATAATCAGCACAACCACAAGCAAAATAGCCGTTTTGTTTTTCAATAGAATCCTCCCTTACGAAAGGCCCAACCATTCTCTTATTATGGATTTGTATTTTACTCCGCCGTTTCCTTCGAGGTAACACAGCGGCGGATAAATTACGCACCACCAGTTATCCCCTTCGCCGCTGCCCAACGAAATAATCAAAGCGTCATAGTAGCCGCTTTCAAGCGTTACGTCACCGTAACTGCGAGTGGGGAAAAACTCGTTTTTCAACGTTGCCGAAGCCTTGTACGAGAAACCGTTTTCAATAAGCGTACGGTTAGCGATTTCAATAAGCGTATTCGTTTTTGATGCAACTTTTCGTTTTGCATCTTTTACCGAACGGGCATCGAGATCGGCAAGATATTCGATAATCTTGTCTCTTACTTTCAGCTTAACCTCTTGATCTTCGGCGGCGTTACTGTCCGCTCTGATGTGCAGTCTGAGAACATCCCTTTCGTTTACCGTCGTAGTATTTGCGCAACTGACCGAAAATATGCCGATTAAACATAAGAATGCCGTAAAAATGCGCATCAGTGCGCTTTTCACATAGCTAGTCTTCCTTGGCGAGCTATTATATTCGCTGCGACGATGTTGTTCGGCCTTTCTTTTTATTCTTACCTTTCCTTTGAAATAGATTTTCATAATTACCGCCTATATGTTTTCGATACGGTAATTATATCCGCTTTTTGCGCTCTTATACATTACGACAATATAATGTTTTTAACATACGATACAAAATTAAAACGACAGCCTGCGTAGAATTTTTAAGCTTATCGACAAAACAACTTTTATTAGCTCGATGTTTTTTCACGCATAAATGACGCCGAGCAAAATCTAATGCCGACGCCGCTTTTGATATTAACCATAACGTAAACGTAAATTTCCGTCGTGCTTAATTGCGTTTTGTTAATTTTGCTATTTCCGTATAGGCAACCTGCAATTAAAAAATCGACAAATTTTGGATAGAGGAACCCAACAACAAAAAATTTATCTTATTATAAAACCCGGTTGCGCTCTTTCAAAAAGACACGAAAATTTTAAATGAAAAAATATTTTCTTTTTTTTACTTCAGCCTCTCTTCTTAAATAAATAATCAACAAAATTTAGAAAAAATCAACAGTTTGTTTAACGTTCCGCAAAAAACTTGTAAAAGTCCGAGAAAAAGTTATACCGTTCTATCTTGGCTAATCCGTCGAAAAAAGTTTTATCCGAACCTAACACAAACAAATTCATAACAACTGCGTCCTTGCGCAGAAATAATCCTAATTCTTTAATTCTGCCGTTTATGAATTCCGTGTAAGTCTTTCCGAAATACGGCGTGAAGCGATAAAAAAACCGCTGATATTTTCCCTATCACCGACTTAAACCACAAGTATTAAGTTTTTATTTTCGTTACATAAAGAACCTCCGATTTTGTATTTATGGATAAAAAACCGCGCGATTTCGGTTGCCTTAAAACAAGCTCGTTCTTCGCACGGATTTTAATCCCGATTATTTAATTTTTAGTCGATTTTATCTAAAAAATCGTAACACAATAAAACACACGCCGAAATCTCTCTTTTTTAACCATTTCAACGCCCGTCGAGGAATTGCTACACCTGACTACAATTCTATGGTAAACGACGGTAATTATCCTGCCCGAGTCCACAAAAGGGAAGAACGATCGGGCAACATCTTCACGCCCGATAACGCCTTTTCTTACGGCGTAATACTTGACATTATATCAAGACTATTATAGTATAACATACTAACATTTGTTCGTCATGTGTTTTAGCGTTGTTCTCCCCTTTTTCGTCTTTATGGTAAGAAGAACAACCCATAAAATTTTTAATATAAATTTTACTATCTCACATTATGAATCCTGCTCTGTATAAATGCTTCGGTCGGTTCTTTCGCATTGTAAAGTATGATGCCGCTTGTAGCGTCAATGCGGTAAGTCCATTGCATAGCGTCGTTATTGAACACGAAGTAGAAATACGGGGTTTTTATACCGCCTCCGACGTACTCTTCTACGGTGAACGTTATCTTTGCAATTTCCTCATACACGCCCGCATCCGTCAAGGCGATTTCCTTTGCTTTTCTTATATCGATATGATAATCGAAAAAGATTATCTCGCCCGTTTTCGCATCGATTTTGTATCTATATTGAAATTCTGCCGTGTAAAATTCCAGAATCCAGCACGGACGACCGGAATTGCGGCTCAATTCTTCTTTGGTAAACACGACTTTCACTTCGGGTTTATCTTTAATTCCCGCATCTTTCAGGGCAATGTCTTTCGCTTCTTCCAAAGATATGAACAGCGTAACTTCGTTCTTTTCGAGAATATCGCCGGTCACCGCATTTACGAGGTAAGTCCATTGTGTGCGCTTGTCGTTGAATACAAGACGATAGCAAGGGTATTTGACTCCTTTGTTAATAAGCCTTGCCTCGGTAAATTCAACTCTTGCCGCACACCCAGAGTCGTTCAATGCAATTGCTTTCGCTTTGAGTATGCCGATATATTCGGAGTCGATAATGGTTGAGTTAACGTCTTTTTGTAATCCGACAAGTTCGTCAAGGGGTAGATTTGCAATCTCTTCTTCGGGCATGCTGCTGTTTTTCTTTGCGTCGGCGATAAGTTGCGCTTTGCCCTGCGATACGCCGTATTTTTTCGCAATGGCTGCCGTTTCGTCATTGTCCGTCACAGCAGCGTAAACCACGGTATGAACGGACTTGGTTTTTTCAAGAGCCTCTCTCACGACTTCGGAGACAGATTCTTTCAGTTTTTCGTCGCCGCTTAATTTTTTGTCGAACGAAATCAATACGGTATCGTTACTTTCCATAAAACCTGCCGTTTTATATACGGCAACGGTAAGGGACAGAGCGGATCTAAGACTTTGTCCTTTCAACTCGATTTCTTCTAACAATTTTTCGGCGTCGTCGTTAAGAAAACGTACCGCCTTTACGTTTCTGTTCCGAGCAATAACGTACTCAACTCCGGGGTTGATTTCCATTGTCACCGTTCCGACTTCGATATTCCCGATCGCAAAAGGAGTTACCACGCCGACGCACAACGCTAGAACGACGCATGCCGCCAACGCCGCAATCCGTTGTACAATCCTTTTTCGTTTTAACCGAATTTCTCTTTTTGCGGACGCAATCGTTTTTTCTTCAAATGCGTCCGCAATCAAGTTTTCGTCAATCTGACCGATTGCGTTAAATAATTTTTCTTTTTTCATATATCCGATCTCTGTCCCCGCAAAAGGCGCAGAACGCAAGGAAACGAAAAGAACTTTCGCCGAACGCTCTGCTATAGTGTTTATTTGTTGCATTTAATCATCGCCATTTTTTACGTTTATCGAGGCGTCGGCCGACAGGTTGCGCAGCCCATTTATTTCAACTCTTCTTTATCCGTAAACTGAATTCCGCCGTCCGTCGCATCTATGCGGTAAGTCCATTGCGTGCTACCGTTGTTGAATCTGAATAGATAATACGGGGTTTTTATGCCGCCGTCAACCAATTCTTCCACGATGAATTCAACTCTGTCAACACCTTCGATTCCCGCATCCTTTAAGGCAATTTCTCTTGCCCTTTCAATATAAATATATCTGCGGCTGAAAATCACTTCTCCGGTTTTTGCGTCAACCTTGTAACTGAATTGATACTTTTCGGTATAGAACTCCAAAATCCAGCAAGGACGACCGGAGTTACGACTCAGAATTTCCTTGGTAAACACGACTTCGACGCCTTTCGGAATTTCTGCATCCGCCAAAGCTATCTCTTTTGCCTTATCCAGGGAAACCATCAAGACTTCTTCGTTACGATACATAACGCTGCCGTCCGTTGCGTCTATGCGATAAGTCCACTGAGTGAAACCGTTGTTGAATACGAACAGATAATACGGAGTTTTTATACCGCCGTCAACCAATTTTTCCACAGTAAAAACAACTTTGTTGCTATCGGAAAATTCTGCGTCCGAAAGTGCGATTGTTCTGGCTTTCGCCATACTTATATACCGAGTACAGAAAACTATTTCTCCCGTTTTCGCATCGATTTTGTAAGAGTATTGATACTTTTCGGTGTAAAACTCAAGAATCCAGCAAGGACGATCCGTACTGCGATTTAACTCTTCTTTTGTAAACGTCGCTTCAGTCTCATCTGTAATTCCCGCATCGTTTAATGCGATTTCTCTCGCTTTTCGTAATGAAATAAGCAACGTAACTTCACTTTTTTCAAGCACGATGCCGAGAGTGGCGTCAATGCGGTAAGTCCATTGTATAGCGTCGTTATTGAACACGAAGTAGAAATACGGGGTTTTTATACCGCCTCCGACGTACTCTTCTACGGTGAACGTTATCTTTGCAATTTCCTCATACACGCCCGCATCCGTCAAGGCGATTTCCTTTGCTTTTCTTATATCGATATGATAATCGAAAAAGATTATCTCGCCCGTTTTCGCATCGATTTTGTATCTATATTGAAATTCTGCCGTGTAAAATTCCAGAATCCAGCACGGACGACCGGAATTGCGGCTCAATTCTTCTTTGGTAAACACGACTTTCACTTCGGGTTTATCTTTAATTCCCGCATCTTTCAGGGCAATGTCTTTCGCTTCTTCCAAAGATATGAACAGCGTAACTTCGTTCTTTTCGAGAATATCGCCGGTCACCGCATTTACGAGGTAAGTCCATTGTGTGCGCTTGTCGTTGAATACAAGACGATAGCAAGGGTATTTGACTCCTTTGTTAATAAGCCTTGCCTCGGTAAATTCAACTCTTGCCGCACACCCAGAGTCGTTCAATGCAATTGCTTTCGCTTTGAGTATGCCGATATATTCGGAGTCGATAATGGTTGAGTTAACGTCTTTTTGTAATCCGACAAGTTCGTCAAGGGGTAGATTTGCAATCTCTTCTTCGGGCATGCTGCTGTTTTTCTTTGCGTCGGCGATAAGTTGCGCTTTGCCCTGCGATACGCCGTATTTTTTCGCAATGGCTGCCGTTTCGTCATTGTCCGTCACAGCAGCGTAAACCACGGTATGAACGGACTTGGTTTTTTCAAGAGCCTCTCTCACGACTTCGGAGACAGATTCTTTCAGTTTTTCGTCGCCGCTTAATTTTTTGTCGAACGAAATCAATACGGTATCGTTACTTTCCATAAAACCTGCCGTTTTATATACGGCAACGGTAAGGGACAGAGCGGATCTAAGACTTTGTCCTTTCAACTCGATTTCTTCTAACAATTTTTCGGCGTCGTCGTTAAGAAAACGTACCGCCTTTACGTTTCCGTTCCGGACAATAACGTACTCAACTCCGGGGTTGATTTCCATTGTCACCGTTCCGACTTCCGCTTCCGTGCTATTGCAACCGGCGAGCGGAATCGAGATACCGATGCATAATGCCAAAATAAGGCAAATAGCCAACGTCGAAAGCCATCTGAATTTAACTTTTTGTCGTTTCATAGATAAATGTCCTCCTTTTCGAGATATTTTTTAAGTTCGTTGCGCATACGGAACAATAACGCCTTTATTTTGCTTTCTCTTTCACCGTACATATCCGCAATATCCCGTATTGAATACAAGAACCAGTATCTGATAATGAAAATATTGCGTTTCGTTTTTGTCTGAGCGAACAAAAAACGATTTATTACGGACACCAACAACGCTTCTTCCTCAACTTGCTCAATGCCTTTAACGTCGGGGATGCAGTTTTCCAATTCGGACAAAGCAATTTCAACTTGTCCTCCGCTGCGCTTTGCGGCATGGTTGCGCTTGTAGCGATTCAAAGCGAGATTGCGGGTGATTTTTCCGAGAAACGCAGCCAATCTGTTCGGCCTTTGCGGGGGAATACTGTTCCACGCACCCAAATAAGTGTCGTTGACGCATTCTTCCGCATCAAAACGGTCATACAAAATATTGTAAGCGATGGCGTGACCGTAACTCCCGTATTTTTCAGCCGTTGCAGATATTGCGCGCTCTTCTTTTGCCCAGTACAAAGCAATAATTTCCTGATCGTTCATAACGCTCCTTTTCGTTGTGCAACGTCCTTTCACTTATAAAGACAACAAAAAAATCGTCTCGTTGCGTAAAAATAAAAAAAATTTCCGAAAAATTCCAGATGATACAAAAAAAGCGCAAGGGAAAAGTTCTTTCTCTGCGCTTTTAAACTAAATGTAATTCATAGGCGGTTACCTCCCGTCGAGAGTTTTTGGTTTTAATAATTTGTTGGTTTTTGTTCTGCCTCTTTATCTTGTTTTTGACGTTTCAGTATCCCTATACGGATACTGTTTAATATATCATAGCACAAAATTTTTGTTTTTTCAAGTTTTAACGCACCCGGTTGTGTGAAATGTGTACGACTATGCAACTCGTCTGTTAAATTATCGCATTAATTATTTAGATTTCCAAGCCCAATATGCCAATCATAACCATAATAGTGAAAATAAAAAAGACTCACGAAAAAATTCGCAAGCCTTTCTTTTTCGTTTGAAAACGCAATTCTAAAATATCATTATAATAATTCCCTATGGAAACTGCGCTTTAACACTTCGGTTTTTTTCGAACTGCCTGCGTAATCGAAAGACCGCCAAATATTAAAGCTCGTTTCGGGTTAAAAACCTTTACAACCCGTTGACGTTTTGCACATCCGCATGATTTTTAACAACTTCCGCCTGTTTTTTACCAAACGATAATTTTAATACGAAATAAACTCCCACGCAAACTACTACGAACACGGCAAATACTATTGCCTGAATTGCCGGATAGATGATGAAGTTACCTATAGAAATTTTGACGTCGAACACCTGCCCCAAAAACGGAAGCAACTTAACCGCCGCATTTTTATCAAACATAAAGAGATAGTTTGCCGAATAAAATCCGTTGGCGGTTTTTGCTGCAACTGCGTTAAATATCGTTCCGAGCGCCCAAACGGATGCGAAATATATACAAAAACCTTTCAAACAGTCCTTCAGCGCATTTTTATCCGGTTTATCGATAAAACCGAGCAGCAAACACAGCAGCGGTATTACCACTACCCCGGTATGCTCCAAAATAAAGTGCATATTGTAAAGGTACCCTATTCCCTTCCCGTCGACATCGGGAACCGCATACGCAAACAATGCGCCCGCCACGTTTATTATAAGCGTAAAATTAAATATCTTTTTGTTTTTACTGATAAGAGACGCCAGGATTAAAAACGAACCGATGTTGCATAGCTGCAAAGGCAATCGTTTAAAGCTGATGGAAACCGCACCGAACAACTGATTGAACTGCAACAAAAGAGCGAGCGAAAGCGCAAGCAACACTATGTTTTGCGTCTGCGTATCCTTACGCCTCAGTATGACGTAAAGGACAGCTATTTCGCCGACGGTCGCCGTTATCCACAAAAAGTGCGCAAGCGAAAACGGTTTGAATATCATGTCGGTATACCCGATGATATGTTGCGGAACATATATAGGAAGTGCCAAAAGCATTATCAACGGAAACACCCACAAAAACATATACTCTTCTTTGTCTTTAAGATCGTGTTTTTCGCCGTACGCTATCAGCGAACATATTGCAGCAGACAGCATAAGTGCGACACTCGCAAAAAACACTACCGTTCTGAAGTCTTTACGTAACAAAAATGCCTTTACGTTATCGTTTATTACCGACATAGAGTTTATGCCTCTCCCTCTCGGATCGGTGAAGTAAGACATAAAAGTCGGATATTCGACGGCAGCTATGACGGCTACGACGATTACGACAAAGCAACAGTTATTTAACGTTTTGTTTTTGTAAAACGCACTCAACGGCAATACGACAAAGCAAGCGGCCAGCGCAGTACGCAGTACGGCATGCCATCCGCCCGAATTCGTAAGCGCCTCTTCTTCGGAAAGGCACAAAACGAAAGCGTCGGGAAGCAACAAACTAAGCATAACTACCGCACAATAGCAAACGGACAAAACTTTCGCCGCCTTGCGCAACGTATCCCGCCAATTTCTTTCTTTGCTCGTCGCTACGTTTACCGTCGATCCGAACAACTTCAATGATTGATTATCGATCACGTTTTTTCTCCGCAATTTTTTATTTTATAAGCTGATGTTCCACGGTAACGACGCAACAAATGCGTTGATCCGCTTCCTTCATCTTTAACGAAATATAATCGGAAATTTGTTCTTTGGAATGTTTTGCGTCGTAAGGCACGGCAATATCGAATATGAGATTTATTCTATTTTTGCCGTCTACCACTCTGAAATCGTGCAGCGAATATTCGGGGCAGAGGTCGGCTAAATTCTTTACGGCAATTGCCTTGAGTTTTTCTGTATTCTCGTCGCCCACGGCAACCGGATCGAGGTGAATAACCATTATGACGTCGGTATTATCCGCAAAATATTTTTCGATGCTATCGATAAGCTCGTGACTGTCCATAACGTCTACAGAGGCATCCACCTCAACGTGAGCAGACGCATAATATTTGTCCCCGTAGCTGTGTACCGCCAAATCGTGCACTCCGTATACGCCTTCAAAAGAATTTATAATTCTTTTTATAGCATCGGTAACTTCTTTATCCGGACTTTCGCCGGTCAATGCGCTCGTAGTTTTCCGCAAAACCCCGATACCTGCCGCCGCTATCAGTACCGCTATGCCGCAACCTATGTATCCGTCTGTTTCGAACCCGAAAAAATAAGAAACGAGAGTTCCTATCAGTACGGCAGCCGACGCAGCGCAATCGGATATGCTATCTGCGGCAGTGGCTTTAAGCGCTTCGGAATCAAACTTTTTGCCTATCTTACGGTTATAAAACCCCATAAATGCCTTTACGCATATACCGACAGCCAAAACCGCTACAGACAGCGCCGAAAAATCGGATTTATCGCCGTCTATGATTTTTCGAACGGATTCGCCGAGTAGCTCTACCGCAACGAGAAGTATCAAAAAGGCAACAGCCAATGCTGCGATATACTCTATCCGAGCGTGACCGTAAGGATGTTCTTTATCCGCAGGCTTTGCAGCAAGTTTAAATCCCACTACCGTCACGACGTTGCTGCCCAAATCGCTTAAGTTATTCAGCCCGTCTGCAAGCACGGACACGGCTCCGAAAAGCAATCCGCACGTTATTTTGGCAGCCGACAAAATAAGGTTAAGAACAGCCGAAAGTATTCCGGCTTTGAGTCCCGCTTTTTCTTTAGCGCCGTTATCTTTTTTGCATAAAACTTTTTCGACATCCATAATCGATTACCCTCTTTTATTCTTTAACGTCAAACACTTTGTCGCAAATCCCTGAAGCAAAGTCTTTTTCGTGACTTACGAGCAATATCGCTCCTTTGTACTGCATAAGCGCAGTCTTTAAAGCGGCTTTTGCTCTGACGTCGAGATGATTCGTAGGCTCGTCGAGAATAAGTATGTTGGACGGTTTCTGCATAAGTGCCGCTAATTTTAATCTAACTTGTTCTCCGCCGCTCATTGCGCCGATTTTCCGCACCGCAAGTTCGTTTTTTAATCCGACCTGAGCAAGAAGCGCTCTTATGCTTTTGACGTTCATTCTCGGAAACTTGTCCGATATATACGACGATGGCGTATCTTCGACGTTATCGAACAGCAAGTCTTGCTCGAGATATACCGGTTTTGCGGCAGGATGAAAGCTGACGGAACCGCCTTTTTTTGCAAGCAGTCCCATTATTGTCTTTATCATGGTGGTTTTACCTATGCCGTTTGTTCCTCTGAGCCACATTCGGGTATCGCTCGCCAACGTAAACGAAACTGCCGGCAAAAGAGGCTTGTCGTAGCCTATCAGCAAATCTTTGACCGTCAAAAGCTCCTTAGTATGAAGCTCGACGTACGGAAAGCTAAACTCGGCGTCGTAAATTTCCACAGGCTTACGCATAACTTCCATACGGTCAAGCATCTTTTTGCGACTGTTAGCCATACCCGCCGTCGCCGCCCTAGCTTTATTCCTTTCGATATAGTCGGTCATTTTTTCTATTTCTCGTTGCTGCCGCTCGTACGCTTCTTCGTATTGCTTTGCATTTTGTTCTCTTTGTGCAAGGTATTGCGAATAATTGCCCGAATATTTGCGAATTACTCCGTTTTCGATACTGATTATATTTCTGCACACCTTGTCCAAAAATTCGGTATCGTGCGATATTACCAAAAACGTGGATTTTACGGAATTTAAATACTCGATAAGCCATTCGACGTGTTCTATATCGAGAAAGTTTGTAGGCTCGTCGAGTAACATTACGTCCGGTTTCTCCAAAAGAAGTTTTGTCAGCATCAGCTTTGCTCTGCCGCCGCCGCTGAGATTACTTATGGGCGTATCGTATCCTAATGCCGCCACGCCCAATCCTCCGGCTACCTTTTTTACCTTTGCGTCAAGATTGAAAAACTCGGCGTCCGTCAGCCGTTCCATAATCTTATTGGTTTTTTCAATCAGAAAATCCAGTCGCTGTTCGTCTGCATCTGCCATTTCGGCATACATCGCTTCCATTTTTTCGTTAAGACGATAAAGTTCCGAAAAAGTAGAAAGCAAATATTGCATCACGGTCAGAGATCTGTCTATGTCCGCATGTTGATCGAGATATCCCCTGGTTATGCCGTTAAGCCACTTTACTTCCCCTTCGTCCTGAACTATTTCACCCGAAAGAATTTTTATAAACGTCGATTTGCCTGCGCCGTTAAGCCCTACTATTCCGCTGTGATCGCCGCCGGAAACGGCAAGATTTGCCTTATCGAAAAGGGATTTAGCGTCGTACACGTGCGATAAATTCTTTATTTCCAAAATACTCATGGTTGCTCCGTTGCTCGGCTTGGACGCACGCCTCCGATATTATCTGTTTGCCGTAAGATAGAAGGTCGGCTTCCGAATTTTTTATTTTTTGCGATAAAACGTCCTGTAGCTTTCAGTATAACATAATCGTTGCTTTTTTGCAACAAAAGTGTTAAAATGTTTTTATGAAGGATTATTGCGAAATTTGTCCGAGACATTGCCTAAAAACGCCCGAACGCACGGGATTTTGCGGAACAGACAAAATTCTCGTGGCGCATTACGGCATTCACCGTTACGAAGAGCCGATAATCAGCGGCAGTAAGGGCAGCGGGACTATATTTTTCGGCGGCTGTAATTTGCGGTGCTGTTTTTGTCAGAATTCCGACATTTCGCATGTCGCAGCGGGTGAAGAATATTCGCCCGAACGTCTTGCCGAACTTATGGTAAAGCTCGCAAAAACGGGTGTTCATAACATAAACCTGGTAACAGCGGCGCATATCAGACCGCTTATCGCCACGGCTTTAACAATGGCAAAGCCGCTACTTACAATACCCGTAGTTTACAATTCAAGCGGTTATGAGGGCGACATATCCGATCTGGACGGTCTGATAGACGTATATCTGCCGGACTTTAAATATATAAATTCAGCCACTGCTGCGCTGTTATCAAAAGCTCCCGATTATCCCGAAGTAGCAAAACGCATTATACGGCAAATGGTGCAAAGTCAAAGCGAAACGATTATCGAGGACGGCTTAATAAAAAAGGGAGTCATAATACGCCATCTGGTGCTCCCCACCAAAAAAGAAGAGTCGATAGCCATACTTACGTACATAAAAGAAAATTTTCCTTCTACAAAGGTAAGCATTATGAGCCAGTACACACCGTCTTTTAACATAGGCCCCTCTTTTCTTAACCGAAAAATAACTTCGCTGGAATACAACGCAGTGATAAATAAAGCCGTAGAGTTAGAGATAGACGGCTACATGCAAGATCGAGTATCGGCGTCCGCCTTTTACACGCCCGACTTCGGACAAAAACCGATAAACTTAACTTAAATATAATTGCCCTTGCATAGCAGCAACCGTTATGCTTGCGACAAAGAGGAGATTCAATGAAAAAAGAACGATTTTCAGACGTTGCTGACATTAATATAAGCGTAAGCGACGACAGTCAATTTTTATCCGCTTTCTCGGAAATAGGCAAGCCTGTAATATCTGCCGATGTAGCCGATTTTCTGGAAAACAGCGCAAGCGCATTTTCACCTGCGCAAAGTTTGCGACTTACCGTATACGGAAAATGCATAGACGAAGAAGAAAAGCCTAAATACAGTCAGGCAATTCGCAACTATTTTTCGTTAAAGCTCAGCGATACCCGTCGAGAAGTACGTCGTAAAAGTATACAATCGATTATCTTCTGTATTGTAGGCATACTTGCGTTAGTCGCTATGTTTTGTCTCAGTTCGCTGAGCGTAAACGAAGTTTGGACAGAATGCGTGGACATTTTCGCTTGGGTATTTTTGTGGGAAGCCGTAGACTTGTTTTTTATCGAGCGAAGTTCTCTGATTCTGCGCGAAAAGCGTCTCAGGAATTTTGTGGAAATGGAAATAATCTACTTATAATTTTTGTAAAATACAACCGACGGAGAAATCTTTAAAAAGCAAATCTCCGTCGGACTTTTTTTATTCTTAAATATCGAAATTAAACATGCCGCCTACTTCTTTCTTTTCTTATATCTAAAACCTACAACTGTCGCTACGGAGGCGAGTGCTACGAAAAAGGCCGCCACAAGGAGCAAAATCGTCTCGCCTTTATCGTCTTCGTATAACGCCTTTACTCCTACAGAATTTCGTGCAAACGTATAAGTCTTTTCTTGACAAACGCATATATCACCGTCGTACCAACCCTTAAATTTTTTGTTATCTATCTCGATTGCGGTTACCGTAACTTCATCTGTTTCTTTGTCATAGGAGGCGGTTATCGCACCGTCAATGCATTCACCGTCGCAGGTCGCCGTTACGTTAATTTTAGAAAGTTTCTGTATAAATCGGTAGCCGCACACTTTACATTCCCGCAATTGCTCGCCGTCATCCGACAAGGTCGGCTCTTTTGTCGTTTCGCTTTCACCATATTCGTGCGTATAGCTTTGTTTAAATCCGCACTTAACGCAAAGTTTTGCGTGATTGCCCTCTTCGATTTTCCAATCGCCGAACCTGTGTCCGTCACTAAAAACGGTTTCTATGTATCCATACTCGCATCGAGAACAGCTATATTCTTCGTATCCGTCTTCCGTACACGTCGGTTGTTTTTCTCCGATTTTACCCACGTTATGCCCGAGCTTAGACAATATCTCCTTTTCTCTGCTTAACTCTTTTTGACATTCTCCGCAATATTCTACACGGTCGAAGCTGCCGTCCGAAGTACATGTAGGTTCTCTTCTGTTTTCTACGACCGCAGATAAACGCCTGTGTCCTTTTGCTTCGATTTCGCTATACGTACTGTAATCGCAGCGGCTACAGGTTTCGTACTCGTTCCATCCTTTTGCTTCGCACGAAGGCAACTTGCCGCCGTGATGTATTATATCGTGTCCGAGCTTAGATAATACATCTCTATACCCATACTCGCATCGAGAACAGCCATATTCTTCGTATCCGTCTTCCGTACACGTCGGTTGCTTTTCTCCGACAAAAATACAATCATGCCCATACATAGGCTCAAATGTTTTTTCTTTTATTCCGCAAACTTTGCACTCAAAAATCGCTTCATAATCCGTTTCGCAACTTCTTTCGGACAACACCGTTTTAACAAAATCATGCGGTTTCATTGGTATAGACGTTACATCGATTCGATTTCCGCATGTCAAACAATGTCGTGATCGTTCACCTTTTTCATCACACGACGGCTGCTTATCCACAGTATACTCGTTATCATATTTATGACCGAGGGCAGGTATCTCTTTAATGGTCGAGAATCCACACCGTAAACATTTTTCATAATCGCAATAACCGCCGATTTCACAAGTCGCCGTCTTGCCTTCAACAAATATCATATCGTGACCGAGCTGCGCGTACTCCTTGTACGTCGTATAATCGCAACGCACGCATTTTTCGTATGCGTTATGCCCTTTTTGCGTACATGACGGCATCAATACATCGAAAAATTCCAATTCATGCCCAAGCATAAATAGCGCTTCTTCTTTTGTTCTACCGCAATTTGCGCATTCGTACACAATAAAGCCGTCGCTTATACAGGTGGGCTGCGTTTTCGACACCTGCTCGTACCTATGCCCTATAGCAGGCAAGATTTCTTTCTCGACTTTACCACATCTACGACATTCGCGATGACCCCTTTCTCCGCTATTTTCACATGTCGGTTGAACGTCCTCGAATTTGACAAAATCATGGCCGAGTTTTTCCATAATTACCATGCCGTCGTTTTGGCCGCAACGGCGGCACACGTGAGTTTTGCTGCCCGCCGATTCGCATGTAGGATAATCCGACACAATCCAATCTGGGCAATAATCATGACCGTACTTCTCGATAACGCTCATTGTGCTGTAATCGCAAACCGAACATTCCTCGTAATCTGCAAAACCGTCTTCTATGCAAGTCGCAGCTTTTCCCGTTACAAATCGTAATACGTGCGGTGATTTTTCCGTCGTTTCTGTATATTGGCTGCCACATCGCAAGCATGTATACAATAGTTCGCCTTTCTCTTGGCAAGTAGATTTTTTGATAACTTTCGGCGAAGAATACTCATGCGGCTTTTTATCTATAATAATATCTTCCTCGGTTATATCGTTTTTATGCTCGTCGAAATATTCGCCGCATTTTTGACATTTGTAATGCGCTTTTTGACCGTATAGCGAACACGTAGGAGCTAATTCTTCTATAAGCGTGCCAAATTCGTGTCCGAGATCGGGAATTACTGTAACTGAATTTTTACCGCATTTTTCGCATACGTATACGATTTTTCCTGACGTTTCGCAACTAGGATTACTCCTACTAGTCTCAATATACGAGTGTCCCGACATGGGCAATGCCTCTTCTCTCTTTTCGCCGCAGTCTAGGCACTCGTATTGCGCTACGCCGTCGTTATCGCAAGTGGCTTCTTTAATTAAAGTACGTTTTTCACGATGTGCTGTTTTAGGAATGGCTGTTTCTTCCGTCGTTGCCGAGCAGTATAGGCAATGTCGTGATTTTTTGCCTTCCCGACTACACGTGGCATCTAAATCCACCGTCCAGTCCGAAGAATACTCGTGACTCAATCGACCAAGTTCCGTAAACGTACTGTAATCACAGCGGCTACACGTATCGTATGCTTCGTAACCGACTTCTAAACATGTCAGAGTCTTGCCATTATGGTGTACTATTTCATGTCCTAGTTTGTCTCGCTTTTCGGTATATCCGTATTCGCAACGGCTGCACTTATACGTGGTATGTCCGTCCGCTGTACACGTAGGTTCTTTAGTGTCTGTAACAATACAGTTATGTCCGAGCATGGGTAAAGTTACTTCGTACTTATATGAGCAATAAGTACACTCATATTCTTCTTTTCCGTCGGATATGCACGTAGGTTCGGTCTTTGCGGATAACATATAGTTATGCTCGACTTTACCTAATTCCTTGTACGTATTGTAATCGCAGCGACTACAGGTATCGTATGCTTCGTAACCGGTTTCTAAACATGTCGGAGTCTTGCCCTCGTGATGTACTATTTCATGTCCAAGTTTGTCTCGCTTTTCGGTATATCCGTATTCGCAACGACTGCACTTATACGTGGCATATCCGTCCTCCGTACATGTCGGTTCTTTATTGTCTGTGACAATACAGTTATGTCCGAGTGCCGAAATTTCTTTTTCTTCATAAAAATTGCAGTTATCGCAAACACGCCTTAACAACCCGTTCTGTTCGCAGCTTGCTTCGACCACTACAACCTCTGTCATTTTTTCGTGAGCGCATGGCTCTGCTGCGCCCTCAACGACATAGCGTAACACCCTGTCAAGGGCGGCAAGATTTGCGGACTCGTACTCATAATCATAACTTTCGGTTCCGTCTGTTCGTACAACTCCGCCACCGACCACAAAAGCCGACGGATCGGTATTAAAAGAACCGCTTTTTACCGAAACGCCACTAACAGCACTTTTATTTTTACCGTCCGCAGCGTACTTTCCGCTTATAACAGAAAACTCACTTCCGCCGCTAATCGCCTTTGCCGTATACGCCGAATACGTCAAAACCTGAGACTCGGATATTTCGCCACTTCCTTCCGAACATACGCCGTATGCCTTGGATTTTTTTGCACACTCGCTTTGCGCAACTATTATGTTTATGCCGCTAAGACGCAAAATCGACGATACGTTACCGAAAATTCCATACATTTCGGAAACGTAACCGTCGATAGACTGAGTCAAAACAAATGATGTATTTTTTACTGATATTGTTGCCGAGTCAGCGTAAATTCCATAGAACGAAGTGTCCGGCGCATTTACATAGCCGTGATATTCCACCGAACAATTAGTTATTTCTACGGTACTGCCAGATGCCGCTCGAACGCCGTAATTGCCGCCGTTTGACGAAGTCTTCTCCATCTTTATGCCGTCAAGCGAAACATTTGCGCCGTCATTTAAGTCAAAAAGCGTTTTAGTACCCTTTACGGTTGCGCCCGACGATGATTTTATCGTCACTTCTCCGCCTTTAATATTAAAAACGGCAGCAACGTCGTCAGCACTCTTAGCCTTTACGGAACCGTCGAGGCAAATAGTAATGTTCTTGTCAATAACAAAAATAGGTTGCGATACGTTTATGTTGTTTGTAAGTCGAACGGTATCTCCGTTCTCAGCCGAATTAATGGCAGCGACGAAAGTCTCATAACTGTCTGTTTCGGTCAAAGCAATCGTCGGCGTAACGTGAACTGTTATCGTCAACGTTGTAAGCAAAGCACAAAAAATCACAACACACTTGTAAAAATTTGCTTTCATAACGCCCTCTTTGGTATATTCAATATTTTACCACCTCAGGCGTACTTATGTCAAAACAAATTCACACAAATGCCGAAAACTTTTCATTTTTTACACTTCTTAAAAGGGATTTTTCTTCATTATCGATTATTTCGGATATTATCGTCGCAGCCAATCGCTGTCCGGTTTGAGACAGGTGAATACCGTCGGCACAGTAATAGTCAAAGCAATCGTTAAGCATTAGAAGCTTCGTTCGCAAATCGATTAAACCTACTTCCATTTCGTACGCAGTCTTTACGACTTCGATATTAAACATCTCTTGCTTGCGCGAAATATTGGTAACGTCACCGTCCAAAAATTTTAAAACCGCATTACCGTCCGCTATTTTACTAATTACGCTGTCAAAGTATCGCTGAGAATTAACGGGCAAAAGAGTAACCAAAAATACTTTTTCGCTGACTTTCTTTAATTTTGCGGTTAGATTGTGCAGTATTTCGGAGTATGCGCAAAGCCCGGTTTTTGAAGAATGCGGATAATCCGGCGAAATCGCAACTTGCCGCCAATCGTAATCCACGTCGTTCCCGCCTATCCAGATTACCGAATAGACTTTATCGCCAGGCTTAATGGCCTCGATATATCGCTCTACAAATTTACGCTCGCTCAGCTTAACTATGGTTTGCCCGAATGCGGATATGTTTTCCACCTCGTCAAATAACAATTTCTCTCCGAGTATATCCACCGCACACGGCTTTGCCGGCAACGGACGACCACTGTCCGTAACTATGCCTTTTGCACAAGAATCGCCAAAAACAACAAGCTTTTTCATTTCTACCTCCTTTACGCTATCATTGTACAACGGACACTCGCAATAATCAACCTACTTATTTAAAATAGGGTTCTACACCTTATTTGGCGCAGTAGAGAGCAGGTAAATGGCACTCTACTGCCGGTAGAGTGCCGAAATTCGTTGCGTTTTTCCGTATACGATGTATATTTTTCGACATAATTTGCTTGATTCTATACCAATGCTTATGTTAGAATTGAACTATGGAAGATCTTAAAAAAGTTATTGCAGACAATATAATATTCTACCGAAAAGAGAAGGGGTACACGCAACTCGAACTTGCCGAAAAGCTTAATTACTCAGACAAGGCAGTCAGCAAGTGGGAACGAGCCGAATCATTACCGGACGTTATTACGCTTAACGAGATTGCCTCTATGCTCGACGTTACTCTAAACGACTTGGTTTCCGTAAAAAAGAAGGTGCGCATACGAAAACCTCTCACCGTTTGCTTTTCGGTAGGTCTGGTATGGCTCGTCGCCACGGTAGTTTTTGTTTTGATAAATATCCTTACAAAATCATCGGAAAGGTCGTGGTTGGTTTTTTTGTATGCAATACCGGCGTCCTCGATTTTACTTATCGTTTTCACCTCTATCTGGCATTATCACTTGGGTTTATTTGTTTCCGAGAGCGTTCTAATATGGTCGCTCGCCGCAGCGATTTTTTTATCTCTTTCCTCCTATGCCGGCATGTTTTATATTTTCTTTTTACCGATTCCGCTGCAAGCTTTAGCTGCGCTGTGGTACATAAGAGGAATACGTAAAGGAGGCAAATGACGCTTTCGTTACCCGCTTAAACAAAATTATGATTTATAATAATATTTTTAGGCCTTGCGCTTTGATGTGAACCCAAAAGTTTGGACAGAGAATTAAATTTTTGGAGTTACACTTCACTTGTAGCAAAAGCCTTTTCTTTTTACATATAAATATAATAACTGTCCGAGCTTATGCTTCTTAATTTTTGATTTTGCCTTAGCCCCCCCATCGTTGCGAGCAGTACCGCCCTAATTAAATTATATTATTCGCTTACTTTGTAACATTTACATCGGTTTATCAAAACTTTTTTACGATTTTTACTGTTCAAAAATCTTGCAAGACTAACTGTTCTATATTTATTCTCTGTTCTTTTCATTTCTTGTGTTTCGGCGGCAATAACGTAAATTATTATTATCTGATTTTTGATGTATATAAGATTGTGCAATTTTACTTAGCTTACTGCGATCGTATGAATACACAATATTATGAAATTATAACCATAAAGCACGACGCCATAGTAATGAAATCATACTTTTCATTTTGCGCACTCATTTTCTTGACTAATTTAGGCGTTTATTATATAATAATGGTATAAATTTTTAGCGAGGTATATTACATGGCTTTGAAAGGTTTAGGAAAAGGCTTGGGTGCCCTTCTCGCAGATATCGAATCTGACGAAATAACGGACTCTATGCCGGCTTCGGAAATTTCTATCGACCTTATTGACCGCAACGAAAATCAACCGCGTAAAATTTTTGATGAAGTCGCAATGACTGAACTAGTCAACAGCATTCGCATTCACGGCATTATCACTCCCCTGATTTTGGTTAAACGCGGCGAGCGCTATATGATCATTGCAGGTGAACGTCGCTGGCGCGCGGCCAAACGTGCAGGATTACGAACTGTTCCCGCAATAATCAGAGATTATACCGAAGCTCAGATTAAAGAGATTTCTCTTATTGAAAACATTCAAAGAGAGGACCTCAACCCTATCGAAACGGCTACTGCCATAAAACAACTTATGGACGAGTGCCATTACACGCAGGAAGAAGTTGCAGAACGCATCGGCAAAAGTAGAACAGTCGTTACCAACACTGTCGGTCTGTTGACTTTGGCTCCAAAAGTTATAGATCTTATAACACAAGGAAGGCTTTCGGCTGGACATGCAAAGATTTTGATTTCTCTAGATGACCAAGACGCTCAGCTTGCTCTTGCATTAAAGGCTGCCGACGGAAAAATGAGCGTTCGAAAGTTCGAAGAACTCGTTAAAGCATACCGCAACCCCAAGAACAAAGAAAAGCAGATGCAAAGTTTAGAGCTAAAAGACCTTGTAGAACACATGCAACGAACTTTTGCGACAAAAGTTTCCGTTCTTGGCAACGACAAGCGCGGTAGAATTTATATCGACTATTACAATAGGGACGATCTCGACAGAATAGCTGATATTTTGGAACTTGTTGATTCGCAAACTAAAAAATAATAACCCTCTTACTCTCCTTTTAAGCGGCACGTCGATTACGGCGTGCCGCTTTTTTAGTTATGCAGTTTTTATAAAGAAGAACTATTCCCGGCATATTCTGTAGCATAACTTATAAGAAAACAAAATGCTTCATGTGAAACTTTTTTAGGCAATTGCCGTGTGCTTAATTAAAAACTACTGTCTATGTAACAAAACGTGTAATATTTGCTCCAAGGTCTTTTTCACAAAAGGCTTTTTATTTTTTCTTCTAATGCCGCCCGTGCACTGTTTTATTCGTTATTTTTTTATCTCTCAAACTTAAAAGCAGGCAAAGACCGCCGATAATTTTTGCAATAGCTACCATCATGGAGATTGCTAATAAACTCTTTTTTACAATACTCGCCTACTCTAATCTAAGCATTTCGAAAAGGCGACTCAGAAGCAGTTTCACGTGAATCCGGGTAAACTTGCGTAAAGTCCAAAGACACTCGGCGGTAAAATGCAAATCAATCAAATTGTATGCAATCGTAGCATTACAAAGTCGATATATCGAAGCAAATCGTTTCACGTGAAGCAACACTGCAACGTGCGCAACTAACATAGTCAATTAGTCGACACATGCAACCAAAACAACTATTCGTCTTCTTTCTTTGCATAATCAAATAAATTAAAAAACCAGTAACAGACGCATAAATATCATTAAAAACTAAAAGTGAATCACAGTTATTTTTTGGCAACCCCGGCTAGACAATTTCTATAAAAAATTATTGTATAAATCGTAAAGCACTAAAACGAAATAAATCGTTAAATTATTATAGACTTAAACTTAAATCGCTTCATTAGAGTCAATAATAGCTTAGATACGTTTTTTCTAGTTCTATTTACCCGGTGGGATATCGCAAAATTAAAAATCAGAAAGTCCCCGAATTGGTATTTTAACTCCCGATAGATAGTATAGATTTGCGACTACACTCAAATCTCGCCTGCCGTCATCCCCCACCACAAAAAAAATATGACTGCGTAAATCAAAACGCTTCGAAAGCCAAAACATTATTTTGTGTTTCGGACAATATTACTTCTTACTACTTACCATTGGGACTGTCTTAAAATTCAGCTAACTTAGCCAACTGACTTTAACGCAGAGTTCTGTTTTCTTAAATGCCTCTGATAATCTTACACATACGACATACCAACAAGGACTCAATCACCGCTATTTGAGCTCAGTAAAAGCCTAATAAAATTACACACTTATAAAAAAGCACATTTATAATGTGAAAATTGTATTTTGGTATATTTTTAAACATATTTATGATTCCTCTATATTTTATGTACTATTTTGCAAGCAAATTGTTTCACATGAAACATAAATAAACAAAAATCATGTTGTTTTTCTATGAAAAAAGCCGAAATAAAATTTAAAAAACTATCCGCTTTTGTGGAAAACTTAGTGGATAAGTAGATAAGTTTCTTTGCATTAAACACCAAAATCGCAAATGAACACATAAAAAACAAACAGCACTAAAATATTTCAAACGCACAAGTTATAACGCTAAAATCAGCAAAGCGCACGACTACTGCAATTTTGCGCATGTAAAACACCATACCGCACTACAGTAAAAATTTGGCGGTATCTATATGCCAAGTATGCGTTCCAAGTAGTCTTATTGAAGTAGCAAATTGACAAGATGTAAAATCGCAAATCGCTGCGCAAAAACATAAACGAGTGTGCTTCTTATAGCGCAACGTTCAATGCTCCCCTTTAATGAGAATACAGAATACTGATAGTTATAGAACTAAGCGCAATAGAGACGTTTAAATCAATTATAAAAGCTCCCTTTCGATTTGGCTGCAACCAATAGCCCGCCACATTGTCACGATTTTATATTTGCCATTCATTATAGCATACATTTTAGAACACAACGCCTCACACGCAAAGGGACATCCCGAAGCAAAAATCACATAACGAATATTTGGCTGCGTATATACGGCGAAAGTTTGCTTATACGCCCCTCGCTTAAGCGCTTTACTTAAAAACACTTAAAACAGAAGCATTTGCATTTTGGCATTAAATATAAGAATTGCGAGATATTTTTGTAGCAAATTGACAATAAATAATGCAGCACGAGATCAGTTTTTTAAATGCGTTACCCCCCCCCCTAAACAAATGCATCAAATACAATTTCCATATCACCCGCAGCACAACAATAGTCAAAATTACTTTGCAATTACAAACCCAATTAGCTAATTGCGTCAATATCATATTTTAAATTAACAAATCGCATACATGTTTATTCCTCCAATAAACATTGAACTGTATTAATAATATAATAAAATTCTTAATTTCCCTACTCTATTGATTGATTGCAAAAAATCGAACAATCGGCTAACTGAGCATAGATTAAATCGCAATGTATGAGCGATATTGTTAAATACGCAAAAAATAATAAATTTATAAACTAAAAACAGCTGTGTTATATTTTGTAAACTATCATAATTAAATAACGCTATCATTTTTTACATTATATAAATAGAAAATTTAAAGCATGGCTATAATAATACCCGGCAAGTAAATCGAAATAAAAGAAAATTTTTTCGTTCGCAAGAAGGTATAATCCGGTATATAAGTTAGTAAACAAATCAAAAAAGTCTACGTTTGCCCCGAAATATTGAGCTTCTCAAACAGAATTTATAGGAAAAATTTCAACAAAATGGCGAGTAAAAATCGTTCGATTTTGAGAATAGTTATAAATTCATATAATAATATTTTACATTAAAGGAGCAAAAATTATAGAATTAATTCGTCCATGTACAATCTTTGGTATTACGTTCAAAACAATACAATTTAAAAAACCAAACTATGCAAAAATAGTAAAAATAGTATAGCGTTAGCTGAATAACTGCGAACATAGTGTCAAGTACAGAGCAAAATTATAAGAAAAACTAACCAAACCGGTTCAAACGTCACCCAACGCATTACAAAAAAAAGAAAACGACAAATAAACAATGGTAACGCAAAGTAAACAGATTAATAATATTGACTGCGTAGCCCTAACTGCGCAAAAATTTTAGCAACAATATAATGAATTTAATTTTTGCGCAAAGAATTATACTTATCATAATAAACATTTCGACAACGTAGTAAATATAAATGCTCAGCCAAATATAAGCGCAAAAAACGTACACAAGATGTGCGCTTGCAATATATTTATAAGCCAAATTGCAATAAAAATATAATTTACACAACGCTACACAAAAATATACAGCGCACAAACATTTTGACAAAAACATTATTCGCATCAAAATATTTAACGTTAATAAAGCCATAGCGCATTGTTAAATTTTTGACGCATTAATTATGAGTATCGATTAACTAATCAGCGCAAATAATAAATGTGCAAAAAATATGTGCGCAAATAAGTACGAACATAAATAACTTAAAGCGTTGTAGATGATTAAAAAATTAGTTCTCAGAATTATGAGCGCACAAAGCATAAAAGCGAGCGCAAACAACAATATTTATTGACACCTGTTATTAGTTATACAGCGCTAAAATATAATTTAAAATTATATTTAGCGCACATAAAAATAAAAAGTAGTTTACTATAAACGCAAAACAAATTAATATTTAAATTGTAACGCACAAAGCTGAAAAAATTTAAACTAAAATGCGCTTAAAATTATATTTAAAGTATGTCTCAATAATATAATTAATATTGTAACGCAGACAGCGCTTAAATGAAAAAATTAAAAATGTATTAGCGCTAAAAAAAGCAAACCTCAAAAATAATGAGCGCTAAAAAATGTTAAAATAATTTATTAGCGCAAAATAAAAAATTTTAAGCGCTTGACTCCGTATTGTTTTATGCACCTTAAAATAAGTACAGCGCATAAATATATAAACTATTCACATTCGTGCGCAACTCAAATCGCATTTAATAATAATCAGCGCAACATGTAAAAATTTTGCGCTGATAATCTTTAATTAATAGTCAGTAGCGATATTAAGCGCAAAAGTAACGCAACTAATAACATAGCCATTACTTTGCGCAATATAACAATCGCCATAATTTGTTTAAAGCACAAAATATATAATTAGTATAGTCTTTTGCTTGGATAGGGGAGTATTAGCGCCTCATTCCTTATAAATGAATACTCAATATTTAATACGTTGTATTGTATAAATAGTGTACGCCTTGCGAAATATACCGAAGTATAGTTAAAATACAACTTTTACGCTACAAAACAATCAAACACGCCGGTGCACAATAATTATTCTAAGTTATACAATTACACATTTCAAAAAAGAACCCGACGAGCCTTTCGCATAGTTTAAGTCGAAATATGCGTCGTAATTATGTATGAGCAATTTACATCGAAGTTTTTAGAATAATCTGACGCAGCGGCATAATACCTGACTATATCTAAACCATCAATTGACATATAAAGCGTGATAAGATTAAATAATTACATACAATTGGTTACCTAGGCATACAAAATTTTACTTCTGCCAGGCGCAAAAACATTTATATATATTAAAACGACACGCAAATAGTAGTTATGTTTTCATACCCATATAGTCTGTTTTTATGCGATTTACAATAATTAACATTTTTAATGTATATGTTAATTAATTTTAGATAAACCTCTATTTATGAAGCCCTGTAACATTTCTGTCCTTATACCTAATTTACATATACACAACAATTGAGCAAAAATTTTTGCCGCTAATTCTGCATTAGCCGCTAATTCTGCATTAAAAGAAAATTTGTCATTGCCTGTAGCAACCACAAAGCAGTGTTAAATAAAAATCAATTAGCAATTAGTGTCAAACCCGAACTTAATGTAAGATATATTAAAAAATTATCTCGCATAGTCGCTAAAGAAAATTTTTGAAATTCGCAAAAAAACACTTGATTTTTGATATTCAGTGTGCTACAATAACTTAGCTAAAGTGACGAGGTATAGCGCAGTTTGGTAGCGCGCTTGGTTCGGGACCAAGAGGCCGTGAGTTCGAATCTCGCTACCTCGACCATTTTAACACCGGGGTGTAGCGCAGTTTGGTAGCGCGCATGAATGGGGTTCATGAGGCCGGAAGTTCGATTCTTCTCACTCCGACCAAAAAGTTCGGATGCTTTTCTGATTGAAAAGCATCCGAACTTTTTTATACACTCAAAGCCTTAAAGTTCAACGTCTAAGATACCAAAGGTTTTGATAGCGCCTATTACACAAAATAGCTAATATCATAAAACTCCTTTTATTGGGGACGCAGTAGCACCCTCATTCAGCCGAAAACGGGTGCGGACATTTTTAAGATCGGAACCGGAACCGGCAAAGATCTTCCCCTGATTCCTATACGCCGACTACGGAAGCCGCAAAAGGCGATAAGGCCGCCACCCACGCACGCCCGGAAAAAAAACCTATCTTTCGAAAGAAGTTATCGATGGTTACGATACCATTTTCGTACCATTCCTTATCGGGTGAGGACGGCGTCTATGCCCGTTTTGCCCTTCCTTAATTTCTACAATTTAAGCGGAAAAACCATTTACACTTTCTGCACAGCGGTAAGCAGTGCCTATTTCGGGACGTCCGGCAGATATCCGCTCCAACGCAAACGGCGCATACATCGTTGAAACAAAACGTTTTTCGCATAATGACGAAAGCGGCGGAAAATCGTGAATTGCTTTCATATATCCGAATCAGCCGTCTACGCTCGCATACCCGGCACTTTGACAAATGCGGCTGCAATCTTATAAGGAAACCGACGACGGTTACAGCGTAACGGTGAAACCGAAAACGTCGATAGCATAATTATTCCTACGTAATTCGACGGTTTGCCCGTAACGGAAATCGGTGAAAATGCCTTATCGGTAATTAGTGATGGAATCACTGAAATAATATCGACCTAAAAAATGCAAGTCGGAAACACGTTTTGATACGTATTCTTACTAAATTGTAACCGGGATTCTGTGTGAATGCGCAAACTTTTAAAAATCGTTTTATTCTCACATTCAACCGTCGGTAGTTTTCGTTTTTGGACGCAGTAACCGAAGATACGCCCAAACTATCCGTACATTTCAATTATCTCGATAATCGTTTTTCTGTCTTCATTGGCAAGCAACAACGCTAATTTTTTCAGCAAATCGATTTGCTTTTTGTTCATACTCGGTTTGTCAGGTTTAAAATTCGGCAAAACAAAAACTCCGCCTCCGCTACCGGACTTGGTGTATATCGGGTATTTAAGAGACAAGTGCATTATGTCATTTTCAATAGTGCGTTTGCACACCCCAAACTCCACTGCAAAATTTTCCATTGTTTCTTGTCGTCTTCTGCAAAGCGTAAATAAAATAGACTGCCGTCTTTCGTGCGCAGTCACAAATTCCTCCCCATGTGGTTTTCAGCAAATATTAGCAAGCTAAATCAAACGCCTGTCGACACTGTAAACATCATCGGCGCAAAGATACGCATATAAACTGCGCCGCCAAAGTTTATAATCGCAAAGAGATTTTACAATAGCTTTAATAATATAATACCTATCCGAAAACATGATACGTTGCCATTGTTAAAGCCGAACAAACCGCCGGATATGACAGATAGGGGTAAGAAATAGGGGCTTATACGCAAAGCCTATTGTTTAATTTTACGACTGCCATTGCCGTCTTCCGTTATAGCGTCGACTTTAAAGCATTTAAGACTCATCGAGTCACCGTGTAACGTAATTTGTAAACTTCCCTCTTTCCCCTGCGCACGAAAACAGCTTTGCGGTCAAAAATGCGGCTTAAAGGCGGCATTTGCGCAAATCGATTCTATTTATCAAACAGGCACAAACCGGTCCGTAATTGCGCTATTGCGCCGTCACTGCGCCAATCAAAGCACGGCAGCCACTCGTCTACATGCAAGAATATATCAAATAAGCCCAAAAAAACCAAATATAAACTTGCCTAACTGCTAACGTTGACGACACGGTATTAAATATAACGTCCTGTGGGCGGAACCCATTTATAATTTTGTTCTCGATGCAGTAAGTATAACGTCGGATTGCGGTTTATTTTTCGCTGTCTAAAAGCTGTTTAATTTTGACGGTATTTTCACAAAAGGTCGCTCTACCGTAAATATTAAAGAAAATCGAACCGCCTCTTGCCTTTATAAAAATTTTTCACTGTATTTTTTTGTGAAAAATTCATTTTATCGCAAACGCAGTATTGTGAAAATACTGTTTATTCTCGCTTAAATGTCCGCATTTAGATGAAAAAGCAACTATTTAATGTGAAAAAGGACGCATTGAAAATATGGGTAAATCCTAGTGACATTCACATAGCTATATTATTTGTGAAAAACAGCAAAGTTCAAAAATATGCGCACGTATTGTAAATTCGGCGACATATTCTCCGTTTTGTCACATTTCAAAATTAACTTTTTAATGCGATATTTCATTTTCAAAGTCGCTAAAAATGCTTACATAGCGACAAATTTTGACGATACTGGTTGCAAAGGTGTAAAAATAAGATCATCTTTGTGATAAGTTGCAACGCTTCAGCTATTGACATATTTGCAAAAAGAATATATACTGATAACGGCTTTAAGTAAAGCCTACACGGTGAGCGCCATACGACTAAGACGGTTACGGGCAAGACGAAACAGTCTAATACTAATAAGGGGCTAAGGGGCAAAAAGATATGGAGAAAAGCAAAAACAAGTATTTTACTATGCTTAAGGTTCTTGCTTTGGTTACGTTATGCTGTACCGTGGTTTTATGGATTGCGCTTTGGGTTGCGTCGGCAACGCCGGGCAGCGTAAGCGGCTCCAACACCGACAAAGTTACGGGGATTTTGGATGACAAATTCGATCTCGAAGACAAAGTCGGCAGCAAAAACGAAATTCAAAAAATAGAACTTACCCGAAAATATACGACAAAGAAGTTTTGCGGTGACACAGAAACGCTTTCGGTATCGATTTTGCCGACAGAATTCGCCTCGGTGCAGCTCGAATACAGTTCGTCCGACAATGACGTCGCTTCGGTAGACAATAACGGCGTCGTCACTTACAACAAGGTCGGTGAGGCAAAAATAATAGCGTCCTACACGCAAGAAATCAACGGCAAAACTATTTGCGTAAAAGGCGTTTGCAAGGTATCCTGTCAGGGCGAAAAACCAAAAGAAAACATGAATTTATCTTTTTCGTCGGGAAGTGTAAATCCGTCCGCTTACATAAAACAAGTGGGCGTAGGTAGGCGAGTGCAGATTGTATTTAACTACGGAAATACGAGAGCTACAAATTTAACCTACGTTTCATCCGATCCGCAGGTTGCGGCGGTACACGGCTCGTACTTATATTCGCTTGCTCCGGGGGAGGTCGTCGTAACGGCTAACTACGGCAGAAATCGGATAAATTGTGCGGAAATCCGCATTTTACCAGATTCAGATGCTTATATCCCCGTTACGTTTGCTTTTTACGATAATATCGATAGTCTAAACATGGAACACGGATACTGCTACTCGATAGGCAGCTCGATCATACGCTCCATTACGGCACAAAAGGGTGATTCCGGAGAAGAAATTACCGTTACAAAAAGCGAAAATCCGGCTATCTATGACAAACTGATTTCACTGTTTCGATTAGAATCGTCAAACAGCGGCATTTTAAGCAGAAAGGGCAATTATCTGGTAACGTCTGGTTACGGTAGCGTTACTCTGACAATAACTTCTCCGCTAAATCCGAATATCCGTGTAAAGAAACAATTTGACGTTAAGAGCTCTGTGCCTAAAAAAATCGAGATTATAGGCAATCGAGCGATTACGCCACATTCGGAGTATGTCTACACTGCAGAGTTTTCGCCTGTCGATTACAAAGAGCAAAACCGCATTACTTGGAGCGTTATAAAAGGCAAAGCAAAAATCAGCGAAACAGGAAAGTTAACGGCGTCCATGTACGGGAAAATAGTAATTCGATGTCAAAGCGCAGATTATCCCGAAGTCTATACGGACTTAGAGATTAAGTCGAGACTTTTCGTTACCGCATACGGATTCGTACGCAAGTTTATGGGGCACGGATTATTGTCTGCACTGCTGGGATTCGGCATTTTCGGCTCGGCTTTAATGCTGTTGAAACGGAAGTGGATTGCCTTTCCTATTACCGCACTGAGTTCGTGCGTATACGCTGTCGGCAGCGAATTTATACAATACTTTACGCCTCAAAGGTATTGCTCGTTATCGGACATAGTTATAGATACGATCGGCGCAATAGGCGGCATGCTCGTAGCCGCTATTATCGTGGCTTTTATTTGTGTGGTTTGGAAAGCAGTTTCTTCGTCGAGTTTCTCGAAGTTAAAAACTCAGTTTTATCGAATTAACCTTAAGACGGTGTTCCCGCACAAAAACAAGAATAGCGAAACAAACCTAAATAATAATTAAGTTCGCATTCTTCGGATGTATTTGCTTTGATATATTTTAATTTTGTTATTCGTTTTACCTGAGGTTATAAATATTTATTTTAAATAGCCGAATTTCGAAATAACTGATATTTGTATGCGTGCCGACAAAACTCGAAATTTGCAAGCACAATTCGCAATACAAGATCTAATATAGGAGAAAAATATCATGACTCAAAATAATAAATTAGGCGATACGGTAAAAGTTGACAAAGCCGCTCTTAATAAGATAGGGTGTAGCCTTTACGTCGTTACGACCAAAGTAGGAGATAAAGACAACGGGTGCATTATCAATTCGGTAATGCAAATATCAAACAACCCTTTAACTATTGCAGTAAGTCTTAATAAAACAAATCTCACTCACGAAATGGTTAAAGAGAGCGGCAAACTCAATGTTTGTTCGTTGGACGCAGATGCGCCGTTGGCCGTTTTTCAAAATTTCGGCTATCGTAGCGGTAGGTCGTGCGACAAATTTCTGACTTGCAATCCGCTGCGAACCGAAAACGGTTTGATTTATCTTCCACATTATATTAACGCCGTCTTTTCTCTAAAAGTCGTTTCTTACGTAGACTCCGGAAGTCACGGCTTATTTATTTGCCGACCGGTTGAGGCCTTTAACATATCCGACGTGCCTTCCATGATGTACGATTTGTACAAAATTTGCGTAAAACCTCAAGTTAAATCGACGCAAAAAGTCGCATACGTTTGCGAAATTTGCGGTTATGTTTACGAAGGCGATACCTTGCCGGAAGATTTCGTTTGTCCCGTTTGTAAACACGGTGCGCAAGATTTTAAAAAGCTTCTTTCTTAACCTGCTTTTCTTACAAGAAAAGCAGGTTAAGAACATTATAAGATTACCTCTGTAGAAATTTCCGCAAAAATCGGCGTTTCGCCGGAAATGATAACACAATACATGACAACGGATAAACTGCTTAGGCTTGAAACGTTTGCGATTCTTTGCAAGGAACCGGACCTTTCTCCTGCATACATTCTCGAGGTAACGGAACATTAATTTCGTCAAAGTCCGTTTTTTAATAAAGTCGCCGACGTCGCTTTATCATTTTTACAAATACAATGCCCTGTCTTACATAAAGAGAAAAAAGACAGGGCGTTTTATTTGTTAATACGGAAAACTTCGTCTATGTCGGTATCTTCCTAAAGACGTCAGCTTTGGACATTGAAAACGTGCGCAAAAAAACTACCTGCGTTTAATTTCGCAGGTAGTTTCTATATTTTTTCAATTTATTATTGCTGCAAAAACTCCTTTTGGCTCAATATCTTAGTTCGGCTACGTTTCCCGATCAAAAATCAACTGCATTTTAGTTTTTATTTATGAGTTTGTCTATGCCTTTTAACATAAAAGTAGCCAGCTCGAACTGCGGATCGTAAGTAAGAGCAAGGCGGAAACAATTCTGCGCCTTTTCCACTTCGTTCTTTCCGAGAAAAGCCAATCCGAGGTAATACGCCACATAATTTTTTTTCTTAAATCTCGGCGACTGCAACGCCTCCTGCGCATCTATTATAATTCCGTCATGCATTCTTTCTCTTACTTTTTCTTCTTTGATTTCGCCCGCCTGTGACGTTCTTGCCGCAATATTAAGAAGATATATTTCTTCGTCGTCCGGATATTCGTTAAGCAACCTGTCGGTGCCTTTTGCCGCATATTCGAAATTTCCTAAAGCGAGTTCTCTTTGATACTTTTCCGTTTCCCTGCTTATTCCTTTTTCGTTTTTTTGGTTTTTCCATTCGGTATACTCTATAAACCAATCTATAAGTATAGGATTGACTCCGCCAAGTACCATCTCTTTTGTGTTTACATAAACTATATCGCTATACCGACTGCTAAGCGCTTTTTCAAAAATATTTTCTTTAAGCACTATCGCCTTCATGTTCATAAATGGATCTTCTTCGTACGGTGCGCCGAGATTTACAACGAAAGGAAAATGGACGTACCACATGGCGATCAGCTCGTCGGCAGCGGTAGGCAGGCTGATTATTTTGTATATAAGTGTATATAACGGTAATTTTTCGGGAGCAAGCGCATCGTCTCCGATAAGCATACCTTTTTCCACGCACTTTTTCCACAAATTTCCGCCGGCGTCAAACTTTATTTTTCCGTTTATCATAACGCCGCCGCCGGTAACAAAATCTCCGTCATTAAGCCCGTCAATGTATTCTTTTTTCTGTTCATACTCGGGATGTTCTTTTTTATCTATCGTGTAACATGCCTTCAGCTCAAAAAGTTTCGGATCGGGATTAGTCATTTCTCCCGTTTGATACAGTAATCCGAAATTATATACCGAATAAGCCATGTCTCTTTTTTCTTTTACGCTTAAATCGCTCTTGGATATCGCAAGATAGGAGAGCGAGTCGGTGTATCTTATTCCTTCGGTTGCGTTCATAAAAATCTCCTTATCTACATTTAAGCAATTATACCCTTTTTTCACCGTTTTCGCAACCAAAAAACGCCGAGTTTTTACAAGAAATGAAAAACGTAAAATTAACACCTGTCTGTTTTTCACAATTGTGGTGAAAACGGTTTACTTTTTGTAAAAATTGGGGTATACTATCCGTGATAATATAGTTATAAACCAAGGAGGAATGATTATGGCTAAAATATTGATCGTAGACGACGAAGAAAATATCCGTAACGTTCTTAGAGAATACGCAGAATTCGAAGGTCATGAAGTTTCGGAGGCCGTTGACGGCATGAACGCCGTTGCCATGGCGAGAGAAAACGACTATGACATTATTCTTATGGACGTAATGATGCCGAAATTGGACGGTTTTTCCGCAGTAAAAGAGATAAAAAAGGTTAAACAAATTCCGGTAATCATGCTTTCTGCCAGAGTAGAAGAATACGACAAGCTTTTCGGTTTCGAAATAGGCGTAGACGACTATGTTACTAAGCCGTTCTCTCCCAAAGAAGTCATGGCGAGAGTGGCTGCTATCTTGCGCAGAGGCAAGACTCAAAACGCCGGTAAACGCATAGTTTCCGACGGATTGGAAATAGACATCGCCGGTCGTAACGTAATTGTGGACGGCAAAAAGATTTCCATGACGCCGAAAGAATACGAGCTTTTGTTCTATCTCGTAAACAACGCCGGCATCGCCATCTCCAGAGAAAAACTTCTTAACGACGTTTGGGGATACGACTTCTACGGTGACGATCGTACCGTAGATACTCATATCAAGATGCTCCGAGCGTCTTTGGGCGAGTATCGTAACAAAATCGTTACGTTAAGAGGTCTCGGATACAAAATCGAGCTATGAAAAAACGCTTTTTCCCGCTTTTCTTAAAAACCTGGTTGAACTTCGCCATAATGACAACAATATTCTTGTTGTTGTTATGGTGTTTTCAATTATTCTTTTTTAACTCTTCTTATGAGAAAAAACAAGAAGATTACATCCGCAACATAAGCGACGAATTGGTAGAAAATTTTGAAGACAATCCTCATTACTACTCAAAAATCCAGTCTTTCGCAAAATCCAACAATTACGATATTTATATCTTTCGTATAGACGAAGGAGAAATAAAAGGCGATTCCTCCGGCGGATACTACTTTGACGAAAACCTCGACGTTATCGTGTGCAAACCCGACTCGAAAACCATTGTTTATAAACCGGTAAAAAACGTATTGACCTGGTCCGCTCAAAGAGAAAACGAATTTATTCAAAACATAATTTACTCCGATTTCGGATCATTTTTTTTCGTCGAAAACTCCGATCTTCCTTCTACTTTTAACTTTATGGTTTACGGCAATTTGCTGATGAAAAGCAGCAGTTCCTCTTCTGTAAATCAAAACTTTTATTTTTGTCTCGTTGCCCCCATTCTTAACTCGGGTTACACGGTAAATATTCTGCAAAATCAGCTTCTTTTAGCTTCTTTGATAAGCCTTATTATCTCTATGTTTATTTCGGTTATTTTCAGCCGAGAAATAAGCAAACCGATAAATCGACTGGCTTTGACAGCTTCGACTTTGGCAAAAGGAGATTTTTCGGTAAATTTCCAAGGCGGCTCCTTTAAAGAAGTACAGATTCTTTCCGATTCTCTTAACTTTGCTAAAGACGAAATGAGTAAAACGGAACAAATGCGAAGAGACTTTATCGCTAATATCAGTCACGACCTCAGAACTCCTCTTACAATGATAAGAGCTTATGCGGAGATGATAAGAGACCTTAGCGGAAACACTCCTGCAAAAAGAACACAGCACTGTCAAATCATTATAGACGAAGCCGAACGCCTTTCTTCTCTCGTTGCGGATATACAAAACTTAAGCAAGCTCCAATCCGGTACGGAAGTATTTACTCCGACTACCTTCGACATGTCTCAGCTCTGTCGTACCGTAATCAATCGATTCGGCATTATGTCGGAAAAAAACGGATATGTATTCGAATTTTCTGCTCCTCCACTTCAAGCGTACGCCGATTATTCCAAAATAGAGCAAGTTCTTTACAACCTTATAGGCAACGCTTGTAACTATGTCGGCGAAGACAAAAAGATAATAGTCGGTTGCGAAGACGTAGGTAACGGCATAAAGGTTTCTGTTTCCGATCACGGTAAAGGTATATCGCCCGAAGACCTTTCTAACGTCTGGATAAGATTTTACAGAGCTAACGAAAAAAAGCGTAACATCGTAGGATCCGGTCTCGGTCTCAATATAGTAAAAATGATTCTTGACGGACAACATTTTGACTACGGCGTTGACAGCGTCGTCGGTAAAGGCACTACGTTTTGGTTTGTAGCCACTAAGCCTATCGACAAAACGTCCACATAATCGGGGCGGCGGCTTTGCGGCTAAAAATAAATAATTTTAAAAAGGAGAATATTTATGTCCGGTTGTATCATAACTTATTTTTCTGCGAGCGGTAATACCGCTTCCGTTGCTAAAAAATTAGCTTTTTCTATGGACGCTCCTCTATGCGAGATAAAGGCTGCCGTTCCGTACACAAAAGCAGACTTGGATTGGCGCAACGAAAACTCCCGTTCTTCGGTAGAAATGAAAGATCCTTCTTCTCGCCCGTGCTTTGCTCCCATGACAAAAGACGTATCTAAATACTCTACAATATTCATCGGCTTTCCTATTTGGTGGTACGTTGCTCCTCACATAATAAATACTTTTTTGGAACAAATAGATTGCTCGGGAAAAACCATTATCCCTTTTGCCACCTCAGGAGGAAGCGGAATGGGAAAAACCAACGAATTTCTTAAAAACAGCTGCAAAGGGGCTTTCTTAAAAGAAGGAAAAGTTTTTCCTACAAACGTTTCTCCAGATAAATTACTCAAATGGGTAGAATCTGTACTTTATTGACAAAAAATATCCGTCGTGTTAAATAAGTAACACGACGGATATTTTTTATTTTGTTTGTGTTTTTTTATCCACAGTGTGGAAATCATTGTGGAAAACTTTCTCCTTTTTGTACTTTTGTATTTTTAGTACTTTTTTTATTTCAATTTATTTATGTACTATTTTTGATCGTTTTTCGTCGGGTGGATAACCTCTTTTTTATGTTAGACTTGTCCGTGTTTTTACACATTTTTATATGCTTTTATTTAGGCTCATTTAATGCTTTTTTATCCGCTTTTTTTGCTAATCGGTACTTTTTCTACATTTCTACACCATACTACTTATACCTATACTTCTCTTAATAAAATATATATTCATTATCAAGCAAAAAACGATATTTTTCTCTCGTTGACTTTTAATGTAAAAGAGTGTATAATTTAGTGCATGGACGAACGCTTTGAATTGTATTATAATCTTTTGAAAGAATGGAACGAAAAGTTTAATCTTACGGCTATAACGGAAAAAGATAAAATAGAACTTTTGCATTTTAAAGACAGCATTTTACCTGAAGATCTTATAAAACAAAACGCAACTGTTTTAGATATAGGAAGCGGAGCGGGATTTCCTGCCATACCGCTAAAGATAGTAAGAGATGATCTGGATATAACAATGGTGGACAGTCTTAACAAAAGGGTAACGTTTTTAAACGAAGTTATTTCTAAATTGAATTTGGAAAGAGCGAAAGCCGTTCACAAAAGAGCGGAAGATCTGGATAAAAACGTTAAATACGACGTTGTAACGGCGAGAGCCGTTGCTCCGATGAGAGTGTTGTGCGAGTATTGTATTCCGTTCGTAAAAAAAGGTGGGATTATGCTTGCATACAAAAGCGAAGACGTCGAAGAAGAATTAAATCAGGCTCAAAAAGCAATTGACGTTTTGGGCGGAAAATTATTAAAAACAGAAACGAGAAATCTCGGAGAAATAGTGAGAAAGTTCGTAATAATAGAAAAAGTAAAAGAGTCTCCTTTATCTTATCCGAGAGGAGGAAATAAAACGAGGTTAAAACCGCTATGAGAGAAGATATAATAACGGCTGTTTCTACGCCGTACGGAGGCGCCATTGCCGTAATAAGACTGTCAGGAAGAGGAAGTAAACAATTACTACGAAAGCTTTGTAACAAAGATTTTAAGGAGCCTAGAAGAGCTTATTATACAACTGCGGATACCGGAACTATAAAAGATAAATGCGTCGTAATATTTTACGAAGAAGGAAAGTCTTATACAGGCGAAGAGAGCGGAGAGGTGTACTGTCACGGATCTGCGGTCATAGCGAGAGAAATAACTGAGTTTTTTATACGTAACGGAGCCAGAGCTGCGGAAGGCGGCGAGTTTACCATGAGAGCGTATTTAAACAAAAAGCTCGACTTAACGGAAGCCGAAGGAGTACTGGATTTAATAAATGCCGAAACGGTGGAGCAAGCAAGAGACGCCTTCGAAAAAGCCGACGGAAAACTATGTAAAAAAATAAGGGATATACAAAAAAAACTTTCGGATGTTATAGCAAAAACAGAAGTAAGTATAGATTATCCCGAAGAAGATATAGAAAGTTTTGTATTGAAAAATATAAAAAACGACGTAAACAAAATAAAGAGAGAGATAGAAGAAACGGCGGACGGATACAGTGACGGAAGAAAGATAAAAGAAGGTATAAAAGTAGTTATATTCGGTAAACCGAACGTAGGAAAGAGTTCGTTATTTAATGCTCTTATGGAAGAGGACAGAGCCATAGTAAACGAAAGAGAAGGAACGACCAGAGACGTTATTGACGGAGAATACGTTTATAAAGGAAGAAAGTTTGTTTTGTACGATACGGCAGGTATAAGAAATACCGATGACGGAATAGAAAGCGAAGGTATAAAGAGAGCATTCAAAGCAATCGACGGCGCAGACGTAAGAGTTTTTGTAAAAGAAGCCGAAGACGATGAAAAAAAGGCAGACTGTATCGTCGTTACAAACAAGTGCGATATAAAAAGAGGAGAAGGAATAAACGTTTCTGCCGTTAAAAAAGAGGGAATAAATATTTTAAAAGAAGAAATATACCGAAGGACGGACTTCGTAAAAAAAGGAATAACGGTAAATTTAAGGCAATATAGCGCTCTGATAAAAGCGAAAGAATGTCTAAAAAGAGCAATAGACTGCAATTTGACAATGGATTGCGTGGCTGCGGATTTAACCGAAGCGTATGACGAATTGGGGCGAATAACATCTGTTATAGGCAGCGACGAAATAATAGACAAGATATTTTCGTCGTTTTGCGTAGGGAAATAATAAGGGTAGTAAAATGAGCGAAAAAATAATTCAACAAAACAAAAAAGCTTATTTCGATTATTTTATAGAAGATAAATATGAGGCGGGAATATCGCTTAAAGGAAGCGAAGTTAAGTCTGTAAAAGAAGGAAAAATAAGCATAAAAGACAGTTATTGCGGTATAGATGACGGAGAAATATACTTAAAAAATTGTTTTATAACGCCTTACGAAAAGGGGAGTTTTTTTAATCCTGATGAAAAGAGGGCAAGAAAACTGCTTTTACACCGTTACGAAATAGATAAAATAATCGGAAAAATCAGGGAAAAAGGATTTACGCTCGTTCCTACCAAAGTATATTTTAAAGGTAACAAAGTCAAGGTAGAGATAGCTCTTGCAAAAGGTAAACACACTTACGACAAGAGGGCGTCCATTAAAGAAAGGGAACTTATAAAAAAAGCAGAACGACAGATAAAGGAATTGCGATGAAAAAAACATATCGTATTCAAAAATTCGGAGCATTCGGAGAAGGAATTGCCTATGATGACGGAAAAACCGTATTTGTTAAAGGCGCTATAAAAGACGAAACGGTAATAGCAAAAACGGTAGTCGAAAAGAAAAAATACAGAGTGGCGTCCACTGTAGCGGTAGTGGAAAAAAGTCCGTTGAGAGAAAAACCTCCATGCAGATATTACGGCAAATGCGGAGGATGTTCGATGCAACATATTAAGTATGATTCTCAGTTAGAGATAAAGAGAGATTTTGTAGCAGACACCATCAAGAAAATAACCGGAGTAAATGTAACCGTAGAAAAAACCGTTCCTGCCGAATCTTGCTACAGGTATAGAAACAAATTAAGTTATCCTATAAAAGATCAAAGAGTTGGCTTGTATAGAGAAAACAGTCACGAAATAATAGATATAGAAGATTGTTTGTTGCAAAAAACATGGAACGTACCGTTAATTAAAGCAATTCGAAAATATTTGAAAGAAAAAAAAGAAGACGGCGAAAAAGTTCGTCATATAGTGGCGAGAGAAAAAAACGGAAGTATTTGCATTACAGTAGTGGCACGGAAAAAAATTAATCTTATGCCACTTACGTCTTTTATCGAATTTCAAAACTATGCATTATATCTTAACGTTAACGACGGTAACGATAACGTAATACTCGGCGACGATTATTATTGTATATATTCTAAAGGAATAACTCCTTCTTTTCATCCGGCATCGTTTTATCAGGTAAACGACTTTATCGAAGAAAAAATATATTCGGCAGTGGAATCGTTTGTCATAGGTGAAACCGTTATCGATGCGTATTGCGGCGCCGGAAACCTTACTCTAAGACTTGCAGATAAAGCAAAATTCGTATACGGTATAGAAATTTGCGAACAAGCTGTAGAAACGGGAAGAGAAAAGGCATTAGAACTAAAAAAGAAAAACATCAAATTTATTTGCGGTGACTGTTCGACAGAGCTACCGAAAATCGAATATTCCGGAGACTCTACCGTGGTGTTGGATCCTCCACGTAAAGGAGTGGACGAAAAAGTAATCAACGCCCTGCTTAAGGTTTTGCCGAAAAGAATAGTCTACGTGTCGTGTAACCCGGCGACTTTAGCAAGAGATCTAAAACCGCTGCTTGACGCTTACGAGGTAATATCGACCGTTCCTTACGATATGTTTCCGCAAACAGACCACGTCGAGACGCTGGTCGTTCTTTCCAAAAAAATTCCCGACAGTCATATCAACATTGACGTAGAATTCGGGGAGAACGAGGGGCAGTTTTCGTTAAAGAAAATCAAAGAACGCGCCGAAGAACGCAAGCCGAAAGAAAAAGTAACGTATAAGAAGATACAAGACTATATCGAACAAACTTACGGCTTTAAAGTTCACACGGCATATATCGCCGAAGTGAAACGTGATTTAGGCTTACCTATGTACGACGCGCCCAACGCTGTCGAAGAACTAAAACGCCCACGAGCGCATCCCACGCCGCGAATGGTCGAGGCGATAAAGAATACACTAAAACATTTTGAAATCATTTAAGAGGTTCTACTATGGCATACAGATTTGCTAATCAAAGCGAAGTTAAAGAGCTTGAAGCGTGGTGTATGGAAATTCTTCACGCCGTACAAGACGAAGTCCGAGAGTATTTTACTTTCGATATAAGACTTATCGGAAGCGGGGACAAAAGGCTTGTTACACAAAACGGTGATGAGTGTTTTGATTTGGACTATAATATTATTATGCAAAAAGATAAGAAAGGTTTGTTGGACAATCCTAAACAAATCAAAGATATTTTTGTTAAAAGATTTAAAGCCGTATTAGAAGAAAATGTTTCGGGATACAATTACGTAAGCGATTCAACTTCTGTCATAACAGCTAAACTTATAAGGAATGATAAGATAGAATTTTCTTTCGACGTGGCAATTATAGTTGAAGGTGATGACGGGTATTTTTATAGATTAACGCACGATAAGAGAACAAACAGGTATATATGGAATCAAGTTGCAAATTCAAAAAATTATTTTGCAAAATTTAAAGCAATAAAAGAAAATGGTTATTGGATGGAATTTAAACAGCGCTATCTTAAAAATAAAGATAGGCATTTAAGCAATCAGGACGGAGTTAAATCCTTTTCGATTTTTCTTGAGACATTGAATGAGTTTTACAGATAATTATGACAAAACGTGAAGAAGAATTTTATAACAATCTCATTATTTGCGATGAGGATAAAATCAGAGCAGAAAAATCTTTGAAATCAAAAGGTGTCGAAAAACACATATTGATTAAAGAGCGATTACTCAATTGGAGTGACTCTGATAGTATAGAATACGAAAAAGTTGCTTCTACATATCGATATGATAAGCGTATTCGGTACACGCTGTTCAAATATATTTCTTATTTAGAAGAATTTTATCGGGCGGTAATTCTTGACAGCTTCATATTAAATGTTAGGCATAGGTTTTGGATTAAAGATTTACGCGAGCAGTTAAAAGTATACAGTAACAATTTGAATGATGCGTTAGAACATATTGATTTTTCTGCTTTGCTTATTCAATGCCAAAGGCTTCCGAAAGAAATAAAAACTTTATGTGGTTTTCCAAACGGTAAGCATTTGAAAGATAATTCTTTTGCTCTAAAAGAAATGAGAAATGCGGTAATGCTCAATAAATTTTTGCTTTTGTATCGTGGATATGAAAAGTGTTATGTTAATGGTGTAGATGCAGGAAAGAGTGCCAACTTAAAAGCGAACATATTAAATCTTGTTCAGTTTCTACCAAAGGAAGTAGGCGAACATTGCACGAAAGATATAAATGCTTGCAAAGAAGATAGAAATAAAGAAGAGGACACAAAGTGGGATTTACCGCATCAGGTAATTATATCTTTGGATATTTAATAGATAAGGGAGACGGCTTTACGATAACAAGTAGAGCCGTTTTTTGTTAGAAAAATGTTCTCTAAATTTTAGAGATAATCTTGCGTTTTATTTTTAAGTGTGCTATAATAAAAATATCTAATAAAGAGTAGGAGATTTTTGATATGGCGGCAAGCTATAAAAAGTTGTGGAAACTACTGATTGATAAAGATATGAGAAAAGAAGATTTGCGTTTGGCGGCGGGCATAACTACAACCGCTATGGCAAAGCTCGGCAGAAACGAGGACGTTAAAACTTCAGTCTTGCTTAAAATATGTAAAGTGCTGAATTGCGATATATCCGATATAATGGAAATCGTGGAGGATTGATGTGGTAAACGAAAAGTGCCTTATGCAAATATCACAGCTCGAAAAAGATATAGATGAGATTGAAAAATTTTTTGTCAAGTCTTTTGATAGACAAGAGGCTATTAGAATTATTCAGAAGCATCATTTTACCGATATGAATGTAGCAATTGCCGATTTTATTTTGAATTGTAACGCAAAAACATTGTCGTTTGAATCACCGTATAAAATAAATACTTATATCGGAATTATTGAAATTTATTTAACAAGCAAGTTGGAAAAATTACGCAAAACAAGAGGTAACTAATAATGCCTAATCTTTCACAGATAAAGCGCAAGCGGATGCTTGAGTTTTTGGGAAAAATAAAAAAAGAGCATAAGAATGACGACGAAATGCTTATAGCGTTAGGCGAAATAGAAAGTGAGCTTAACGCGAAAAAGTATGGGCTTGTGTGGGAAGAACACGAAGAAAAAGTTGACGTTCAAATGCGGACGAATATTCCTGTTTTTACGGAATTGAAAGAACGGGAAATTTCTGTTGCGCCCGATAAGCCGTACAATTTTTTGCTCGAAGGCGATAATCTGCACAGTTTGTATCTTCTTGAAAAAACGCACAAAGGGGCAATCGATTTAATTTACATAGATCCGCCGTATAATACGGGCAATAAAGATTTTATATACGACGATAAGATAATTGATACTAATGATTCCTTTAGACATAGTAAGTGGTTATCATTTTTAGATAAAAGGTTAAGAATAGCACAAACACTTTTATCTGAACATGGGGCAATCTTTATTTCTATTGATGATAATGAGATTGCGCAATTAAAATTAGTTTGTGATGATATTTTTGGAGAGATGAATTGTTTAGGCATCATCATACAAAACAAATTGAATGCTAAAAATGATACTATCGATATTCAAAAAAATCATGAATATATTTTAGTTTATAGGAAAAAAGAAAATTATATAAGTGGAACAAAAACACAGCCAACACTGATAAGAATAGAAAAGAAATTCAAAACTGTATACCAAGAAGGCACTGAGTTTTATTTTATAAACGATTCAATAACAACGCGAGGTGAGGGCGGAACATTAAATGCACGTCCGAATTTAGGATATACAGTTTATTATAATAAGCAGACACAAGATATAATTGCGGTTGCGGATTATGATATAGAAAAAGCAAGAATATCAAATTCGGAAAATGATATTTATACTCATGATAAGTCTTTAATCGAAAAGGGTTACTTCCCTATAATTCCGCCAAGAGTTAGAGGTAAATTGGGGTGTTGGACTTGGGCGCTTGACAAATTTAATTCTGATAAGAAGCAAATTATTATAACAGGTAAAGAGCCAAATTATTCCGTTAAAAAGAGAACCTTTGTCCGTAAGGATAATATAGAAAATATTGACGGTAAACTTGTTTATGTGTCTGTTGAAGAAGAAAATTCGAGAAGTATCGTGGATTTCTCTACAAATGAAGGTACTAATGAATTGACGGATATAATGGGGAGAAATTCGTCTTTTAACAATCCTAAGAATTTAGATTTGATTAAATATTTGTTGTCATTAGTTCCGAATAAAAATTCAGTCGTTCTCGATTTCTTTGCCGGTTCCGGCACTACGGCGCAAGCGGTAATTGAGTTAAATAAGGAAGATGGAGGCAATCGTAGATTTATTCTTTGCACAAACAATGAGAATGAAATTTGTGATAACGTAACCTATCCGCGAATCAAAACAGTAATTTCGGGTAAGCGTGCCGACGGTAGTACATATTCCGATGGCTTGCCCGCAAACTTAAAATATTATCGTACAGATTTTGTATCGCGTGACGAAGAGTTTTTATCCGACGCGCTTTTGGAACATATCGCCGAAATGATACAGCTTGAACATGGAGTTAAAATCGACGGAAGTCAGTACCTAATGGTAATGAGTGATAAGGAAGCGGACGAATTGCAAAAACATTTCGGAGAATATAGCGGCGTGATAGCGTTGTATGTTTCTAAAAACGTACTGTTGACTACACAGCAACTTAAAACTTTCGAAGGAGTAGAGATACATATTATTCCGGACAATTATTTCAAGTTTGAACTGAAAGAGGAGGGACAAGCATGGTAGGTGGAATAGACATAAACTTGTTTGATTTTCAAGAAAAAGCCGTACTTAAACTAATCGATTTGGTTGCGGATAAGCGAAGCAAGCAAACGATAATAATGAAGTCGCCTACCGGTTCGGGCAAGACGATTATTCTTATTGATTTTATTGAAGAGTATTTGAGCAAAATCGACAGCAAAACAGCGTTTATATGGCTTTGCCCCGGAAAAGGCGATTTGGAAGAACAAAGCCGTAAAAAAATGCTCAAATATAATGGGTAAAGGAACACGCAGAACTTGTTTGACGCTATTCGCGGTGGCTTTCCTGCCGAGAGTACTACTTTTATAAATTGGGAACTTGTAACAAAGACTGGCAACACAGCTTTGCGCGAGGGTGAGCGTAAAAATTTATTTGATAGAATTGCAGAAGCGCACCGTGCCAATATAACTTTTATCGTTATCATTGATGAGGAACATTCAAATAATACGGCAAAAGCAAAAGCGATAATCGATGCATTCTCGGCAAAGAATATTATTCGCGTGAGCGCAACGGCGGTAGAAAACAAGCGATTCGAATATTTTGAAATCGACGAAGTAGACGTTATCAATGCGGGACTTATCACGAAAGCACTCTATGTAAACGAGGGCATTTCCGACGGTATGGAAGTTGATGACGATTATGACTTCTTGTTGGAACTTGCGGATAAAAAACGTAAGGAGATAGCGGAAAGATATAAGCAAAACGGAAAGACTATTCGTCCGCTTGTATTGATTCAATTTCCGAGCGGACACCCCGAAACGATTGCGGCCGTGGAAAAGAAGCTTGAAGCTATGGGGTATACTTACGATAACGGTATGGCTTCCAAATGGATGAGCGAGGATAAACGTGATTTGCCCGATAATTTGACGGATAACGACGGTATACCCGTATTCCTGCTTATGAAGCAAGCAATCAGTACGGGGTGGGATTGTCCGCGCGCAAAAATTCTTGTAAAGTTACGCGAGGGCATGAGCGAAAGTTTTGAAATTCAAACGATAGGAAGAATCCGCAGAATGCCCGAAGCAAAACATTACGAAGATGATTTGCTTGATTTTTGCTATGTTTATACGTTCGACGAAAAATATAAAGCGGGATTATTGGCAAGCGTGGATAAGGCTTACGAAACGCGGCGGCTTTTCTTAAAAGAAAAATGTAAGACGTTTACGCTTGAAAAGCAGTTGCGTAATTTGGATTACGGCGGATTGGGTGAACGTGAAGTTTACGAAAAGATTTGCGCTCATTTAACCGAAAAATATCATCTTGGAAAAGATAAAAAGCAAAATGAGAGATTGCTCGCCGAAGCGGGATACATATTTGGAGACAAAATAAACGGTCAGATTTTGTCCGGCGAATTTGTGCGTACATCATCTACGTTGGAGAGCGAACAGCACACAACGATACATAGAGCGGTTGATACGCATAAACACGGAATTTACCTTATGCACAGCGTGGATATGATTAAGTCAGCTATCAATGTGCAAACGCCGAAAGTAAAAACGATTTTGGAACGGTTGTTCCGCAAGAAATTGATTGCGGTAAAGAATCTTGTCGTACTCGATACAAAAGAATTTTATGCGTTCGTAATAAATAATGCACGAAAGCTACGCCAAGATTTTAAGGAAGCGACGGCGCATTCGACAGAGCAGACCGAACTTGTATTCAAGCCCAAAACCGTGCCGTTTTCTATTCCCGAACAAGATTTTTACAAATACGATCCTACCGTAAAAAACGAAGTAGAATATTTGAGTAACGCTTATGCAGAATATACTTCGGGATTTGCCACGAGTGTTGTCAGAAGCACGTCCGAAATGCTTTTCGAAAAGTATTGTGAAAAGCAAGATGATATTGACTGGGTGTATAAGAACGGGGATTCGGGACAGCAGTATTTTTCTATTGTCTATATTGATGCTATGCAACATCAATGGTTATTTTACGCCGATTACATTGTAAAAAAGAAAGACGGAACGATTTGGATAATCGAAACAAAGGGCGGTGAGAGTAAAGGAAAAGATAAGAACATCGATATACAAATCGAAAACAAATTTAATGCTTTCAAAATGTATGCCGCCGAACACAACTTGCATTGGGGCTTTGTCCGCGATAAGGATTTTTCGCTATACATAAATAATACCGAATTTTCCGAAGATATGGCGGATGCGCATTGGATACCGTTGGAGAAAGTGTTTTAATTTAAAGGATGGGAATTATGAATTATACAATGGACGAAAAACAGTTTATAAGGAATTTTAAAGCTTTTTATGATGGGGCAATCGATGTGTTTCTTGGGTCTGGCGCTTCTTTTAGTTCGGGTATAGCGACGGGCGGAGTTTTAGTGTGGTATTTCAAAAGAGAGATATATTGCACCGAGAATGGAATTAGTCAAGAAAAATTCAAAGATTTGAATTCCGAAACAAATAAAAGAATATTGCAAGAATATTTTGATGCTCAAGAAGGATATCCCAAACAGGGTAGCTCGGAAGAATATTCTTTTTATTTTGAAAAATGTTTTAGTTCAAGAGAAGCTCGTAAAAATTTTATGGAGTCACAAGTTGTAAGGAAAACTCCGTCAATAGGCTATCTTAGTCTTGCCAGTCTTGTAGTTGATTCCAAAGTTGATAATGTATGGACAACAAATTTTGATGAGTTAATGGAAATAGCTATTCATCAAATAGATGAAACATATCCTTTTAATGTGTGTAGTTCTGCCAATCAATGCGCATTTTCGAACTTGAATCGCAATTTTAGCTGTGTGTTTAAATTGCATGGGGATTATAGATATGATAAATTACAAAATACCTCAGAAGAATTAAGAGAGTTAGAGGATAAAATAAGGCAGGAATTTATATCAAAATTATCCGGCAAAGGGTTATTAGTAATTGGATATTCAGGCTCAGATGAGTCTATTATGGGGACATTGGAACGGCATTTGGAGGATTCTCAATTTTTATCAAAGGGGCTTTTTTGGACAACACTAAAAGGCTGTCAAGTTTCAGATAGGGTGATTGCACTTGTTGATAAATTAAATGAACAAGGGAAAGCTTCTTCGATTATAGAAATAGAAGGTTTTGATTCTTTTATGCTCAATATTTATGATGCTTTAGGAAATAAAATTGATATAATTGACAAACAAAAATTGTTAATGGAACAAAGGAAAAAATTAACATTTAATCTTAATAAAGGAAAGGATTTTATAAAATTAAATGCGTTTATAGCTAACAATCATCCTTTATGCAATGTTTTCGAAACCGACATAAAAGATTGGGCTACTTTAAAACAATATAGAGGGGAACTTATTGCATCGCTATTTAATGGACGTGTGTATAGTTTTGCTTCGGTAGATCAGCTTGAAGAAAAATTCAAAGGACATATTAAATCCGAAATCATACTACAAGAAGTTGACCTTCGTATTCTCTATAAAAACGACTCTGTATATACGGGTATGCTATATGATTTAATTGGCAGAGTTTTGGAACAAAAGGGATTAGCGAAATATAAAGAGACAAAATATTATGATTTGTCTTCTGGAAAGAAAGATGCAGGCTTTATTTATTATGATGCCATAGATATATGCTTAGAATTTATAAGTGGTAAATATTATTTAAATATTTGTCCCACAATTCACATTACCAATTTAAACGGGGTTGTCCCCGAAAGATTTACATATCAAAAGCAAATCAACTACAAGTCTAATGTGTATAATAAACAATACGACGAAAAACTTAGAGCGTGGCAAAAAAGATTGCTCACTAATAAAGAATTATCTTTTAAATATAATGGGTTTTCTATAAAGTTTAATGTTCCGGCAGTAAGTTGTGGTGGGATTAAACGCGAGTCTCATTGGGATAAATTTGATGCATTTAATATAGACGAACCTTTTATGGTATTTTCAAACGATGATAGAAGTAGAAGGTCTATTAATCAACTGAAGGGACTACTTAAATATGGACCTATAGACCAATCCTTTTTGCGTAGTGTATCTAATCGACCCCCTATTAAATTGGGGATTATAGTGCCAGATAAAGCAGTGGATACATTATTGATGCATTTAAATTTGCTGAGTTCTAAAGTGCAAAATAATAGTAAAGATAAATTCTTACCTAATTATGAGGGCTTTTCGGAAATTTATAAAAGAACATTAATGGTACCGACAAAGAGTGATTCTGATTTTTGCGTACAGTATAATCAAGATGATGTATATAAACTGACCGCAAAAGATTTTGTAAACTTCCTTAAACGTGAAATAGATAAATTTGCTTTAAATCGGGCGGACTTTGATATTTTAATAATTTATATCCCTAATGCATTCAAAAAATTCAGAACAGCAGAATCAATTTCTTTAGATTTTGATTTACATGATGCTTTGAAATTATATGCGACCGATAAAAAGATAACATTGCAGTTTATTGAAGAAAAATCGGTAAGAGCATCTGATAAGTGTAAAGTTTTATGGGGTTTATCTACCGCTTTATATGCAAAAGCGTCAATGGGGATTTTATGGCATCCACAAGCGATAAACGACAGTACGGCTTATATTGGAATTAGCTATGCAGTTTCAAAGGAAAAAGGAATTTGCATAGGTTGCAGTCAATTATTTGATTCTACCGGAACGGGGATGAGAATGTTGTTAAGGAAGCTTGATGCACCTCATTTTGCTGGTAAACATAATCCTTACATGGGACAAGAAGAAGCAAGAAGTATGATGAGTGCTTTACGGGAAGAGTATTATCGTTGCAATCCGACCGCAAAATTAGACAGAATAGTAATCCATAAAACCACTCCGTTTATGCGAGATGAAATATTGGGGTTTGTGCAAGCTTTTGAGGGAATAGCTGATATTGAATTAATTCAAATTCAAGAATTTAATCATTGGAAGGGAATAAAGTATGGTTTAGATTACGATACAGGGGCAGAGGGCTATCCGCTGAATAGGGGGACTATAATACCTATAAGTGATGATTCTTTTTTACTATGGACACATGGATGTTTGATTAATCCTGAATTAGGCGTTGGACACTATTATAAGAACGGACGCGGAACTCCAACACCACTCGTTGTAAAACGATATTATGGAAATTCTTCAGGAGACACTCTTTCCAAAGAAATACTTATGTTAACAAAAATGAATTGGAACAGCGGAGATAGTTTGTATAAAGTTCTACCTGTTACATTAGATTTTGCAAAAGTTCTATCCAGAATGTCTAAGCAAAATGAAGCGATATATAATAAAGCCTATGATTTCAGGTATTTTATGTGAGGTTAAGTATGGATAATGGTGAATTGATAGAGTTGTACTTGGTAAATGGTACATATGATAGTTTGGTTATCGCCGAACTTGCAAATTGGAACGGGAAAGCGTTAAAAATTCCCCGTGCGGAAATAAGTTCATGTTCGCGAGAGGATATCCGAGAAGTCGGAGTATATTTTTTGTTTTGTAATGATGACCCCGATGGAACATTATCTGTTTATATTGGGGAAGCTGAAAATATTCATGAACGTTTAATGCAACATATAAGGGATTACAAAGCGGGGAAAGAGTTATTTTATTGGAATAATGCCGTAGCCTTTTTGGGAAAAGACTTGAACAAGGCATCGATTCGCTATTTGGAAAATAAATTAGTAAGTATAGCGAGAACAAATGGGAATTACAAAGTTTTGACAAAAAACACTTATCAAAACACTGTTATTAAAGAGTCAATAAAAGCTACTTTGGATAAGTTTATTGAAAATTTGAAATTGATTTTGACGGCATTAGGTTACAAGGCTTTAACGTCTGCGCCCATTGAACAAAATAATACCACTTATTTTTACTGCAAGAGAGCTGGGGCTAATGGAAAAGGATTTGTAAGCAACGGAGGATTTACTGTATTAAAAGATTCTATGGTGTCTGATAAAACTGTGCCGTCAATGGAAACATATGGGAAAAGTTATTATGCATTGCGATGCCAATTGCAAGAGTTGGGTGTAATTCAAAATAATGTATTTACTCGCGACTACGAATTTAGTGCCCCTTCGGCAGCATCGTCGGTTTTGTTGGGGCGCACATCCAATGGCAATAACGAATGGCTCACTGAATCTGGATTAAAATTGAAAGATATTGACATTTAATTGAGGATATAATTATGCCCGAAACACGCGCGTATAAGCTGAATAAAGAGAGACAGCCTGCATCGACTGAAGGTATGCTTTTATATTACTTCTATGATAGAGGTAAACTTACGTCTTGCGAAGTTACGGAGTATCAGTTTGACCGCCTTGTGAAGTTAGATAAAAAGATGTATAACAACGAGCGTAGGGCGGAAGCACATAAGGCTACTTATGTAAAAGCGGACGGGCGAACTTACTATAAAAAGATAGATATGGAAAACGACGACGGTACGTTGCTTGATGAGAAACAGCGCAGTGCGCTTGAAAGCATTGTCGAGCAAGCAACGGTAGAAAAGCGATTGTCGGTTTTATCGGAGGAAGATAGAAAGATTTACGAGCTGTATTATGTGGACAATAGTACGCAAACCGAGATAGCGGAAGAACTCGGCAAAACGCAAAGCTATGTCGCAAAGCGTCTTTCTAAAATAGACGAGGTTATAAGCGGTGCTGACGAAAGCGACGAAGCGAGAGTGGAAGCGCAATGGGAGAAGTTTTTGGACAAGTACCGCACCGACGATGACGAAGATATTGCTTGGGATATGTTTCGGTTTATTATGCCCGAAGAAGAGCAAGCAGAAATTATCAGTTGGTTTTACAGTTACCGCGAGTATTTTAAGTTCGGGCTTACATATTTGATTATCCGTCCGTTTGCGAAATATAAATCTTTTGAAGAAGCGGAGTTTGAGTTTGGGAATCGAATGAACGAGTTGCCGCATCACAGCCGAGAAATTTACTATGATATATTCGACGGGCAAATAGACGAGTTGCGGTGGGTATATCTTGCCTTATGTGAAGAAGTGGAGTATCGGAAGAAAACGCTGAAAGAAAAGCCGAAGCCTACAAACTTCGAGAAGTTATACGCAGAAGCGGAAAAGATATGCAAGCGTTTGGATATGACCGCCGAAGAGTTCATACAAAAGAGATTCTTGCCGAAGCAAAAAGAACGGTTGGAGAAGCGGTACAAAGATTTTCGCAGGAAGTATAAGAATATCGTTGTTGTGGATGAAGACGATCCGCGCCCGATTCGTGAACAGATAATAGACATATTCGGAGAAGGTCCCGAACCGCATTTCAGTAACCCCGAATTTCGCAAGAAAAAATAATTTCAAGAATTTTTGCGAAAATGGAATAATCATGGCGTTCTATTCGCTTGATATATGAAAGCAGAAATTGTATATTTAACGAGAGGTTAAAATGAGCAAAGAAATTACAAACAGCGTAGTATCGCAAATCAAGAGCTTATTGGAAACGGCGCGACAAAAAGTGGCGGTGGAAGTCAATACTACGCTACTTTCTACCTATTGGCAGATAGGTAAGATTATCGTCGAGGACGAACAAAAGCATAGCGACAGAGCGGAATACGGCAAACAGACACTCAAAACGCTTTCCAAAGCCTTGACGGAAGAATACGGCAAAGGTTTTTCGCGTTCGAGCCTACAAAATATGCGGCTATTGTATTTGGCATATCCGAAATGCCAGACACTGTCTGGCAAATTGTCTTGGTCGCATTATTGCGAATTGCTTATCATTTCCGATGAGCAAAGGCGTAGTTTTTATGAAAAAGAGTGTGTAAACGCACGTTGGTCGGTTAGAGAGTTAAAGCGGCAAATAGAAAGTTCTTTGTTCGAAAGACTGTTATTATCGGGCGGCGATGCAAATAAAGAGAAAGTGCTTGCGCTTGCATTGAACGGCAATGAAATCGCAAAGCCGGAAGATATTATCCGCGATCCGTATGTATTTGAGTTTTTGGGATTGCCTGAAGATAAACCGCTTATGGAGAGTGATTTGGAAGAAACGCTTGTATTGCAGATAGAAAAGTTTTTGTTGGAACTTGGGCGCGGTTTTATGTTTGTAGGAACGCAACAGCGGGTTACATTCAACAATCATCATTACTATGTGGATATGGTGTTCTACAATAAGATTTTGCGTTCGTATGTACTGATTGAATTGAAAACGACAAAGCTTATGCCCGAAGCCGCAGGTCAACTGAATATGTATCTTAACTATTACGCGAACGAAGTGAACGATGAAACGGACAATCCGCCGATAGGAATTATTCTTTGTACGGACAAGGGCAACTGCGATGTGCAATATGCGCTTGGTGGTATTACAAATCAAATATTTGCGTCGAAATATGTATTATATATGCCCGACAAAGAACAACTGATAGCCCAAGTTGAGAAGGTTTTGGAACAGTGGCACGGAGACGGCGAATAAAACTTTTCAAAAAATTTTTTATGAAATGGAATATTTCAGGCGTTTTATTCGCTTGATATATGGAGAGGGAAATTCCGTGTGTTTGCGCGGAATTACAACTATCTCAAATGTGGCGATTTCGTTATAATTAAAACTTAACAAACAGCGACAGGCTCACGGTTATATGCCGTGAGTTTTTTGTTGCAAGGAGATGTTGCATATGTGCTAATTAAAAGACTTTGCGGACGGTCTTAAAATGTTCGCGCGTGGACAAAAGACTTTTCAAATGAAGCATAAAGCGGAGTTTGTTTTGACGAAAAGTATAGCCCACTATACTTCGCAAGCGAAGTGTGGGCTCTGCCGAGAGCTTTTGACCACAGGAAGAAAGAAAAATATTATAAGGAGGAAATGAAAACATCAGTTATTTGGTATGCCATATGGAGAAATATCATAAAACGGATATTTGTCCTATTGAAAAGGAAAACGAGAGAGATGAAACTTACGAAACAAGCAATCCGCAGATGGACAGTGAACGAACAAAAGACAATTATCGCACGTTCGCTCGGTATTGTACTTATACGGAATTTATCAATAAGCGGATTGAACAACTGAACTTGCCCACAAAACCGAGAAAGGACGCCGTGCTTATGGCGTCCTTCGTTATCGGCTCGGACGGAGAGTTTTTCAAAGGCTTAACGCAAACGGAACAAGAAAGATTTTTCTATGAATGTACGCGCTACTTTGCGGAGAAATACGGAGAAGAAAATATCATATCCGCCGTAGTTCACAACGACGAAACCACGCCGCACCTACACTTAAATCTTATGCCTATAAGGAACGGACGGTTGTGTTGTAAAGACTTGTTCAACCGCACGGAACTTACAAAATTGCAAACGGAATTTCACGAGGCGGTAGGAAAGCGTTGGGGTTTGGAACGCGGACGTGAAGGCAGTCCGAAAAAGCATTTGTCCACAGCGGAATACAAAGCAAAGAAAATTATAATGAACGCTTGCACCGAAGCGGCAGACATCACAGATAAAGCCGAAGAAAAGTTGCAAACAATAACCCAAGCCGTTAAGAAAGCCGAAGAACATTTTGACGATACGATTGAACAGATACATACCGCCAAAGAAGAACGGGACAACATAATAGCCGAACGGGATTCGGAAGCGGACTATTCGGCAGCATTGAAACAGGCAAAGAACGGAGAGATTGCTCACGACAAGAACGGAATGAAAACGCAAATCGTCGCGCTTACGGTGGAGAACAAAAATTTGACCGAAGAAAACGAACGGTTGAAAAAAGATAATACATATCTATTCGATTGTTACCAAAAGGAAAAGAAAACGCACAACGACCACGACAAAGCGTTACGGGCAATTGCGCTGTTCAGAGAACACGAACCCGAAGCGTTTGCAAGAGTATTCTACCGGTCTACTTCGGTATTGCAACCGTTCATATCTATCGGACAACCGCCCGCACCGCTTGCGAGAAACCGCCTACGCGAGATAGAGGAAGAAATAAAACGCGAACAAGAACAAAAAAATCTTACACCACGCAAGAATAACAACTACGGCAAAGCAGATTAGAAAACAAAGTCGTATTAATATTCTGCAAACGCTTGACTCTTTCGTCGTTACTTGCTATAATAACAATGCGGCGTATAAATACGACGCATATATTTTGGAGGTTATTATGGAAAAGAAAGACAGAGCGGTTAAAGACAAGCGTTATGAGGACAGACACAAGGAAGAACGAAAATCCAAGTGTATGGTATGGGGAACGAGCGTACCGAGAGAGAAAGCCGAAAGAATAAACGAATTTTTGAAAAAGTACGGCTACACAAAGGTACAGTTAATCGAAGCGGGATATGAAGAATTATTAGCCCGACACGACACCGACTTTGCAAAGCTCAAAGACGGTTACGATGATTTTTTCGGTTTTGAGGAAATCGAAAAAAAGAAAACCGAATAACTATTAAATCTTTTCGCATAAGGAGGAACACGCGATGGAAAGAGAACATAGTATTCAAAGCTATAAGGACGCGGAATAATTCCGAGTAAACGTCCGAATAAGGATACTTGAACAAAAAACAAATTACATATAGCAATCTTAATAGAGATAAAGAAAAAGACAACTTTAATGCGTTCATTGATACAATGGCGCAACTTATAAAAAAATACGGCGACAAAATATTAGACGTCGCTTCAACCGATACGGAGAAGAACAATGAATCGAGAAGGTAAAAAGTGTATTTTATATCCGCGAGTAAGTACCGAAATGCAAGTAGAGGGGTATAGTCTTGACGGACAGAAAAACAGTTTGAAAAGATTTGCCGAACGGGAAGAAATGCAAATAGTCGGAATCTACGAGGACGCGGGTAAGTCGGGAAAGTCGATAGAAGGGCGTCCGGCTTTTAAGCGGATGCTCTCCGATATTCAAGAAGGGCTTGAAGTGGATTACGTTTTAGTCTACAAACTTTCCCGTTTCGGCAGAAATGCCGCCGATATTCTTAATTCGTTGGAATTTATTCAGTCCTACGGCGTGAATCTGCTTTGCATTGAGGAAGGAATAGATTCTTCGCAGACAAGCGGAAAACTTTTGATTTCGGTTTTGTCTGCGGTTGCCGAGATAGAGCGCGAGAACATTCTCGAACAGACTATGAATGGACGCAGGGAAAAAGCTCGGCAAGGCAAGTGGAACGGCGGTCCCGCTCCGTATGGGTATAGTTTGAAAGACGACACGTTGGTTATAGAAGAAGATGAAGCGGAAATCGTACGGACGATTTTCGATAAGTTCGTTCATACGAATATGGGCTATACGGGAATAGCGAAGTATCTTAATTTGCAAGGAATTAAAAAGACGCCGCGCAAGAAAACCGACATTGAAGAATTTAGCGCGCATTTTATCAAGATACTTTTAGATAATCCCGTTTATTGCGGTAAGATCGCTTATGGAAGAAGAGCGCGGGAAAAAGTAAAAGGCACAAAAGCCGATTACAAAGTCGTGAACAAGCAAGATTTTTGTTTGGTTGACGGCTTGCACAAAGGAATTGTAGATGAAGAGCTTTGGGCAAGAGCGCACGAAAAAAGACAGGAAACGGGAGTTAAATCTGAATCCAAATACGGCAAAGAGCGCGCTCATTTGCTTACGGGAATTATCAAGTGTCCGAAGTGCGGTAGCGGGATGTACGCCAACAGAGTTTGCTGGACGAAGAAAGACGGTACATATAAAGAAGTTATGTATTACGCTTGCAGTCGGAATAAGCAGGAACGAGGGCGTTCATGCGATTACAGCGCAAATCTCAAAAAGATGGACATTGAACCGCTCGTAATAGAGTTTATTAAAGAATTGGTGCAAGACGAACACTTTGCCGCCGAGATAAAAAAGAAAATAGGTTTGCAGGTTGATACTACGAAAATCGATACGAAAATACAAAACTACGAAACCAAACTAAAAGAGGTGGAGCTAAATAAAGCACGGTTGGAACGTGAAATAGATTCGTTACCTATTGACGCGGCGCATCGCGAAAGAAAAATTCATGATATGACTTTGCGGCTTGACGGACTGTATGATACGATTGCCGAAATAGAAGCAAATATTGAGGATGCAAAGACGAGAAGAAAGTCGGTGGAAGCGGAATTCATCACAATGGAAAATATTTATAAAATTTTAGAGCATTTTAACGAATTATATGATATAATCAGTGATGAGGAAAAGAAAGAGTTGATTGCGACTTTGGTCAAAGAAATTCAAATTTATCCCGAAGGTGAGAGCGAAATGCCCTTAAAATCGATGAAATTCAACTTTCCCGTATATAAAGACGGGAAAGAGGTGCGGGAAATCTTTTTGAATAACGGTACAAACGTCGAGACGGTATGCGCACTCGTCAAAAAAACAAATAATTTACATTGACGTTAAATTGGGTGAAGGCAAAGGATAAAGTTCGTTAAAAACTTCAGGAAGAATTAAATAAAAGAAAATATAAATATCGATCCCTTAAGTATTAATCGAATAAAAGTATTAAACCAAGCGATTTTACGAAATTTACTATTGAAACGAGCATTTCTTTGAAAATAAGGAACATAAGGAAGAGCATAATTGAGATACGAATAAAAGATGAGTTTACAACTGGAATAGAATTATACAGTTTGAGAGCTTTGTTATTTTGTAATATTCTTAAAATAGTGGGTGTTATTATATTGAGTCGAGCGGTTTTGATAGTTTAGACAAGTCAAACATTGTTTTATTTTAAAAAAGACAATATGCGCATTCGGAAGTTAATAAAACAGATTGTCGTATATGACGAAAAAATAGAAATTTTTTATAATTATATAAGAAAAAATCCCGACTTTTTGCCGGGATTTTTTGGTTAAGGGTTCGGATAGCTACCCCTTGGTGGAGGTGAGGAGAGTTGAACTCCTTTCCGAAATACGTCCAAAAGGCTCTTCTACATGTTTAGGTTGCTTTTAGTCTTAACGAAAATACAAAGCAGTCGAAAATTTAGACGTCGTGGTCTGTGGATCTGCTTAGGCGGCCGACCGACCGTCAAAGTAGTAGCCTGTTTGAACTGACGCTCTTAACACTGCAACAGGGAATAGCGAAAAGAGCGCACCGCCGAATAGTTAGGCAGCGAGTGCAAGCTTAGCGCTTGCGGGTTTAACGTTGTTAGCGTTTAATTTAAGTTGCGTTTTAAGGTAGCCGCACTACCACATGCTTATAACCTTTCTTGCGGTAATCCGTCGAAGCCGGTACACCCCCGAAAGCTCAATAATTATACCAAATGGCGAACGAATTGTCAATAAGATTATTGAGTTACATCGAGTGATGCCGGCGGTAATGCGGCGAAAAACATAAAATTTGTAAACTTAAGTCGATTTGTTCTTAATGATATAGGCTATAGGGATTAAAAACCTACATAGATATACAGATTAAATAAACATATAAATCGTTGGCTTATCTACACAGAAAAAGCGCAGAAAACGCATACGATCTCGAAATTAGAGCAGCAGAATGTGTATAGGCGGTACGAATACGCCTGTATAATATGGCAAAAGCCAGTTGTTTTGCCCATTCCGTTATTCAAAAAGACGTTCGCTTCTTTAAGATTGAAATACAATCGTTCGGATAAATAACATTTACCGTTACGGGAGCATACGAAAATACGAATGCAGGCTTATCTGCACAACGGAAAGTGCGGGATACATATACGTAGGCAGCATCTCGAACGATGACATTCGCATTTGCACGGTCTTTCGCAAGAAGGACGCTCACATTCGCAATGACATTTATGCTCGCAACGTTCTTCCCTCGGACACTGCCTTTCACATTCACGATGGCAATCGCACTCGCACGGGCGATTACACTCGCAGGGTTTTTCACTCTCGCACGGTCTCTCGCAAGAAGTGCGTTGACATTCGCAGCGACAGTTGCAGTTACAGCAAGATTTGCGCTTGCACGGTTTTTTGCAGTCGCACGGACGGTCGTAATTGACGTCATGACAATCGCAAGGTCCAAGGTTTTCATAATTGTTCGGTTCTTCGAAAAGTTCGTCGTTATAAAAAAGATAGTCGTCGTGATTAAAAGTATAAGAGCGACATTTATTACAATTATTGCAGCAGTTTCTCATAAAATCCTCCGAAGTATATTCGTATTACATAGTATGAATTTTTTTTTGAAATGTTGCGATTTTTGCTTGACAAAATAGCGATAAAAAAGTACAATACATTTAGTAATGATAATTATTACTAATAATTTTAAAAAGGACGGCGTAATGAGATACTCGAAGCAAAGAGAACAGATTTTAGCGATTTTGCGTTCGACCAAGTGTCATCCTGATGCCGAATGGATATATTTCAAAGTTAAAGAAATAATGCCGAAAATCTCCTTGGGAACAGTTTATCGCAATCTCAAAGAACTTGTAGACAGCGGAATAATCGACAGCGTGGAGACCGAGCAGAAAGTAATACGATATGATGCGGACACGTCGCCGCATGCGCACTTCATTTGCGAAAAGTGCGGAGAGGTAAAAGATATTTTTGGCGACATAAAGGTAAATTCGGCTTTTCTCGACGGCTCGAAGATACTTCGTCAAAAAGTGATTTTTTACGGAGTATGCCGAGATTGCATATATAATAGCAATCAAAAAGTTTAAAACGTATCGGAGTTTTTGCGACAATAGCGGAGACAGAAGCCGCTTTTCGTCGAAAAAATAAATAAAACAAGAGGAGAAGAAAAGAAATGAAGAAATTTGTATGTAAAGTTTGCGGATATGTTTACGAGGGGGATTCCGCTCCCGAGAGATGCCCTATTTGCCATGCGACCGCAGATAAGTTTGAAGAAATTGGCGGAGAGATGACTTGGGCGGCTGAGCACAAAGTCGGCATTGCAAAAGATTTAAGAAGAGACATAGTTGAAGATTTGAGAGCGAACTTTAACGGAGAGTGCAGTGAAGTAGGTATGTACCTTGCTATGGCAAGAGTTGCATTTAGAGAAGGATACCCCGAAGTAGGTCTTTATTACGAAAAAGCCGCTCACGAAGAGGCTGAGCATGCGGCTAAGTTCGCAGAGCTTTTGGGAGAGGTCATCACCGAGTCTACAGAGGAGAACCTTCGTCGTAGAGTAGAAGCCGAAAACGGAGCGACCTTAGGCAAAACCGATCTTGCAAAGAGAGCTAAAGAACTCGGACTTGACGCAATTCATGACACCGTGCACGAAATGGCTCGTGACGAAGCTCGCCACGGCAAAGCGTTCAAGGGACTTTTGGACAGATATTTCGGAAAATAATTTTTGTCGTTTCTGAAATTTCCTACATTCTGTTTGAAAATCCGACCTATCAAAAAGACAGGTCGGGTTTTTACATGTAAGGCTATAAGTCGATTATCTCGTCTTTTATTAAACGCTTATGAAAAGGTACTATTTTTTTCGGTGCAGAGTATTTCCGAAGGATCTATTTCAAGTAAAATACATAAATTAGCAAGCGTATCTAAAGCGGGCATTTTATAACCTTTTACATAATGAGATATTGTTTGTTGGGATACACCAAGTCTTTTGCCTATTTCGGTTTGCGTTAAACCGCTGTTTTTAATTGCTTCTGTTAATTTAATTTGAATTTGTTGTAAAATAATAAGGCATCTAATTTTTTTAAGTACTCGTTCTCCATTGCAAGATACTCATTCCGCTCTCGCAATTGTTGTAATTCGGTAATAATATCTTGTTGTAATTCAGTTGGCAACGGTTTCTTTTTGGGCCTGCCTTTTGATTTTCTGCCACGACGTTCAACCATAAAACCTTCTACACCTTCTTCTAGAAATATGCGCTCCCATAATCTTGCTTGTGAGCGATGGCGATCCGATTCCTTGTATGAATCCAAATTCCAATATTTACGGACAACTTCACCATAACCAAGATTATTCTTGCGCATATCCAGTATAACGGATAATTTGAAATCCGGCGAGTATTTTGTAAATTTTTGACCTTTCTTTGCCATAAAAAATGTACCTCCAAAAGTTTTACATTCCTGTCCAACTTTTGGGGTGTACTTCAAGACGGTCCCTGCTTTTTTGTCGATAAAAAGCGATGCGGTAAAGTATGCGATATTATGTCCCGGTGCGGCGGCTATTAGGTTATGTGGTTATCATAACGTGTACCCTACATTGCGCGATTGATTAGCGAGCGTGGGTTAAGTAGGTGAACAAAAGGCGAAGTCGGTAAATACTCGGAATAAAAGAAAAATATATTATTTAAAATCGTAAAAACGACTGGCGACTGTTGCAATTGTGACCAATATATGATATAATTTCAAAGGGCGTTCGAACGCTCAGATAAAATGCGGGAGAAGTATATGAACAAAAAATTGGAACAGTTTTTCGAAACGGAGGGGTTGACCGTAAGCGGAAATTCGGCATACGGTAATTTGCATGGCTTCGAGGTAAGTTTCTCGTATTTCATGTTAGATACAGAAAGTCCCATTCAAGCGCTTATATGTTGCTACACGAACGATGAGCAGAATAGGCAAATAAACCAAGAACTTTCTAAAATTAAGAACAGATATTTTAAATGGCAGTTTACGAGATACGGATTGTATATCGGGATTAATGGATTGACTATGAATTCCGTATTAAAGGAATTAAATAGTTTACTTACAAGCGTTTGCGATATTTTAAAGTCCGAAGGGGCGTTAGGACTCGGACATTGTCCGGTTTGCGGCAATGAGTTGTCATCGGGTTCTCAGGTGTGTACGGTCGAGTCCTTTAAGGTTACTATAGGCAGTGATTGTGTGGGCGATTTAAATAAGGCCATTGAAGAAGAGAATGCAGATTTTGAAAGCGCGCCCAATAATTATTTGAAAGGATTTTTCGGAGCCTTGATAGGCAGTGTTGTCGGTGGAATCGTTGCAATAATACTTTACCTGATAGGCTTTATAGCTGCGGCATCCGCTATCGTGGCTGTCGTGGTCGGCGCAAAATTGTATTGTAAATTCGGAGGAAAGAGCAATAAGACAATGCTTGTTATCGTGTCGGCAACGTCCATAGTTTGTATAATGTTGTCGGTACTCATTATATATCTTATTGCGGCAGTCGGACTTGCTGCGGAAGCCGGTTTGAATTTGTCTGCATTCGAAGCTTTTAGCTATATGCTTGATAACAGAACAGAGTTTGCTCGAGGATTCTATGGCGATTTGGCTATGATGGCAGTATTCACCATAGCGGGAGTTATATACGAAGCTATATCTATGCGGAAGATGATTAAACGTCCCGAAAAACTGAAATAATTAAAACGTATAACGATATCTGCGACAATTCGAATATTCGCTAAACGTAATGACAAGATAAAATACAGCTAAGCCCGACGAGAGAAGTTCTTCGTCGGGCTTAATTTATATTTAAAAAGCGAGTCTGTCAAATAAAAGCGCATACGATATACAAATTTGATAGGGCGGTACTATAATCGATTGTATTTTTCAAAGAGCAAAATCATAAGCTGTCGACGATCATTTGCTGAAAAGCTACAAGAATACGCAACAGGAGCGGAATCGTTTGTTTGCAATTCCGCTCTTTCTTAATCTCTATCTGACAGCTCGGCTAAAATGCCCGAACTGTTCTCTCGAATCCGAAGAAGATTTTTATGAGGTCGAACACGGGTTGACGGTCGACAAACCTGTTTATGCCCATGTCTTTCACAAAGGCAGCGGCAGCTTTGGTTGCAAGCGGATCCCATGCGGATGCGATTAATAGGTCGACATATTCGCAGTTTTCGCTTTCCGCCACGTTTTTCAGTGTTTCGTCAATCGTTTTGCTGCCGTTGGAAATTACGATTACCCGGCAGCGTTTGTTAACGCTCTTAATGTGTCTGAGAAGCTCCGCATACTTTTTAGGAAATTCTTCGGCGGGTAATTTTACGTACTCTGCGCTTACGTGTAAAAGCAGAGTGTCGGGGTTTAGCGGCTTAACTATTTTATCGTATAGTTCAGCTGCGTTATCGGGTGAAACGTACGGAAAACTGCGATTGTATACCGCACAGTCGAGGTTAAAAGATTGTTTGAGTTCGCTCACCGGAATGTTTACGTCGTTTCCTTCGCCAAACACTACTACGCCTTGTTGAGTAGCGATGGAGTTTAATTTTTTATATTCGTTAACGATGTCCATAAGCCTTCTCCTTCACAGTGTGATTTTTGTCTATCATATAGTTTCTTACATATACGACGAGGTTAAACAATACTATAACTAAGTTTACGATGTATACGGCAAATACGTAGTTTAGTTGACCGTTGACGATTTTAGCGGTTATACCGGCAACGTAGCCGACTATAATCAAGAAAATAAACGGCAGACTTGTGCCTTTTGTGGTACGCGCCTTATACGCCTTAATGACGTTAAGCGGCCACGACAGACCAAAACAAACCAACATAATCGTTTCAAATATAGCTCCCATAAAGCCCTCCTTTGCCTTTCGATAGCATTATAACCCATGGTTTTTTTATAGTCAATATTAAGAAAATTCTATAAAAGAAAAAGATTTTTGTCGTTTATTTTACTTATTTAAGCACAAAGATCGAACAAAACTATTGAATATTTATTCGGTTAATGCTATAATAAAACGTATTATAATATTAAGAGAAGTTACTATGAATCAAAAAAAAGAAAAGTCGTTGCATGGCGGCGGAAATTCGCTTACAAAGATTAAAAGAAAGATTTTTAACACGCAAATGGCGTTGATTATTATATTTTCGGTGATTTTGGCGATAGCAGCCATTTTCATCGGCGTCACGGAGAAACGACAGGAAATAGACAAAAATCTTAAAAACATCTCAGAGGCAATAGTTTCTTCGCCGCTACTTAAAGATATCGATATAAACCGATTAAGCGCAGAGGACGCCACGTATTTTTGCGATTATCTCGGTTCGCTTAAGTCTTCCGTTACGGACATAGACGTAATTTCCGTTGTCAATGCGTCGAAAATTAGATTTTTCCATACGACGGAATCGTTATCTGGGACTGTATACGACGGAGAAATGCCCGTGTTTGCGGATAAAGATTTTTATATAGTCGACGCAGTAGGCCCGTCGGGCGAACAGCGTAGAGCTTATTCGGCAATTTACGATAAAGGCGGCAATTATGCAGGATTTTTAATGGTTATAATATTGAGCAAAAGCGTTAAAGCGGGGATTTTGTCTACGGTGATTACTTACGCAAGTATAACCTTTGCGGTAATTCTTTGCGAGCTTATGTTGGCGCAATGGCTTAGCGGCGGCATCAAAAAGAGTCTTTTGGGCTATGAGCCGGACGCAATAAGCGCAATGTTCTCCGTCAGAGACAATATACTTGAGTCCATAGACGAAGGCGTCGTTGCCGTGGACGGCGACGGAAACGTTTTATTTGCGAATGCAGTTGCCGAAAAAATGTTGGGCGGTCAAGAAAAAAGCGAAATTATAGGAAAAAATCTGACTTCTTTGATCGCCGGCAAAGAGCTGAACGCTTTGCTCGACGGTGACGGAAAGGAAGTTAACGTAAGAATAAAGATAGGAGATAAAGAAGCGTTGGCGGATCGAGTCCCTGTAAGACCGGATGGCGAAGCGGATAAAATCATTATTTTGCGTGATCGGGCCGAGTATACCCGACTTATGGAAGAACTTGCCGGTACACGCTATCTTGTTGACTCGATGCGGGCGAACAATCATGATTTTACCAATAAACTTCATGTTATTATGGGACTTATTCAGATGGGTATGTACGATAAAGCCACCGATTATATCCAGAATATAACGATGGTGCAAAGAGAGGCTATAAGCAAAATAATGAATGCGATAAACGAACCCTCTATGGCAGCTTTACTTATAGGCAAGGCGGCGAGAGCGTCGGAATTAAACGTGAAATTTGCGCTGAAGGAAGGAAGTTATTTTAACAAATCGGATTTATGGATTCCGACTGAAACGTTTATTACTATAACCGGCAATCTTATACAAAACGCATTCGATTCGTTAAACGCTAAATCGGACGACAATAAGCAGGTTTTCGTAGGTCTTTATTCCAAGCCAGACGCTGTGTTGATAACGGTAGAGGATAGCGGCGACGGCATGAAGCAAGAGATAATAGAGCATATATTCGAAAATGGGTTTTCTACGAAAGGCGAAGGAAGAGGCACGGGATTGTACAGAGTAAAGTCGCTTTCGGACGAATTCGGCGGGAAGATAACGGTAGAATCTACGGTGGGCGTCGGCACTACCGTGGCGGTAAGTTTTTTCAGACAATAAGGAGAAATATGTACAAGGTGTTGATAGTTGAGGACGATCCCATGGTCGCTATGATAAACGAACAATACGTGCTTAAGCACGGTAAGTTTAAGGTAGTAGGCAAGTGTCAGGACGGAGAAAAGGCGATAGAGTTTTTAGCAAAGAACGAAGCGGATCTTGTGGTTATGGACGTATTTATGCCGAAGACAGACGGATTCGAGACGCTGAGACGCCTCAGACGGGACGGAAAGACGATAGAGGCGATAATGGTTACGGCTGCAAACGACAGAGCGTCTATAGAAGAGGGGTTGCGGCTCGGCGTGCTGGATTACTTGGTTAAGCCTTTTACGTTCGAACGTTTCAAGGTTGCATTGGATAAGTTTATAGCGCAGAAGCAGACGCTTAGAGAGCTTGACACTCTGAATCAGTCTAATATAGACTTTATTATAAATCAAACAAGATTCAGGACGACGGATAGTTTGCCTAAAGGGATACAAGAGCAAACTCTCGGCGTTATACTCGATTGCCTTTCCTGCGGCGAAATTTTGACAAGCGAAGTCATTTCCGAACGTACGGGGCTTACGGCTGTAACCGTACGAAGATATATGAGTTATCTCGAAGGTATCGGCAAGGTGTGCGGTGAATTAAACTACGAAACCGGCGGCAGACCGTGTATGTATTATAAGATAAGAAAATAAAAAACGACCGACGCTTTTTTTGGGTGAACCCCAAGGGCGTCGGTTATTTTTTATCATTATATAGTAACAGCCTGTGGACTATTTACGTTGTTTTAAAATAATTAAAATTACTTTTGATTATTGTTTTTCTGATTGTTTAGCTGCCAATGCGGCTTGTATAACGGCTTCGGGATCGTCCACAATCATGCTCGAGTCAAACTTCGGAAGCAGCATGTTTTTAGAGCGCTGCACAAAATATGACACCGTCATGAATATTACAAATGCCGCTGCCGTTACAATCCAACCGATTGTTATCGATTTCGTAATTCCGCCGATAAGGAAGCCTACAAACGACAGTACGGCTACCATCAAAGCGACGGGGAGCTGACAACGCACGTAGTCCATGTGGTTGCATTTCGTGGTTGCCGCAGCAAGAATGGTTGCGTCGGATATGGGGGAAACCTGATCGCCGAATACTGCGCCGGATAATACGGCGGCAACGGTAAGGAGATAAAGTTCGGAACCGATCTGTCCTACAAACATGGGATTGACAAGCGGAACAATTATTCCGAAAGTTCCCCAACTTGTTCCCGTAGCGAACGATATGCCCATTGCGATAAGCATCATAATTGCCGGAAGCAAAACTTTCATGTCGCCCATTGCGTTGGCGATTGACGAGATAAACGTGTTAATTTCCAATTCGGCGCAAATATCGGCAAGAGTCCAGGCTAGGATAAGAATCATGAATACGTCGCAGATGGATTTAAATCCGTCGCCGAGGCTTTGCGTAAAACCTTTAAGAGTAATGTTTTTTCGGATAAGGTACATTATGAGCGTTGCGATTACAGCGACGGTGGAGCCGCACGCAAGAGCTATTTCCGAACCCGAGCTGCTATCCGTCGCAGAGAAGTAAATCATAAAACCTATCGAAAAGGCTATCATAAAGGCTATAGGAAGAACAAGATCAATGATTTTGCCGGTGCTTTTTTCGGCGTGATGTTCTTCGGATTTAAAAGTCGCTTCCATGCCGCAGTTGGGATCTTGCGTTTCCATTGTGTTAAGTTCTCTCTTTCGTATTCCGAAAAAGTCCATTCCGAGGGCGATTGTAGCGAATATAAACACTATTGTCAAAATGGGGTAAAAGTTGCATGCTGCGGATTTTAAGTAAAGAGAGTAGATGTTGTCGCCGTTAAGCGCTTCTTCGGTGAGTCCGCTTGCTATGTTAGATTCGATTGCGCTTGCCCAACTGCTGATGGGAACAAGCACGCACACGGCTACGGATAACGAACCTATTATGTAAGCGAGCTTAACTCTGCTTATTCGATATTTGTCGGTGATGGGACGCATAACAGTACCTGTAGCGAGACGATTGAAGTAATCGTCCATAAACATCAATGCTCCGAAACCGGCAGTTACGGCAAGCATGCCTTTGCGAGATTTTACGTTAGATGCAAACCAGTTGCCCATTGCTTTGGTGCCGCCCGCTTTATCGATAAGAGCTACTAACACGCCGAGCATCAATATAAATATCAGAATCGCTCCGTGCGAGCCGCCGTCACCGGAAAGTGTCTTTGCCATAACTTCGAAAAGGTTTTCGAAAGCGGTTAACGGATTTCCGTGCGCAAAAAGCATTGCGCCGGTAAAAATTCCTATAAAAAGCGATATGTACACTTGCTTTGTTATAAGTGCGATGATAATGGTTATAAGCGCCGGAACAAGCGCCCAAAATGTTCCTTCCATATGCAAACCTCAGGGTATAAGAATCAGCAATCATTATACATAATTAATTATTGTTTGTCAAAGTAAAGTGGGCTAAATCAAAAAAAAATCGTATATAATGTTTGCGAATTGCATATTTTTTTCGTAATGACAAAAAAAGCACGCAGTTTTCGACTTTTTATTTCGCTTAACGCAGTTTGGGGAGGGTGGTATTATAAAAATAGAACGGCGAAGTTCGTTTTTAAGCAATTTTTATGCTAAAACAGAGAAGCGTTGTTAAATCGAAAAGGAACAAAGGTGTATAACATGGCAGAAGATTTCGAGTGTATTGCAAGTTTTATTGATTACGACGGAAAACTTATTACAATGCCGGCAAAAAAGAAAAGACAGCTTTATGCTATATGGTATATTGCGTCGAAAATCGATTCGGGCAAAACGTATACGGAGAGAGAAATAAACGAGGTTATCAATTCGCTAACCGTTTTTAAAGATCCGGCAACACTCAGAAGGCAAATGTATGACAGATTTTTGCTCGACCGATCGCCCGACTGCAAGCAGTATCGTATGCGCAGCGATATGCCGACGCTTGAAGACTTCGTGCAAAACAACACATAGCAACGTTAGGTGCAGGGAAAAAGCGCAGAAATATATTTTTGTTTTAGTAAAAAGCGACATGTAAATTTATTTGCGTTTTGATTTTATATTATTAATATTTTTCAATTGAATAGGCAGGAAAGGATGATTGCATCGCTTTGCAATAGCATTGGTTGTTTAAGCAGAAGAATAGCGACCTTTGTGTCGAACAAAATGCTATACGATATGCGATTTCGCCGACAGGTTTGGCTATATGTCACAGTAATTCAAGCGTATGTCGGATGCAGCTTATCTGTAAACGTAATATCGAGAAATAGTGAGAGGTAGCGAGACGGGTAGTTTTTCATCGTCACACATCATGCTCTAAAATATTAAGTTAGTTTGCAATTAAAACGTATTTTGTATATCCAATAAAGCACTGTATTTTCGCTATCTTGAAAGCTAACGTTAAGTTTATTACAGATAATCATGTTGTAGCGAAACGGCATAACAATATGATGATTTTTAGACAAAAATTGCAGAGTAGCGGCGATACTATCGGCAAATGCTGCGTGGAAGTAGCGAAGCGTTTATAAAGAAACAAGCATGCTTCAAATTGTCCTGCGGCGGTAGCGTACGCCATGACAAAATAAGGGGGTGTTGTAGCGAAACGGCATAACGGTGCTGCGATTATCTGACCGAAATGAATGTGCGGCGCAAATATAGCCGGCGCAAATATAGCCGGCGCAAAAAATGTCGCACGTAAATGTATGTGGAAATAGAATTTTGTTTTGCTTGCGAAAAATCCTTGACTTTGTCGACTCGTTGTGCTAATATATCTAGGCAACGTATGTTTGAGCTGCGGAGAAGTACCCAAGTGGCTCAAGGGGCTCCCCTGCTAAGGGAGTAGACTGGATCAAACTGGTGCGCGGGTTCAAATCCCGCCTTCTCCGCCAAGATGAACCCAACTGAACCCGTAAAAAGGTTAAAGTTCGGGTTCATTTTTTTATGCTCAAAATACGGGTTCAAATCACGAGCGAATAGCAAAAGGGATTTGAACCCACACCGTTATTTACTATATGACTTAAAGTTAAGTATCGGATCGATGTTTAGGTTGTAGCCGTTTTACTTGTATAGTCAAGCACCCGCCAAAGTGCCATTTGCAGTTAACAATGGTTTTTTACTTGTATAGTCAAGCACCCGCCAAAGTGCCATTTGCAGTTAACAATGGTTTTTTACTTGTATAGTCAAGCACCCGCCAAAGTGCCATTTGCAGTTAACAATGGTTTTTTACTTGTATAGTCAAGCACCCGCCAAAGTGCCATTTGCAGTTAACAATGGTTTTTTACTTGTATAGTCAAGCACCCGCCAAAGTGCCATTTGCAGTTAACAATGGTT
>ERZ779737.133-NODE-133-length-77690-cov-4.739422_pt1 | contig 77690 bp, 63 predicted proteins | sample MGYA00511889_ERZ779737 | MGnify/ENA primary metagenome ERZ779737 (study PRJEB29588, sample SAMEA2163575) | human gut metagenome | biome: human gut; feature: human-associated habitat; material: faeces | place: Denmark | collected 2008/2010 ...
ACTCTTTCCATAGAGTCGGTAAAGTCAGAATAATGCTTTTCTTCCTTTTTTGCGGCGTTCCAAAAGTTCAAAGCCTCGTCGGCGTTGGAAGCGTGATTGCTTCCGAAAATATGGGTGTGTCTTGTAATAAGTTTATGGCAAAGCTCGTAAAGCACGTCTAAGTAGTCGAACATTTTTTCGTCCATCGCTATATGGGCGTGGAATACCGCCTGAAGCAGGACGTCGCCTATTTCCTCGAGCATCATATCCTTGTCTTTTGCGTCGATGGCCTCGACAAGCTCGTATGCTTCCTCGATAAGATTGATTCTTATCGATTCGTGAGTCTGCGCCTTATCCCATTCGCATCCGTCCTTTGCCCTAAGCCTTGTCATAATCTCGATAAGATCGGAAAAATCGTAGCGCTTGCGGTCCTCAACCTTTGCGCCCTTTATGTAAATAATGCAATCGTCGCCGTCAAAGTCGGCAAGGTCGATTTGAGCTTCTTTCTTGCCGTAAACCTTGACGGGCACGTTGCCGAAAGCCTTTAAAGCTTTATTCAAAAACTCGGGATAGCCGTTCACCAATATCAAAGTGTCTATGCTTTTGTCGGTGAAAAACTGCGTCTTTTGAGCAATGTCACAAGACGTATATGTGTTGTGCGATTTTAAAAGTATTTCGTTTACCCAAGTTAAATTCATTTTAAACCTCTTTATCCCAAAACCTGATTTTTCGCTTATATTTGAGCAAAAATCCCGACATGGGCAGACTTTGGGTTTCCTCTTTGCTTAATACGTCGAAAGCGGCAATGAGGGCCGGATACAAAAGTAAACTGAACGCCAATGCCACACCGAACGCCACATATATATTAACGAAAATATATTTAAAAGACAAGCAACTGAGCGCAATTATAAGCGACGATACCAAAATATAGGCTATGCTTTTGTCGAGTTTATCAAGCGAGAGATATCTTGTAAGATATATAAGATTTATCACAAGCGTCACGAGAGACAATGACACCGACGCTACGCCCGCCGCGAGAATGGATATATATCGGCTCAATATCAATAACAGTGCCGTTTTAACCGCAATACCGCAAATCATAGCGAGGACGTAAACCCTCGTTTTATCAAGCGCGCCGAGTATTGACCCCGCAATCTGCGCCATTGAAGAGAACACGACGGACAGCGACATTATACGCAAAAGATTCGCTCCCGCCTCAAGCTCGGACACGGTAAGCACGGGGAAAATTATTTTTAATATCTCTTGCGAAAAGATAAGCATTAGGAGTGCGGCAGGAACGCCTATCAAGAGACATAATTTTATCGAAAGCCTTGTCTTTAAAAGTATTCCGTTTACGTCTCTTTGCGCTCTCTCTTTAGATACGCTGGGAACTACCGCCACCGCAAGCGAAAGCAAAATCATAATCGGCATATTTATCAAGGTGGTGACCGAACCCGAATACACTCCGTAAAGCGACTTAGAACCTGTAAGAGCCACAATCATGAAACTGTCCGAAAATCCCGACAGAGGCAACAGTAAAGCGATAAGCGCAAAAGGAAACGCTATTTTTAAAAACCCTAAAGGATTGGCAGTTTTATCGTCTGTTTCAACTCCGCTTGCATAGACTGCCTCCGACTGAGAATTGAGCCCCGCATCGGTTAAAGCCACGCCCGACGATACCGCCGCCGATACCGCCCTTTTTGCCTGTTTGTTTTGACTATCCGCCCTTTTGATTTTGTCTTTACGGCAAGAGTTACCCTCTTTAATCGAATTTGCTTTGAAGTCCTTTTTCTCTTTGCCTTTCGTCACGAGATAGGCTATAGCTACATAGACAAAAGAAAGTATCTCGCTTGCCGTCACAGCGAGCAAAGCGCCGTAAAGTGCGTAGTCTATTCCCCTCTCTATGAGAGCGAACGCTAAAGTCAATCCCAAAACAAGTTTTACCGTCTGTTCGATAAGCGAACACACCGTCGGGGGACCCATTTTCATTTTACCGTAAAAGTAGCCTTTGAAAACGGAACTTATTCCCACAAAAAATACGCTTGGGGCTATGATAAAATAGCACATACCCAAAAGCTTACTGCCCTGCATATAGGCAAACGTTTTATTCAACAGCACCAAAACGACGGTCATCAAAAGCGAGAGTGCAAAACAAAACCAAAAAGCGTTTTTGACGCATTTAGTGTCGCCCTCGGCAACAAGTCTCGATATCGCCTGCGTGATTCCGCCGGTAACTATCACGACAAACAGAGCGTAAACGGAATACACAAGCTGATAGAGTCCTATGCCCTCCGAGCCCAGAGCGTTGGTGAGCGGAATTCGGTATATCGCGCCTATAATCTTGCAAAGTATTCCGCCGGCTGCAATAATAAGCGCGCTTTTGCCGAACGAGCTTTTGTGCGATTTTTTTTTGGAAGCTACTTGCTGCATAGCGACGACAAAATCTTCACGCAGAGGTTGACGTAACCCACAAGCGAGCTTGCCTGATGATTTGTCAAAAGAACGAGTCCACCCACGTTGTCGCCCTGATTGATTATGGGAGCGATAATCTGATAGGCAAAATTCATTTTATCCCCGTCGTAGAGGGAAATTCTCTCCGAGCCGGATTTGATTTTGATTTCCTTGCCTCTTATGATTTTAAGACAATCGTCGGATATCGTTTTTCCCTCGGCAAAGCGTTTTTGACTGCCCTCGTAAATATTTACGAAATTGCCGTCACATACGAACACGTCCGCTTCGGTAAATTCCTTAAGAGATACGGCGATATCTTCTAAAATATGACGCATCGCTTCCATCTCGGAATATTTTTTCATAGTCATTAAATCGCCTTCCATGGCAATTTCAAGTTCGTCGCCCTCGTGAAGTCTCATGCTGCGGCGAAGCTCTTTGGGAATGACTATTCTGCCGAGTTCGTCGATACGTCTGACTATTCCCGTTGTTTGCATAATAAAACCCTCCATGATTTTTACTAAATTTAGTATTTAAAAACACTTTAAAAAAATACGCTTTTTTTATTACATGGATTTTATATAAACAAAAAAGCGCCCGACAGGCGCTTTAAATGAAATCGGTTTATAAATAAAAAAGTTTGTCAGACATAGTTTCCAAGCGAATTTAAGTTAACGATTTTTGTGTCGGAATTCAGATATCCGATTTGTTTTCAAAACCTTTTCCTATTGAGCCCTTTCCACTTCGAGGGAAGTAAATTTAACCTCGTCTATAAAATCGCGCGGCAAAAACTCAACCCTTTTGAATTGCAACAGATGTTCGAGGTGAGTCGACAGTATAACGGGCGTTGAAATGTCGAGCACGTCCGCCGCCTTGGACATCATATCCAAAAAGCTTTCCTCGCTCAAATCCGCCCCGTCTTCCAAAACGGTGTCTTTTAAGATTTTGTCTTCGTCTTTAACTTTTATCCACAGTTTAGTCATAGTATTCGTCTATAATCTCCGCAAAATAAAAATCGTGCATATCGCCGTCGGCGTAAAACGTGCCGATTTCTTTAAGGTCGCAAGCCCCCATATCCAGCCTTGTTATAACACGGCACTCAAGGTAACCCTTGCAGCCTTTCACGACGTAGCCGTCCACGCTCTTTGCCTTTTGTTTTTCGATGCCCGCTTTTTCCCACTTATCGATGCCGTTCTTTGCCGAAACGCTGCCGCAAACTCCGAGAGCGCTTTTCATATCGCCGTCATATGGCACGGACACGGTAAAGGTTTTGTTTTGTTCTATAAAAGAATGAGTGTATCTCGACTTCCTGACCACGGCAAGGAAAACCTTTTTTCTCCAGAGCACGCCTGCCATACCCCAGGATATGGTCATCACGTTGTCGCCGGAGCTCAGAAATCCGCCTGCCGTAAGAAGATTGTTCATAAGTTTAGCCGTATCGTCAAATTTAATCATATATGCCTCCTAAGCGTTTTTATATTATTCGGTTTTTAATTTAATATATAATAGCACATATATATCGGTTTAACAATACATATTTTTAAAAGCCTCTCCGTAAAAGACAATGCGACTAAAAAAACTTTTGCCGCTTTGCATACGAGGTCTTTTTCGGCATATGCGTCACACTTATTTTATTTTTTATATGACGATTTATTCTCAGTTTGTATAAATGCCAAAAGATAACACTATATATTGAAATTTAAAAAAAATGTCAAAACTTACTTTAATTATTTCATTTTTTATGTTAATCTACTTTATATGATTTGCAAATTTACAAACGATTATCTGATAGAGAGTTTTACTATGGTCGACAATCTCTTTATAAGAGAATATATGCCCTATGCCGACGAAAAACAGGTAAAGGTTTACCTTTACGGTCTTTTTTTATGCAATACCGATTCGGATGCGGACAGTTTTGAAGAAATGGCAAAAGCTCTCGATATGACAAAGGAAGAAATCGTTGACACTTTCAGATTTTGGTCGGAGCAAGGGCTCGTCAGACTCATATCGACGTCACCGCTCGAAGTGAAATATCTGTCTTTTAAAAACAATTTAAAACCGATTAAAAAATACAAAGAAGGTAAGTTTGCCGACTTCAATACCGCCCTTCAACAGCTTTTCCCCGACAGACAGATTATGTCAAACGAATTTCACGTTTACTATGAGTTTTTGGACGACTGTCCTATCGACCAGGACGCCCTTATAATGATTGTGCAATATTGCATCAATCTGAAAGGCTCGTCGGTCAGATACCCCTATATCCTCACAGTCGCGAGAAGCTGGTTTAACGACGGAGTGAGAACTGTCGACGACGTTGAAGAAAAGCTAAACGAATACGAACAGCAATCGGAAGATATGCGTCTTATTTTAAAATCGCTGTCGAGAAAAGGCGGAGCGGACCTCGAAGAAAAGCAAATGCTTTTGAAGTGGACGAAAAATTGGGGCTTTTCCGTTTCGGCTATCGCCTTTTGCGCCAAAAAACTGAAAAACAAAACGTTTAAAAAACTCGACTCTACCCTCGACGAATACTACCGCCTCGATATTTTCACCGAAAGTCAGATGCAGGACTATTTCGAGCGCAAAGCGTCTTTAAACGAACTTGCAGTTAAAATAAATAAATCGCTGGGCGTATTTTACGAATCGCTTGACGCCGAAATCGAAATTTACGTTCAACCGTGGCTTCAAAAGGGCTTTGACGAAGAAGCCCTTGTCAAGATTGCCCACTACTGTTTTTTGTCGGGCGTCAAAAACCTTGACGGTATGAACGGCGTCATCTCAAAATTTTATTCAAGCGGAGCACTCACCGTCGAAAGCATAAACCGTTATATAGCAAAACAGGTTGAAAAGGATAAGTTTATAAAGGAAATACTTTCAAAGGCGGGCGAAGTGCGCTCTGTTATTGCAAGCGACAGAGAATACCTCAAAATCTGGGAATCGGATTGGGGCTTTGCCAAAGACGTCATACTCTATGCCGCCTCCTGCTCGTTTGGCAAAACCTACCCTATGAAGTATATGAATCAGCTGCTGTCGGCTTTCAAAGAGCAAGGTGCGTTCAGCGTAGAGAAAGCCAAAACGGTCACTACCGCACAACCGAAACATAGCGACGGTTTTGTCCAAAGAGATTATACAAAAGAAGAACTTTCTTCAATATTTAATAACACTAAAAATCACGACGAGATTATAGAATGAGAAGCGATATATTAAAAGAAGTTTTTGACATAATAGCTTCAAGAAAATCTTTTGCCGAACTTAAGGCGGAAGAAATTGAGGACAAGGCGTTTGAAACCGAAGAAATTTCGGCGGCTTTTTCGCGCTATAAAGAGCTTGAATTTGAAGAAATTAAAAACAAAGCCGACGGCAACGGAAAAAGTTTGGACGGCGAAATAAAAAAAGCCAAAGCAGATTACCTTTCCGCCCTCAAAAGACACGGCTATTGCGAAAAGGATTTTGCCCCCGATTACTACTGCAAGAAATGTTTAGACACGGGAAAGAAAGACGGTAAACTCTGCGAATGCGCCATAGAGATTTACCGCAAAATTTTGCTTGAGCGTTCAAAACAAAAATCTTTAACTTACAACTTTGATAACTTTAAAACTGAAAACGAGCAAGATAAAGGCTATTTGGAGTTTGCAAAAACTTTTGTAGAAAAGTATCCAACAAAAAAGATTTTAAGCATTGTTTTATCAGGTATGACAGGCGTGGGAAAAACCGTGCTTGCAAGCTGTATAGCAAACGGGGTACTCGACAAAGGCTATACGGCAAATTTTGTTACGGCGTTTGATTTTATTCAGAAATGCCTTAAATATCACACCTCCCCCGTCAGCGAGAGAGGATATATGCTCGACGAATTTTTCGACTGTGACCTTTTGGTGCTCGATGACCTCGGCACCGAACCCATGCTCAAAAACGTCACCGTCGAATATCTTATGATACTTATCGGCGAAAGAGAAAAGAACTCAAAGCATACTATATTTACCACCAATCTTGACCAAAAACAGATACTCATAAGATACGGCGAAAGAGTATTTTCACGTCTTTTAAACAAATCCAACAGTCTGTTCAAAACAATGGAAGGCAAAGACAAAAGGATAAATTAAAAACGCCCTTATCTTTTTTAAAAATTTTAATTGTTAAAATTACAAAGCCTTTTATTTAATAAAATTTTATTATCTAAATTTTAACTTAAATAAAAACACCCTGCCAACCACAAATGCGGTTGTTTTTTTAGGTTTTTATTTAAGCGGCTTTCGATATCTTCCGACTTTGAATTTAACCGCAAAAATTTTTAACGTAAATTAAAAACTCGGCAACACTGCCGAGTTTGTTTTATTTTTACTTTTATTTTTTTATTTTATTTGTTTTCCTTTATAAGTTGTTTGCATTTTTCAACGATGTCGACGTCACGCATTTTGTATATCTCTTTAAGATAAGGAAGTTTTCCCACTTCTCCGAACACGTCGGGAACGCCAATCGCCCCTGCTTTTGTCGGGCATTTATCGGCAAGCACTTCGCATACTGCGGAATGAAGTCCGCCGATTATCTGATGATTTTCGCACGTTAAAACAATGCCCGTTTTCTTTGCGCTCTTTGCAATCGTATCGCCGTCGATAGGCTTTATCGTGTGAACGCTTATCACCTCGGCGTCTATGCCCGCCTCTTTCAAAAGCGGAAGAGCCTTGACGGTTTCCTGCACCATAATGCCGCTTGAAACGATGGTGATGTCCTTGCCTTCTTTTAATACGTCGGCTTTATACATATCGAATTTATAGCTGTTTTCGTCAAAGACTTTGTCGATGACTTTTCTGAAAAGCCTTATATACATACTGCCCTTATAATCGATGATAAAAGGCATTGCCTGCATAAGCTGAACTTCGTCGACGGGCTCGTAAATCAAAATATCGGGAAGACTTCTGAGCGAGCCGATATCTTCCATACCCATATGCGTTCCGCCGTTAATCTCGGCGCAGATACCGGGGTCGGTTCCGACGATTTTGACGTTTTGCTTTGAATATAAGCACGATATTGCGACCTGGTCCAAAATACGTCTGGTAACAAACGGAGCGAAAGAAGTGATAAACGGATTAAATCCGTAAGCGGAAAGTCCCGCGGCGATTGACGCCATATTTTGCTCTGCAATACCTACGTCAAGAGCTCTGTCGGGGAAAGTCTTGCGAAGTCCCCACGTTTTGGTAGATTTTGCAAGGTCGGCGTCGATAACGACAATTTTGTCGTCACGCTCCATAGCCTCGGAGAGTTTTTGAACGAATACTTCACGCATTTCCATTAGGCGTTCCTCCTGATTTCGGCGATGGCTTCTTCCACCTGCTCTTTAGAAAGCGACATGCTGTGGTTGCCGTAACCTGCGTTTTCGATAAATTTGACGCCCTTGCCCTTTATAGTATTCGCAATAATCATGGTGGGCTTTTCGTTTTGAGATTTCGCCTTTAAAATAGCGTTGTCTATCTGTCCTAAATCGTGTCCGTCTATGACGATAACGTTCCAACCGAAGCTCTCCCACTTTTTGTCGAGCGGGTCAAGCGAATTTATATCTTCTATATTGCCGTCAATCTGCATTTTGTTGTAGTCACAAAAAGCTATAAGGTTTGAAAGTTTCTTTTGAGCGGCATACATAGCGCCTTCCCAAATCTGTCCTTCCTGACTTTCGCCGTCACCGATGATTGCATAAATATAAGCGTTATCCTTTTTAAGACGGCTTCCTATCGCCATACCGATAGCGCAGGAAAAACCCTGTCCTAAACTTCCGGCAGTCATATCGACGCCTACCGTTTTGTTCATATCGCAATGACTCGGAAGTGAGGTTCCCGATTGATTGAGAGTCAAAAGAATATCCTTTGAAAAATATCCCCTGTTCGCGAGTGCCGCATAAATAGCGGGACCTGCGTGTCCTTTTGAACAAACAAGACGGTCTCTGCCTTCCATCTTGGGATTTTTGGGGTCGATGTTCATATGCTTGAAATAGAGCTCTGTCAAAATCTCGACTATTGATAAACAGCCGCCTATATGTCCGACACCGATAGAGCCGATGCACTTCAAAATATCGACTCGGATTTCCTCGCAAATCTTTTGTAAATCCATAAAAAACCTCGCTATGGTCAGTTTATCACCGCCGTTTTTTTTTGTCAATTATTTAGCTTTACGGCATATCAAATAATTAAAAAAATAAATTTTTATCGATATGTCTTGTCCGGATTCTTTCTAACTGCGAAAGATTCTAACAGCTCTTTATCTAACAGCTCTTTATATTATTGGCTTCCTTTAAATGATTATATACACTGTCGGTTCTTAACACAAAAGCCCGATAAAATTTTGCCCTATAAAAAGCTAAAAACGCCCGAGGGCGTTTTTTTAAAATAAGTTAAATATCTTATCGGCAAGTCCGCATAGCTTAACTTATCTGCCTCAAATTTTAATGTCCGGTATGGTGGCGCAAATCGATGAGCAGAGCGAACGCAAGCATAAGAGCCGGGTCCTTGGTATCGTCGGTAATGTCAAGCGTGTAGGTATCCGCTATTTTGAAGAATTTTTTGTTTAACGTTCCGCAAAGAGCCTTTGTCGCAGCGTCTTTTATCTTCCAATTATATCCGATAAAGCTACCGGAAATTGCAATTTCGCCGTTCTCGTCGGAATATCTGAATCTTCTCGTAAACGGAAAATGCATTTTTTCTTTAAACAATCCTATTGGCTGATCCATTCCGCTTGCAGGTCTGAAAAAGTCAAACTTCATGAACATAAACGTGAAACGGCTTTGAAGCATCAAAACTTCGTTGTTGTTCATATCGTATATATGAATTTTCTTTCTTGAGAAAAAAGGGATATTCCCCTCAACGTAAAACCAAGGTTGACCGTTTTCGTCGGTAATAGTAAATTTGTCTCTGAACGAGAAATATTTTTGCTTGATTAAAAGTTTCATTTAAACCCTCCAATAAATCTATATTGATAATAACATATCTTTATATAATTTTCAATATAAATTTTTAAAATAGGATTTTTAAGCGTTTAGCCAGGTTTTATACGCCGACAATAGGATTAGTTGCAATTTCACTTCGTTTTTTACTTTCGGTATTTTTTTCAAACTCTTTTATAAGTTCCGTTATGCTCTTTCCCGTTTCGGGACAGACAAAATCGGGAGCGATTTGCCTTAGAGGATAAAGCACGAAATCCCTGTTGCGATAATCTGCGTGAGGTAAAATGAGCTTTTTTGTGTTCAACACTATATTGTCATAGGAAATTATATCGACATCCAAAGTCCTGTCCCCCCACGTTACGGAGCGGTCGCGCTTTGCCTGAGCCTCTATTTCGTTTACGGCGCTTAAAAGCTCGCTCGGATTTAAAAAAGTATTAAACAAAACGACGGCGTTTAAAAAGTCGTTTTCGGCAACGCCTCCGTAAGGCTTCGTGACGATTTTATCAGAACACTTTTTTACCGAGCCGAATTTGGATAAAGCTTTTAAAGCAAAATCGATATATGCCGCCTTATCTCCCATACTGCTGCCAAGCCCGAGATATACGGGACGGCTGCAAAGAGATGTAAAATAAGCCACGTTCTTTTTGGCAAAACCGATAGGAGCCATAGGCTTTGAAACTTTCAGTTCGATTTTGTCAAGATAAGGATATTTTTTAGATATAGCGTCCAAAACCTCTTTGGAAAGTCTTTCGATAAGATTAAACGAGTTTTTTGTCGCTACATCGGCGATTATCTCTGCCGCTTCGCCGTAGTTGAGAGCATAGTTTAATGAATCGCTTGACATCGCAAGAGAAAAATCGCCCCAAAAGCGGCAGTCAAACACAAACTTTTGCGGCGTTGTCTTTTCAAAATCGAAACAACCGTGTTTTGCCTCGACCTCAAGCCCTTCTATTTCAACATAACTTTGCACCGAGCTCCTCCAGCACTTTTTTATTTTCATAGGTGTCGTGCACCCTGACAAATCTTACTCCCTTCATAAAAGCCTTTGCCGTCGTTTCGAGAGTGGGCACCAGCCTTGACGATATATCTCCTCCGTAAAGGGATTTCCTTGACGTTCCCAAAAGCATGGGATACCCGAACTTGTGAAAATGCTCTAAGTTGTCGAGCACCTCAAAATTCTGTTCCCTCGTCTTGCCGAATCCTATCCCGACGTCTATGCATATCCTGTCTTTATCTATGCCCGCCTTTATAGCTTTATTTAACGCTCTTTCAAAATAGGCGTCCATATCGTCCAAAATATTTTTATATTCCGTTCCGTATTGATTGTGCATAATGCAAACGGAAGCCGCGCAATCGGCAATACACTCCGCCATACCCTCGTCCCGCAATCCCCACACGTCGTTTATCATATCCGCTCCGTGAGATAGTGCAAACTCTGCGGTTTTAGTAAAATAAGTATCGACGGAAACAGGTACGCTAATTTCGCCGATAATTTCCCAAAGCGGCGCAAGACGCTTTATCTCCTCGTCCGCCCCAACTTCGGTATATCCGGGACGTGTGGACTGCGCGCCTATATCGATTATATCCGCACCGTCGCTTATATGCTTACTCACGGCGCTTTTAAAATCGTCCGTTGCCCTGCTCTTTTCGTAAAAGCTGTCGGGCGTCAGATTTATTATTGACATTACGTATGTAGCTTTGTCAAAAACAAAATTTCCTATTTTCATTTTGCCGTAACCATCGCAAGTATTCTGTATTTCAAATCGTCGGAAATGCTGCCTCTGGTGGCATAACTTGTTACTTTAGTCCCCGTCTTTTTAACGCCTCTTGCCGTCATACAGGTGTGCTCCGCTTCGCATACGACCATCACCGCTTTAGCACCCAAGGTTTCGTATATCGCCTCGCAAATCTGGTCTGTCATTCTCTCTTGAAGCTGAAGTCTTTTAGCGTAAACCTCCACTACTCTTGCAAGTTTAGAAAGTCCCACCACCTTTCCGCCCGGAATATATGCCACGGAGACCTTGCCGAAAAAAGGCATGAGGTGATGTTCGCACGTGGAAGCAAAACTGATGTCACGCTCTAATACCAACTCTCCCGACGGAGAGGAAAACACCTTTGAAAGATGCTTTGCCGCATCGTCGTTATAGCCCGACAAAATTTCTTCATACATTCTCGCAACACGCTCGGGAGTCTCTTTAAGTCCTTCTCTTTCGGGGTCTTCGCCGACAGCCTCGAGAATCATCTTTACTGCTTTTTCAATTTTTTCTTTATCCATTATAGTGTCTCCAAAGGCAATGCCTTGACTTCTTTCAATATGCTGAGCGTTCCGCAGACGACGACCACGTCGTGATGCACAAACATTTCGGATATTGCATCTTTTATATTTTTAAACGCTTTTGCTTTGACAAACTTTGCCGCAACCTCTGCTAAGTTTTCGGCAGGCAGCGACCTTTCCCCTTCTGCGTTTACGGTATAGATTTCGTCAACTGCACCCGATATGATTTCGACTGTCTTTTGATACTCTTTATCTTTAAAACTCGCCATGACCGCACCGATTTTCCTGTCGGGAAAATAATCGCAAAGCGCGTTATATAGCGCATTCGCGCCGTCCTCGTTGTGAGCGCCGTCTAAAATCAGCTTGCCCTTAACGCAGTCGATAATTTCAAACCTGCCTTGCCATTTTGTGTTTTTAAGCCCGTTATATATCGCCTCGTCCGATACGGCAAATCCCTTAGAATTCAAAACCTTTGCGCTGAGCACGGCAAGCGATGCGTTTTCAATTTGATGTCTGCCCAAAAGCGGAATATCATATTTCATGCCTTCAAACGAAAACGTCTGACCTTTGTCAGAATAAGACAATAGTTCGTATCCTTTGGCTACGTAACTTTCCGAAACGGAATATACAAGCGGCATAACTTCCGGCGGCTGTTCCACCGTGCAAAGAGGACAGCCTCTGACAATGGCAAGCTTTTCGGCGGCAATCTCTTTTAACGACCCGCCCAAAATCTGCATATGGTCCATTCCTATTTTGGTAACTATCGCCAAAAGCTTGTTGCCCACGGCGTTGGTGGCGTCAAGCCTTCCGCCTAATCCCGTTTCCAAAACACATATATCTGCGCCCTTTGCCTTAAAATATAAAAGTGCGAGTGCCGTTTCAATCTCGAAAGCGGTGGGAAGATTTTCACCTTCCTTTTTCATTTGCTCTACGGCGTCTTTGGCTGTCGTCATATATAGGGCAAGGTCGTCGTCCGATATCATTTTGCCGTCGAACAAAAATCTTTCGTTATATCTGAACACCGACGGCGAAATATACGTTCCCGTTTTATAGCCCTGTGCTTTGAATATCGACGAAAGATACGCCGACGTCGAACCCTTCCCGTTAGTTCCCGCCACGTGCACGAATTTGAGTTCATTTTCGGGATTGCCGAGCCGTGCGAGAAATCGTTTCATTGTTTCGAGTCCGAAAACGCTTCCGAACTTTGATATTTTCTTAATATAATTTATCGATTCTTCGTAATTCATAAAAAAAGCCTCATATGTAAAGAATAAACCTTTTTAATTATTTTATCACATCAATTTTATATGGCAACAAAATTTTAGGCAAAAAATTTATATTTGCCTAAGTCGTCAAAATATGTTAAACTTTTAAAGGATATAAAGTGTTTAAGCGTTTTAAATTTTTTTAAACAATTATCGAAAAACCGTTGTTTGCAAAGTTAAGTTTAAAATTAATCAAATTTGTTTTTCGGCTTTATATTCAGTTTTATAAAAGGAGCAAAAATTTGGGATACGCAATTTCTTCGACAAACGTAAACAATCCGTGGCTTTACGTGCTGTATGTAATTATAGTCGTGTTCGTGCTCAGCCAGTCGCTATTCTATCTTGTGAAATCGCTTAGGCGTGCAAAGCAGATAGGCATGGATATGGGCAAACTCAAAAAAGTCGTTTCGTCGTCCGTCGCCTTTTCCATTTTGCCGTCGATAGGAATATTTATCGGCATAGTGACGCTTATCGGAGCAATAGGCATTGCCCTCCCCGCCATTCGTCTTTCCATTATCGGAGCACTCCAATACGAAACGCAGGCAGTCGATACGGTTGCCAATCAGATAACGGGTGGTAGCACGGGCATGGCGAGCATCATAGGCAACGTGGATTCAAGCACATTTGTCACCATTGCCGCCGTCATGACGGTATCAATTATATGGGGTCCGCTTTTCTGTCTTTTCTTCTACCGCAAGTTTCAACCGAAAATGCTTGACGCCGCGGCAAAGACGACGGGCAAGGACGACACCATTTTCGGAGCGGTTTTCGTCGGCATGGTAGTAGCTTACATATCCGTTGCCGTCGGACAGTTTACAGGTGCGCCGTCGAATATCGCAAGTTACTACAATCTCATAGCGGTGCTCGTAGCCGCAGGTATGATGTTTATCTTCGATATTCTGATAACGAGGTGCAATCAAAAGTGGCTGGAAAACTTTTCGCTTGCCATATCCATGATTGCCGGTATGGGCGTCGTGGCGCTTATCAGCTATTTTAATCCCGAAGCCTACGAAGCACTGACTAAAAGCTCGGCTATGTTGCTTGAGAGCATAGGAGGTATTATATGAAAAAAGAAGCGCAGTTTTTATCCTCTCCCCCTTCAATCAACGTGGCTACGCAGATGATGAACCGCCGTCTTCACCGCACGGGACAGATTTGGACGCTCTGCGCCCTCATCGTAATGTGCATGATTCCTGTCGGGTTTTCAATAATACTGCAAGCTCCGCTCGATTGGAAACTCTTTTTTGCCTGCGTGGGTCTTTTGATTTACTATCTGCCCATCGGAATAGGCGAAGTATTTACATATAGCTATATGCTCGGCGTAAACGGAACCTATCTTGCGTTTGTAACGGGCAACCTTTCAAACCTTAAAATTCCTTGCGTCGTCAATGCCGTCAACATAGTGGGAACAAAAGTGGGCACGGAAGAACACGAGATAGCCTGCACGATTTCCATTGCCGTATCGAGCATAGTCACCACGCTCGTCATAGCAATAGGCGTCGCCGCCCTCGCACTTTCCGGACTTCAGGACCTGCTCGAATCGGACGAAGCGCAGTTTTTGACACCCGCATTCGGAACGGTAGCCTTTGCCCTGTTCGGCGCGCTCGGCGGAAAATATCTCATCAAATATCCTAAAGTGGCAATCTTCCCGTTTATTATAATGACGGTAGCGGCGGTAGGACTTAATCTTTTAGGCTTAAAATCGATAGCCCAGCCGAGCTACTTCCTGTTCGTCGGAGTTATCCTCTGCTTTATCTCTGCCATAACCTGGCAGAAAGTGGAAAACAAGAAAAAGGCACGCCTTGAACTTCAGAAGTTAGCGGGAGCGTCGGCAGATTCCGCAGACGGCGAAGCGACAGGCAACACCGAAAACTCGGAAGCGGAAAAAGCGGACGCTATACCCGAGACTCAGACAGACAATACCGCAAAAAATTCAATGGCGGATTCTTCAAACAGCGAAGATAAAAAAGGCTAAAAGCCTTAACGGTGAGCTTTAGACCACGCTTTATCCGCCCCGCTTTCGGATAACTTTGAACGTTTGGACAACTTTGACCGTTATGCTTGGATTTGCGTTAAGTTTAAAAATAACGCATAAAAAAGGCCGCAACTTGCGGTCTTTTTATTTTGCTTTATAAATTATTGCTTAAAATTTTTGCTATGCAATTTTTTATGTGATTTTTTACGTCAATTTTAAAACTCGATTTTTATGATTTAAGCTTTATGCAAACAGCCTCATTTGCCATACTTTTTACCGCCCGAAAATGCGGTCGCCATACGGCAATCAAGTTTATGTTTTTAAGCGCAAAAACTATTCGCCCAAAAGCTCACGGTAACACTTTTTAATCATCTCGTTACATTCTACGACGGTTTGGACGGGGATTTTTACCACCTTTCTGTCGTAAGTGATAAATCCGTTTATCTCTTCTTCTACGTCGCTGACTTGAGTATATACCGTTGCCGAAAATCCTTTTTTGACGTTTTTGACTATAGACTTCTCATAAAGCTTTTTAAACGCCTTTTCAAGTTTTTCCGCCGTGCTATATATACGGTAACCGAACGACTTGTTAGGGCTGAACACGTGAGGTCTTTCTTTGTAGCTGTAACCGCCGAACTCAGAAAGCACGCAAACTCTGGGGTCTTTAGGGCACTTTATCGGAGTGAAATAGATGTGAAGACTCTTCATATCGGTATTGCCTACGCCCTGGTCATACCAACCGCTGACGGAATCGATAATTCTCGTCGGGTCCAAAGCCCTGACCTTTTCGGTGGCAATTTTGGAATCGAACTGTCCCCAACCCTCGTTGAAGGGAACCCAAGTGCCGAGGCATACGCAGTTTTTGAGGTAATTCATTTCCGTTTCCATTTCCGCATAATATTCCGCCCTGCCCTCTTCGTCGTGACGGGAAAACTTTTTATAATTGCGCTTTGTATCCTTTGTGGGCAAATTTAAAAATCCGCCTATGCCGATAACGGAAAACTTATACTTCCTGCCGCCCGTGACGAAGTCCTGCCAGACAATCATTCCGAGCCTGTCACAGTGATAATACCAACGGAGCGGCTCTATTTTGATGTGTTTTCTGAGCATATTAAAGCCCATGTCTTTCATCAGTTTTATATCGTATTCCATAGCGGAATCGGTAGGAGGAGTGAGCATACCGTCCGACCAGTAGCCCTGATCGAGCACGCCGCTTTGGAAATAGATTTTGTTGTTTAATGCAAGTCTTTTTTTGCCGTGTTTGTCCTCCATAACGGAAAACTTTCTCATACCGAAATAAGACTTGATTTTATCGGTGCCGTATTCTATCTCAAGGTCGTAAAGTTTAGGATTTTCAGGACTCCAAAGCTCGTAGTCTTTTAAACTCAAAACAGCCTCGCCGTTTTCGGTTTGTGCTTTCGCTATTTCTTTTTTTCCGTCGAATGCCTTGACCGTCGCCTCGCCGCCGCCGACAAGCTCGAGTTTTATCCTTACGCTGTCGCTGTCGATATCGGGTGTAATGAGCATATCGGCGATATATTTTTCAGGCACCGATTCAAGATATACCGTCTGCCATATACCCGACTGCGGCGTATACCAGATTCCGCCGTTTTTGAGCGCCTGTTTGGCTCTCGTGTGATAGCTTGTATCGGTTGGGTCGGTAACCTTTACCTCAATAGTGTTTGCACCCTCTTTTATGCAATCGGTCACGTCAAACGTAAACGGAACAAACCCGCCTTTGTGAGTTCCGACAACCTTTGAATTTATCTTTACTTCACATTCAAAATCTACCGCTCCGAAATTTAAGAACGTGCGAGATTTTATAAATCCTTTAGGCAAGGTAAACTCTCTTTTATAGTAAAGAACGTCGGTGGGCTGACATATCTTTCCGTCAAGTCCCGACAAAAGACACTCCGGAGAAAAAGGAACCAATATTTTACTGTCATAGCCTTTAAATTCCGCCGAGGCGTCCTGCATACAAAAATCCCACGTTCCGTTGAGATTGAAAAAACTGTCTCTTTCAAACTGCGGACGGGGATATTCGTTATGGGGAATTTCGCCCACTTCATCGTAAAATTTAGATTGAAGTCTGACTCTTATGTTTTTGGATTTGCTTTTGATTTCTTCTTGTGTAGATAAAACTTTTTTACTCATAATACCACCCTTTTTTAAATCGAATTTATTTTAACATAAAAAAATAACGCTTGCAAGGTTTTTTTGAATTAGCCCGCCTAAATATCGGCGTCAGAATTTATGTCGGCGCATTTAAAATGACTTTACAAAACATACCGTTTATGCTAAAATTTTTGCATAAAAGAGGTGGATATGAAAATAGTCATCGCATCGGATTTACACGGAAGCGCAATCAGCGCAAAGAGGATTATCGACATCGCAAACGGCTCGCCGCTTATTTTGCTCGGCGACATATACAACCACGGCCCGAGAAACCCTTTGCCGGAAGGCTATGCGCCTATGGAAGTGGCGCGTCTTTTAAACGGATGCGTTCGCGACAATCCGGGCAAACTCGTAGTCATCAAAGGAAATTGCGACAGCGAAGTCGACCAGATGATTTCCGATTTTACTTTTCAGGATTATCACGAAATAGTCACCACACGCTCTTTCTTTTTCTCGCACGGACACCGTTTCAATTTTGAAATGCCGCCCGCTCACCTCAAAAAAGGCGACGTGTGTTTTTACGGACACGAACACGTCCCCTATATCAAAGAAAACAAGGGCGTCTATTTTATCAACACGGGCTCTGTTTCTCTGCCCGTCAAAAACAGCCCCCGCTCCTACGTTATTTTGGACACGGCGGCAGACACAATCACAATTTACGACCTTGACGGCAAAGTGATTGACAGCGTCGATTTTAAAGCGCAAAAATAACGGCGGCTAACACGTCGAATATAAAACCGATTTAATAAGGTTCGGCGTTAAAATTGCACTATCAAACATAAAGCTACTATAAGCCAAAAAATATATGGTCGCAGTGAAATACACCTTATAGTAAAAACTTTATTTACGAACTAATTTATTAGTATAAAAATTTTAATATACCGCTAGGGGTGACGGGAAACCGTCTGAGATTAAACCCTTTGAACTTGATTGAGTTTATACTCACGAAAGGAAGCTTTCCGAGTCCCAAGGCGTTTAGCATGGGACTTTTTAGTTTCGTCATGTTTTTCGGTAGAGGAGGACAAATGTCAGACCTGAAAAACTTCAACAACTTTTCAATCTTCGACAAAACGGGCACTGTTGCCCTGTTTGTCACTATCGCGCTTGCGATAATCTGCGTGGTGATTTACCTCGTCGCAGATAAAAAAAGCCACGAATCCATCGGCGCCGTCAAAAAGGTGATGGCAGGCTTTATTATCGGTTATGCTGTCGCTCTCGTCCTGCTGTTGGGCTTTTTGAAACTTGACGAATATTCCGCCGACGGCTACATCGTGGCAGACCAATTCTACCCGGTGCTTGCGTTCGTTCTTACCGTAGTCGTGCTTGCGATAGCAAACGTCATCGTTTCCCTTTTCAAAAAGGATAAATTTAAACTTTGCTTTAAAATTTCCGCGGCAATAGTCATCGCTTTCTTCTTTGCGCTGCTCATCGCTTTGGGCATTAAAAATAACACGATGACTCTCTCGACTGCCGACAACGCAATGCTCTATATCTTCACAATCGTCATCGTTTTGGCAATTGCCGCCGTCTATATCTTCGTCGGCAAAAAGCTCGACGACAAACTTCACACAAAATCTATCGTGTATGCGGCGATAAGCATAGCACTTTCCTTTGCCCTTTCATACATCAGATTTTTTGAGCTTCCGCAAGGCGGTTCGATAACTCTTTGCAGCATACTTCCGATGCTCATCTATTCTTATATGTTCGGCACCAGACGAGGAATTATGGCAGGCGTAATTTACGGCTTTTTGCAATTCATTCAGGCACCGTGGTTTTATCACCCCGTTCAGTTCCTGCTCGACTACCCCATCGCTTTTGCGGCTCTCGGCGTGGCGGGAATGTTTAAAGAAATCGGACTGTTTAAAAACAAACAAGTAGTAGGTTTTGCTCTCGGCGCTTTTATAGCCGGCATTTTGAGATATTTCTCGCACGTCATTTCCGGAGTATTCATTTTCGGTTCCGCCGACGCAAGTTATACCGCCGTGGCGTGGAGCTTCCTTTACAATTCCTTCGTGTTCGCCGACCTCGCAATCGCACTCGTTGCCGGACTTATGATGTTTACTTCAAAAGCGTTTGTCGCAAGACTCGAGGTAAACGTATCCGTCAAAAAGGAAAAGGGGGCATCGGAGCAATCCTTGAATGCTAAAACCGAGCAAATCGACGGCGAAATATCGAACGGCGACAACAATGCCGAAGCCGACAATGTATCAAAAACAAATATCGAGAGTGTTCAAAAAGACACTAACGCAGAACAAAATTCAAACGAATAACTAAAAACTTATATTTAAATACTGATAAATTAGCCGCCGCACATTGCGGCAAAACAAAAGCCCGCTTTGCGGGCTTTTGTTAAATCTTTTTTCGTTTCTTTGTTTTTTATAAAGCGTATCTGAAAACAAAAGCCTCGCCTTTTACGACGTTGAGAGAGACCTTTCCGTCGCTCAGGGCGATATTCGACAGCCCCCTCGACAAATCGGAAGAAGTTATCGTGAGATTGTCAAGCGGATATTCGAGGTTGTCCGCCCCGTCCACCGTCACGCTGTCAAACGGCATAACGGATACTATATCCCCCGCTTTTACGTCAATCGATATCGGCTCGGCGGCAAAGTAGATATACAGAGCCTTGCCATCTTCAACGTCGTAGCCGAATGCTTTAACCCCTTTCTGCCTTGCATATTTTAAAAGCGAAAGGTTGGAAAGCTGATGGTCAAATCTTCCTCCCGTCACTCCGCAGAATACTATTTCCCCATAGCCTTTTTCCGCGGCGTAATCTGCGCATATAACTCCGTCCGACATATTTTTGTGCGAGGGAAATCTGACTGTTTCAAACTCGCACCTGCCGTCAAAGGAATCAAAATCACCGAGCACGGCAACGATTTTCTGCTTTTTGCCGTCGGCGAATTTTATGCCTGCGTCGGCGCATATGACGTCGCCCTCGACAGACGGAACGTTTGGGCTGTTAAGTAATACGTAAACTCTGTTCTGCATAATGTATCCGCTTGTTTTAACTTCAATAGTTTTGATAATTTATAATGAGTTTATTATCTCATTTAGTTTAATTGTTTTTACGTTTAATTTTATTGTATTGCATTTTTTAAATTGATTTATACAATTTTTAACGGCTCTGTATCCGACTTACGGTATTAATTATACATTTTAAAATATTTCATTTAATGACCTTATAAGTAGGTTCTGTTTTCATTAAATCAAGCACCGCTTCTCTTGCAATCGTTATAGCCGCCGCCCAGGGAGCAAAAGCTATACTTGCGGGAATATGTCTGCCGTTCTCAGTTATTTCTTCTTTGGGAAGTTGCGGAACTTCCTTTGAATAGACTACCTTTAAAGAATTTATGCCCTCATCTTTTAAAAGTTTTCTCATCACCCGAGCAAGCGGACAGACGCTTGTCTGATAAATGTCGGCGACCTCGAAATTTATGCCGAGTTTGTTGCCCGTGCCCATACTGCTTATTATGGGAACGTTTGCCTCTTTGGCGTTTTTTATCAAAAGTATTTTGCTTGTAACAGTATCTATGGCGTCCACTATATAATCGAATTTGGAAAGGTCAATCTCGTCACAGCTGTCTTTGTCATAAAACATATCAAAACGCCTGACGTTCATTTTAGGATTAATATCTTTGAGCCTTTCTTCCAAAACTTCCGTCTTTAAGCGTCCTACCGTAGTATGCAACGCTATTATCTGCCTGTTTATGTTTGTCGTGTTTACCCTGTCGCTGTCGACGACGGCTATAGTGCCAACTCCCGAGCGAGCGAGAATTTCACCGACGACCGCTCCCACGCCGCCCACACCGAACAGGGCGACCTTTTTTCGGGAAAGACCTTTTACAGCCTCTTTTCCTATAAGCATTTCTTCTCTTTCAAATATATCCATATAACCATTTTACCACGTTTTTTGCATAAGGCAATAAAAACTAAAGTTTGACAGCGCAATTATTTAGTATTATAATTCATTTATTATATAATATAAACCGAACATACAGGTTTTTTTGCCTATGCCCAACCCGCAAAGCCGACGGCTGATTAACGGGTATAATTGATGCACATAATTTAATTTGTTTTTAATTTTAACGTGATATTTTTTATTGATATACAATTTATAGCAAAAATTAATATGAAAACATAAACTGATTTTCGGGCTTCACGTTTTGTCATACTTAAACTGAGCTAATATCGGGAATAAATTCCGAACAAAAATAATTATCTTTTTGGTGGAAAATGTTAGAACTCAAATCAATTACAAAGGATTATATTTTATCCGACACAAAAGTCAACGCTTTAAAAGGGATAAGCGTTGATTTCCGCGAACACGAATTTGTGGCAATACTGGGTCCGTCGGGCTGCGGAAAGACAACTCTGCTCAACATAGTGGGCGGACTTGACAGCTATACCGACGGCGACCTCGTCATAGACGGAATTTCCACAAAGGAATTCAAATCGCGGGATTGGGATACCTACCGCAATCAACGCATAGGTTTTGTCTTTCAGAACTACAATCTCATTCCCCACCTGAGCGTTCTTTCAAACGTCGAACTTGCACTTACGATATCCGGCGTGGGCAGAAAGGACAAGCGCAGAATGTCGCTTGAAGCGCTGGAAAAAGTCGGACTATCGGAACAGGTCAACAAAAGACCTCTTCAGATGTCGGGCGGACAGATGCAGAGAGTGGCGATTGCCAGAGCCATCGTAAACAATCCGGATATCATTCTTGCCGACGAGCCGACAGGTGCGCTTGACTCGCAAACGAGCGTGCAGGTCATGGATATATTGAAAGAAATATCAAACGACCGCCTCGTCATAGTAGTCACCCACAACCCCGAGCTCGCTCAAAAATATGCGACGAGAATTATCACCCTCCTTGACGGCGAGGTGACGAGCGACTCAAACCCGGTAACGGAAGAGGAATTGAGTGAGCTCAAATCAAAAGCGGCAAACCCCGATATGACGGCAGTGAGCACGGCTTCCGTCGAAGAAGTCAAGACGGACGGCTCAGATACGCAAATAAATGCTGACGAAACGGTATACGGGGGAAAAGGCGAAAATATAAGCGACGGCGCCATGAGCGCAGACGGCACGCCAAAAGATAATAAGGTAAAGAGATATAAAAAGAAGTCGTCGATGAGCTTTTTTACCTCGCTTGCCCTCAGCGCAAAAAACCTTGTCACAAAAAAACTGAGGACTGCCCTTACCGTATTTGCAGGAAGCATAGGAATAATAGGCATTGCCTTGGTGCTCTCTATCTCCAACGGCTTTTCGCTGTATATGGACAACCTTGAAAAGACGACTCTTTCCAGCTTCCCGATAACGATAAGCGATATCGCCATATCCTACGATATGAACGAGGCAGCCGAAACGGGATTAGGAAGCGGCACGTTCCCCTCCTCGGATACGGTAAAGCCGTATGACCCGAGCGGAACCGCAGGACTTGAGATAAGCAGTAACATACTGACGGACGAATATTTCAACTATATCAAAAAAATGGAGGAAGACCACCCCGATTGGGCAGCTTCCGTGGCGTATGAAAGAAAGGTGAGCATGCACCTTATCGCCAAAAACGAAAACACTAGCGATCCGTATATTTTGGTGGACAACGAGTCAAACGAAATGACCGGCTCTTTTTGGCAGGAACTTTTAGCGGATGATTTTGTGAACGGCTACTATGACGTGCTTGCGGGCAGATACCCTCAAAACGAATTTGAACTCGTCCTCATAGTCGACAGCAACAACAGAATTAAAACGGACACGCTAAAAGCGCTCGGATATTCCGTCACGGCGGTAAGCTCCGCTCAAGGCGAAGCCGTGGAATATAAAGACATTGATTTCACCAAATTTATCGGCAATTCCTCGGGCGAGGGCGCCAAAGAATTTAAACTCGTTTTAAACGACGAATATTACACTAAAAACGGCGATTATTTCACCGAGCTTGCAAAATCAAGTTACGAAAGCGTCTTTAACTCGGACGGCGACCGCCTCAAAATCGTGGGAATACTCAGGATAAAACAGGACAGCGACCTCTCGTTTTTCGGCAGCGGAATAGGCTACCTTCCGTCGCTTACCGAATACGTGTTAAACAGCTCTGTAAACAGCGAAATTTTCACCGCCCAAACGGGAAGCTATGCCGATATGCTCTCCCCCACAAGCGACGAGTTTTCGTTTAACTTTGACAAGATAGACCAGCTCCTTTTGATGCTTCCCGTGTTCGAGGGTGAAGTGAACGGTCAATACTATAAGTTTGAAAACAATCTTCAGGCTGTGGCGACAATGATGTATGCAAAGGGAAACATTACCATGCCACAGCTTATGCAATTGACGCAAAACACCGACGCTACCTTCTCTACCCTGTTTGAAATGGCAAAGGAAACGTGCGGTTCCACTTCCGCAGCGGTTTCGGCAGTTGTGGGGCTGTTTTCTGAATCCGAAGGATTTAAAATCGACGAAAGTATGTTCCTGCAAATGGTGTGCCCCGACTACGTGGAAAGAATGCAACAGATAGGAGCGGTTACCACGCCTTCGTCGATATCTATATATCCGTCCACATACGAAAACAAACAAAAGATAATCAAATATCTCGACGCTTACAACGAGGGCAGAACGGAAATGGAACAGATACACTACACCGACCTCGCCTCGACTATAACGGACAATATGTCGGAGATGATAAATATCGTTTCATACGTCCTTATCGCCTTTGCCGCAATATCGCTTGTCGTATCGTCGATAATGATAGCGATTATCACCTATATTTCCGTGCTCGAGCGCACTAAGGAGATTGGCGTGTTAAGAAGCCTTGGCGCAAGAAAGATTGACATTTCAAACGTGTTCAACGCCGAAACGTTTATTATCGGCGGAGCGTCGGGAATATTCGGCGTTTGCGTGGCGGCGCTGTTGACGTTGCCCATAAACGCCATAATAAACAACCTCGTCGGCGGTATGGTGGAAAATCTCGCCAAACTCGCTCCCCTGCACGGCGTATTGCTCGTGGTATTGAGCATAGCTTTAAACGTGATAGCCGGGCTTATCCCGGCGTTTATAGCCTCCAAAAAAGACCCCGTGGAAGCGCTGAGGTCAAATTAAAACTAAATATAAAATTTCTTTAAGATTTTAAAGGCGTTTGTGTAAAACAAGCGCCTTTAATTTATTAAAAGGAAAATAACGGCAAATACGGCAAAACCGAAAAGAAGAATTAAACGCATACGAAAAAATGCTTATACTAATAAAAGCGAGCAAATTAAAATGCCTCATTCGCAAAACTGATATGAAAACATAAATGCGTATCAATCAAGCGCTTTCAAGCCGAGTTTGAACGGCAGTAAAATAAATATTAAAAGCCAAGTTAAACGACAGTAAAATAAATATTCCAAGTCAGGTTTAAACGAAACAATATGAAAATTCCAAGCCGAGTTTAAACGGCAGTAAAATAAATATTAAAAGCCAAGTTAAACGACAACAAAATAAACTTCCCAAGTCAGGTTTAAACGAAGCAAAATAAATATATAAAACAAAAGCCGAAAGGCTTTTATTTTTTGCTCTTTCGGCTTATTTTTACTAATATAAATTTCAATCGCTTTGTGCCTTATCCGAGCGCAAAGTTTTCACTCATCTAACCCTCGAAAGCGTGATAAATGGTGTTTATCGCCTTTTCGTAGTCAAACGTGTCTATTCCGACAATTACGTTCAATTCGCTTGAGCCTTGGTCAATCATTCTTACGTTGATGTTCGATTTAGCCAGCGACGCAAATATCGTTGCCGCAGTGCCCTGTCTTGAAGCCATATTGTGACCGACAACCGCAACCAGAGAAAGGCCGCTGTGAATTTCCACGTTGTCCGCCGACACGGAATCTCTTATTTTATCAAGCACCTTTTGCATCTTGTTTTGAATATCCTCGTCACGGACTACTATGCAAAGAGTATCTATACCCGACGGAATATGCTCGACGCTGATATTTTCGTATTCCATAACGGAAAGCACCTTTCTGACGAATCCGACTTCGGCGTTCATCATTGCTTTTTCGATAAGAATAACGGTAAATCCCTTTTGTCCCGCTATGCCCGTTATGACGGAGGTATTGTCGGGAAGTTTAGATGTGGGAACAATCATCGTTCCGCCGTCGTCGGGAGCGAAAGTGTTTTTGATATTTATGGGAATACCTGCGTTTCTGACGGGGAAGATTGATTCGGGGTGCAAGACGTTTGCGCCCATATAGCTAAGCTCACGAAGCTCTCTATAACTTAAATATTCAATCTTTTTGGGATTGGAAACTATACGCGGGTCCGCTTTCATAAAGCCCGAGACGTCCGTCCAGTTTTCGTATACGTCGGCATTTGCGGCTCTTGCGATAATTGCGCCCGTAACGTCGCTTCCGCCCCTAGTGAAAGTCTTAACCACGTCTCCCGGAGATGAACCGTAAAATCCGGGAAAAACCGCCTTTTTGACTTTCGCCATTTCCTGACGGATTAGGTCTATGGAATAATCAAGCTGAAACTCGCCGTCCTCGTTGAATTTGATGAGCTTTAAGGTATCCAAGAAAGCATAGCCGAGTTTTTTTGCAAGCACTTTCGCAGAGAGATATTCGCCTCTTGACGCCGCATAATCGGCCGTGGTTGACGAATTTATATTGTTTTCTATTTCCGCATAGTCGTCGCTCAAGTCGAGGTCGATATTCAACCCCTTTATAATGGCGTCAAATCTTTCTTTGACCTGTTTAAAAGTTTCGGCGCAGTTGCCCGTAGCCTGAGCCTCGGCAAAGCATTTATATAAAAGGTCAGTCACCTTTGTATCCTGCCTGTCCCTCTTGCCGGGAGCGGATACTACAACGTATTTTCTTTCTGAGTCCGAATTGATTATATCTGCGACTTTTGATATAGTTTCGGCGTTTGCCATTGAAGTTCCGCCAAATTTACAAACTAGCATAATTTCTCCTTTATGTAACCCTATTTAATTTTTCTCGCCTCTATGTAATATCTCTTTTCTTCCGCTTCGCCCATAGAAAAAGCCTTTCTCGAAAGAACGCCGTTTTTAAGGACGTATTTAAAAAGGTCGCCCTTTTCTATTTTGGGCATAACTATTGCCACACCGCCCTTTTCCTTTTCTATGGCAAGAAGATGTTCCTCTCCGTGAATATAATCGCACTCGACGCCCTTATATGCGTCTATCGCCTTTTGAATTTCAAGTATGGCAAGCGGCGTAAGCGACGGAACGTCTATATATGTTTCCTTGCCTTTACATATCACTTTCACTTTAAGGTCGCCCGACAAAGAGGATTTAAGATAATCTACGAACTCCTCCCCCGCTCCGAAAACTATGCGGTGAATGGGCTCGAAAATTATCCCCTCGCTTCTGACGTTGTTTACCTCTACAAGAGCGAATCTTGCAGGGTGATTTTCCCTTTCGCTGTCTAAGAGAGTTTTCTTTAAGTTATCCCAATATGTTTTGGCGGTAGCAAGAGAATGATTGCCGTCGCCTACGGCAAGAATAAAGTTCGTCTTTTCACCGTATTTTTTTATTTGCTCGCCTTCGTCCCATAGACGGCTGAAATCTACTTTTTCTGCGTCGATACGGTATCCTTTTACGCTTCCTCCGCCCATATTGAGATTGAAATCGTAAAGCTTTTCAAAACTGTCACGGTTTTGATAAAGCGTTTCAATGACAGAGCCGCTCGGGTCGTCCACCAATAACATTATATGCGGAAGCTCTAACGATGCGTTCTCTCTTATCTTAAGACGGGGCGGAATACGGCTCGGCACAACGCCCTCGGTAGGACGTATGACGGATTTAGCGTTTGCGCTGAAGTCAAAATCCTCAAGGTCGACCATTCCGATGATTCCCACTCTCCTGACGCCCGACGCCGTAATTCTTTCGACTAAGACGTAACTGTTTTTTATCGTCTTGAAAACGCCTTCCGAAAGATAGCTTTCCATCGCAGCGTTTATTTTTTCAATGCGTTCTGCGTCGTTATCGCCGAGATAAACTTCGGGAAAGATAAGGTCAAGCGTGGATTTTGCTCCGCCTATGTATTCGGCAAGCGACTGCCAATACTTAGGCTCTGACGTAAATTGGTCACAGGACACGACAGCCCATTTGGACATATCGACGTTTTGGGGCAACAGAATATCTGCCGGTAAAAGTGCGTTTCTCATTTGAACCTCGTATGTTTCTTTTCTGTAATATTTGTCGACTCTTCGTCGGGAAGCAAGTGATAAGCCCTTTCGATTTCGTCTTTGAGTTTTTCCATTGTGATATATCTTTTTATATCGCCGTTCTTGACGGTGGAAATAATCCCCGTTTCCTCACTGACGACGATTGCAAGACAGTTGCATTCTTCCGTTATGCCGATAGCGGCACGGTGACGCGCTCCCATCTCTTTGTTGACGAGTTTTTGCGTGACGGGCAAAAAGCAGCCTGCCGAAAGAATTTTGTTTCCCTTAACGACGATTGCTCCGTCGTGAAGCGGCGCCTCGGTATTAAAGATAGATTCGATAAGTCCGCTCGACAGGGTGGCATTGAGCTCCGTGCCCGTATCGATGACCGTTTTCGGAAATTCACTCTCTCCCGTAATCAGTATTATCGCGCCAATATCCCTCTTTGCCATATTCTGGCAGGCGGTCAGAATTTCAAGAGTCGAAGTCCTGAGTTCGTCGTCGCCCCCGAAGCTTTCATGAGGCATTGTGCTGCTGCCCGACTTTGTTATTTTTTGGAAAAACAGTTTTAAATCGTTTGAATAAATGACTATATTCGCAAAAGCGTAGCACAAAATCAAAAACAGCATTATTATTCTTGCCGCCGTCAGTACCGTGCCGCCGAAAACGTATGAAACGATATTGAGCGCAAGCCCCACTGCGACAAGAGCAAGGAATATAAGCAAAACGTTGAGCTGTTTTTTCCTGACGTAAAAAACGGTCAACAAGGCAAGCACAAGCACAAATATAATTATATCTACGACCGCAAAAGCGTCTATATTTTTAAAATATTCGTAAAAGTTGAACATCTTCTCCTCCGTTTAAATATCGAAATCGTCAAACACTTTGACGTCTTCCTCTTTTTTTACCTTTTCTTGGTCTCTTGGCGGCTCGCCGCCGTCCGTGGGCTTTTTGGCGTATCTCAAAACGATATACGTCACTGCAAAATACACAAGCAATGCTCCCAAAAGTGCCGCACCTATAATGATTGCAGTCTCCTCGTTTGGGTCAGTCGTAAAAACAAATCCCCATTCTTGCAATACTGCGTTCGTTTCACTGCTCGTAACGTATAATATCACGTTTGAAAGATATACCAACGTTTTCCAGATGACGAACGGTGACATATAAGCCAAGAAAGTAGCGTCCTTTTTACCTTTTGTCCTCTTTAAAACGTAGGTATGAACAAAAACGGCATATGCGATAACGTTTACGGTAAGCGGACAAATATAAGCGTAAAAAACGTATAGCGAAGCGTTTAAGAAATTAAATGCGTTGACTATACCCGAAACAAGATTTGCGATTATCGCATAAATCAGAAAGCGCAAAATAAAATCGTTTTTGTTTATACCCGAAGAATACTTTGCTCCTATCATAAAGAGCACGAGAGCGAAAATATATTTTATGAGAGCGCCGAGAGCGCCGTCCATAAATATTATTTGCGCCAGAGCGGAAATTACGTAAGCGGCAGACCCGCTCAGGAACATTTCGGTATATCCCGTCACTATATCGTATATGCAAGACAGAATCTCGCTGACTACGAGAGCGACTATGATTATTGACGTATATTGTTTAACGGTAAGCTGTTTCATTTTACTCCTACATAAGATTGAGCACTATATTTTTAAGTGCGGAGGCATCGCCTATTTTGCCCTTTAAAATATTCAGGTGAGTGTCTTCAAGATAATCCACTATTTCCTTAAGCCGTTTTTGCGTAAAGTTTTTCGCCTGCTTTTTCAGGTTTAAAACCGCATACGGTTTAACGGAAAGCCTGCCTGCCATTTCGTCAGCTGAAGCGTCGGGACTGAGAAGAACGGCAAGAAGCCTGCGATAGTGATTTGTAAGAACGATTACCACCGCCGTGGGCGATACTCCGTATTTGAAAAAATTTGAAAGAATATACATTGTCCTAGACGAATTTCCTTCGCCGAGAGCGTTTGAAAGTTCGTAAATTTGCGATTCCATCTCGGGAGAAACGAGTTCCTCCACTTCGTCTTTTGTTATCCTGCCGTCGCAAAAATAGCGTAGCTTTTCAAGCTCGCAATATATTCTTTGCATATCGCCGCCCGTATAGTTGACTAAAGTCTGCACGGCGCTTCTCTCTATGGCGACACTGTATCCCGTGGAAAGAATTTTTTCTATTTCGGCTTCCTGCTCGTCAATAGTCATTCTTTCGCAATCGACGACTACGGCGTATTTCTCAAGCGATTTAACCGAACGGAATTTTTCTTCCGATTTAATTTCGGCGCTCTCCGTTTCAAATATTAAAACGGAGCCCTCGTCGGGAGAAGAAAGATATTTTTCAAAAGCGAGAAAATCGCTTTCCAAAATCCTGTCGCCCACGCCCTCTACGACCACGAAACGGTAATCGGAAAACATAGGCATGGTATGGACGGAATCGAGGATTTTTTCAATGCCGTCGTTTAAGGAAAACACGGAAAAATTGAAATCGATATACTCAGGCGGACAGAGCGATTTAAAATAATCAATCGCCATTCTTCTGAGATATGCGTCCTTGCCCTTTAAGATATAAAAAGGCGCAAGCGCGGTTGAATTTTTAAGTTCGCCTACTCTCATAAATACCTTTTCTCGTTTCTTTATATTTTATCATCTTTTATATATATTGTAAAGAATTTAAAATATATCCAAACTTCAATTTATCCGCCTTTTGCGACTGAACTTTTAATGAGCTCTCTGCCGATTTAAGCAAAGGTTTCCTTTTTTTCGTCACGGTTTTATTCTCATACCTATTTTATCCTATATCCGTTAAAATTAATCTGAACGGACAAACAAAAACCGTCTTAAAAACAAGACGGTTTATCATAAACAATATATGGCTTACTATTAAAAACGTTCGCAAAAACGCTTGCTAAAGAACTTTCTTTAAAAACTCCTTTAAGCGGTCTGTTTTTGGGTGTGTGAAAAACTCTTCGGGAGGGGCCTGCTCTGCGATTTTACCGTTTGCCATAAAGAATATCCTTGTGCCTATTTCTCTTGCAAAGCCCATCTCGTGCGTTACTATGACCATAGTCATTCCCTCGTTGGCGACTTCCCTTATCAGTTCTAAGACCTCACCTACCATTTCGGGGTCGAGAGCGGACGTAGGCTCGTCGAATAGCATCACTTTGGGGTTCATCGCAAGCGCGCGGACAATTGCCACTCTCTGCTTTTGACCGCCCGACAGAGTGCTGGGATAAACGTTTGCCTTGTCCAAAAGACCTATTCTGTCTAATAGTTTAACCGCCTTTCTTCTCGCTTCTTCCTTTATTGCCGCGGGATAAGTGGTAAGCGGAACGGTTTCTTTTTTATCCTTTCGAAATAAATTGAAAAATCTGATAAAAAAGTTTTTCGTCCTTTGTTTACGATAGTTTTTGACGCCGATTTTAACCGGAGCCAAAGTTATGTTTTTCAAAATGGTAAGGTTGTTAAACAGATTAAAATGCTGAAACACCATACCCATTCTCTGTCGATGAACGTTTATATCCACTTTTCTGTCACAAAGGTCTACGCCCTTGAATATGACTTGTCCCGAAGTAGGGTCCTCAAGCACGTTTAGGCATCTCAAAAAAGTAGATTTACCGCCGCCGCTGGGACCTACGATAACTACTTTTTCTCCCTCGTGGATTGTTTCGGATATATCGTCCAAAACGAGAAGGTCGCCAAACTTTTTAGTCAGATTTTTGACTTCAATCATTTTGTCTCCTCCTCGCCGCTATTTGCATTATCGCTTCTTGCGGTATTGATTTCACCCTCGCCTTCATTTACGGCGCCGTTTCCCTTAAATTCCTTATCGGACATATCGGCAGGCATTTTTTCTTTTTGTCTTTCGCCCTCCGAAGTTTCCTTAAAACTCAAAACGGGGGCTATGTCTCCCGCCGTCTGCGCTATGCGCTTCTTTTTATCGAGCGCGGGAAATTTCTCTTTGAGATAGGAAATAAAACTCTTGCCCCTCACGTTTACCCTCTTGAAATTTCTGTCCGATTTGGATAGATATTTTTCAAGCAGTTTAAGTATTCCCGTCAAAATCAAAACGAGCACGAGATACATGCAAGCTACGATTATAAGAGGCGGCATTGTTTCAAACGTGATGGAAGTTATTATACTCGGCACTCTGCCGAGGTCCATAACGCCGACGTAGCCCAAAACCGATGTTTCTTTGACGAGGATAATAAACTCGTTAAAAAGCGGCGGCAAAACGTTTCGTATTGCCTGCGGAGTGATGACGGCTCTTACCGTCTGTCCCATAGACAATCCTAGTGACCTGCCGGCTTCCATCTGTCCGTCGTCGACGCTTTCAAAGCCGGCCCTTATGATTTCGGCAACGTATGCTCCGCTGTTGAGTCCGAAAGTGAGTCCGCCGATAAGATAATCGGCGCCGCCCTCCCAGACGACCGAGCCTATCTTGAGGTCGCCGAGCTGAGTTATAAAAATAACGGTAAACATAATGAACATCTGCAAAACGACAGGGGTTCCTCTTATCACCGTAACGTAAATTTTGGTAATAAAATTGAGAACTTTAAGCTTTCCCGTCTTTTTGTTGACGTAGTTCACCATAGCGACAACGACGCCTATGACTATACCTATGATTATCGCTATCAAAGCCACAATCAACGTAGTCTTAAGACCTTTGAGATAGAGTTCCCATCTGTCGAATTTTATAAAGGCGTCGTAAAATTTTTCGCCGAGTGATTTTTCCATTATGTTACCGTTATCCGATAAATTTCAATTTATCTTTTTCGTATTTTAATTTCAGATAAACCTTTTAGGTTTAGCAATTCCAGCTGAGTTTCAAGCCCTCGGGAGCAACGGGTTTTTCGATAGCGCCCTGTTCATATAAATAAAGGTCAATGTAGTATTCGGTATATTTGTCCATATCGCCGTTTGCAAGCCAGAGGTTGATAACTTCGTTTACCGCCTCCATCATTTTGGTGTCGCCTTTCTTTATCGCTATACCGAAATCTTCTTCAACAACTTCTTCAATTATGTTAATTTTAAATGTATCACTGTTCATAAAAAGAGCTTCCGCAGGAATTTTATCCATGACGATTGCGTCAACCGTGCCCTCTTCGAGCATTGTTTTACAAACCGAATAGTCATTAAGCTGCCTTAAATTTACGCTAATCTTGGCAAGTTTATTCTCAGTTGTGCCATCAGGATTTTCAACAACATATTTATATCCTTCACCTTTTACATCAGTCATGATAGAATCACCGCTGGTTCCGAGCTGAACGGCCACTTTTTTTCCTTCAAGATCAAAAAGAGAACTGTAACTTTCTTTAGAAACAATAACTATTTTTGATTTTGCGTAAACATTACTAAAATCAACCGATTCCTTTCTGCTGTCGGAAATAGTCATTCCTGCCGCGCCGACGGAATTTGCCTGTCCGTTTTTGACCATAAGCGGAATGGAGTCAAACTCGACGTCTTTGATGTTGAGCTTCATACCGAGATTTTCGGCAACCTGGCTCATGATAGCGACGTCGACGCCCGTGATTTTGCCGTTTGAGCTCATCCACTCGTAGGGAGCGAAGCCCGCTTCGGTATACATAGTTATCGTATTGTTGTCCGTATTGTTGCACGCCGCAAAAGCGAAAACGCTAAAGCAAGCTACGAGCAATACCATTGCTAATACCAATAAAGTTTTTTTCATAAATACCTCCGGATTTTATCCGATTAAAATTGTCAAATTAAATTTAATCAACAGGTTTAAATTTATAGATACATTATGCCATTTTCGGTTAAGTTTGGCAATTGATTTTAATCGCCAAAGTTTGTAAAATGCAAAATCACGGCTAATTCAACTTGCAAAAACTCTTTTGTTTTCCGTTTTTGTAAATATTTTAAATAAATTTTGACAATTTACGATTTTTACTCTTTTTTTGAAGGAAATTGAAACAGCTCTTTTAAAATCCCGGGCAAAACAAAACCCGTTTAAATTTAAACGGGTTTAAAGTAGCTTTGCAAAGCTAAAACGAACACTCTGAATTTCACTCCATTCGTTTTACATAAACGGTTAATGTCAGCAATTCCATTCGAGTTTCAGACCTGCGGGCGCTGTCGGCATGACGGTGCCGCCGTTTTCGTACTCGTATAAATCGGAATAATAAGCAATATATTTATCCATATTTCCGTTGACAAGCCATAAATCGATAACTTCGTTTATCGCTTCCGTCATCGACGAATTGCCCTTTTTGACAGCTATGCCGAAATCTTCTTGCGGCAATTCGGCAACGGGATAAATCCCTACGGAGCTGTTGCCGTAAAAAAGCGACTCGGCAGGAAGTTTATCCATGATTACGGCGTGGATTTGACCGTTTAGCAGATTAAGCTTTATAGTGTCGTAATCCGGCCATCGTTTTATATCGGCGGAAATTTTAACCGTTTCCGAACTTTCTGTTCCGTCGGGATTCTTAACGGTATAAGTATATCCGGTCGAATTCGCCTGCGTCAAAATTGAATCGCCGCTCGTTCCCGTCTGAACGGCAACGGAAAGGTTATTAAGAGCGGCTAAAGATTTGATGTTGGACTTGGATACGATTACCAATGTGGAACTCGAATAGACCGAACTGAAATCTACTTGCTTTTTCCTGCCATCGTTTATCGTTATCCCCGCCGCTCCTGCCGTGAAAGAACCGCCCTTTGCGACAGATGAAAAGATACTGTCGAACGCCACGTCTTTTATAACGAGTTTTTTGCCCAGATTTTCGGCGACCTGACTCATTATCGCAACGTCGACGCCTGTCATTTTGCCGTCCGCTCCTTTCCATTCATAGGGGGCGAAAGGCGTATGCGTATACATAATTAACGCATTGTCATCAGACTCAGAAGAAGTCGCGCAAGCTGAAAATGCAAACATTACCGAGCACGTGACGAGCAAAACTGTTGCCAGAATCAAAACGAATTTTTTCATAAATACCTCCGATTCTTCGTTGCGTGTCTCAACTTTGTAGCAATATTCAATTTGTATGTTAATTTATATATATTATTATAACTTTTTCTTTGACATTTTGCAATACCCGAATTTTTTGCCGTTTTGAGTCGAAATAGCTTTAATATGTTTTTTTTAAAGCATAACGAAAATCCGAATACTATTTTAATCACTAAATATCATTTGATTTGACTTTTAAAACGGGTGTGATATAATAGCGAAGGACAAAAAATCAAGAGAGGATTTTATGGAGAAATTTTATTCAATCAATATTGCGGGAGTTACAAGAGAGCTTCCCATCTGCCCTGTAAACGACAAAATGGACATCGCCGCTTTCGTTATGTTCGGCGACGTAGAACTTACTATCAGAGCGGCAGAGGAGCTTTTGAAAAAAGCCCCCGATTTCGACCTCATTTTAACGGCGGAATCTAAAGGCATTCCGCTTGCATACGAAATGAGCCGTGAGTCGGGCAAAAAATATGTGCTCGCAAGAAAATCACCCAAACTCTATATGAAAAAGCCTATAAAAATAGAGGTTAAATCAATCACCACCGCGAAACTTCAAGAGCTTTATCTCGACCAGGCGGACGCCGACTTGCTAAAAGGCAAAAGAGTATTGATTGTAGACGACGTCATCTCCACGGGCGAATCGCTCAAGGCACTTGAGGGACTGCTCGAACAGACGGGTGCGATTATCGTCGCAAAGATGGCTGTGCTCGCAGAGGGCGACGCCGCAAAGAGAAACGATATAATTTTCTTAGAGCATCTTCCCCTGTTTTTTAAGGATTAAAAAAACGCATTTTCAGTTTATCGGCTCCGCAAAACGCGGAGCTTTTATTTTTTAGGCATTGCGCCGTAAGACATCGCAAGACTATAATTTTTTCGGGTGACTTTAGGAACACTCGTTTACGGCACAACACGCTTTTTATTTTAAACCGACACTCAATATACGGAATTTTTGCAAAAACAGCATTTGAAATTTATTTGTTTAAATTTATTTGCGCGGTATTGACTATAATTTTTATATAACTTATAATATTATTTAAATCGTATTAAAACACCAAATCAAAATAACTAAGCAAAATAAAATTAAATAAGCTAAAAAATGTTTATTCACCTTTAAATTTTAAAAACGAAAGGAAAAATTGCTCAGGAGACTATATGTATAAGGCTGCCGACATATTGCTGAAGACTTTGACCAAACTGGGAGTGGATACCGTTTTCGGTTATCCCGGCTCGTCGGTGCTGCCCATATACGACCGTATACCCGATTATCCGATACGGCACATCCTCACCGCTCACGAACAGGGCGCGTCTTTTGCCGCAAGCGGTTATGCAAGAGCTACGGGTAAAACGGGAGTAGTTATTGCCACTTCCGGCCCCGGGGCAACCAACCTTGTCACGGGAATAGCCGACGCTTTTATGGATTCGGTTCCGCTTGTTGCAATAACGGGAAACGTAAAACTTTCCGACCTCGGACACGACTGTTTTCAGGAAGTGGATATTTTCGGAATAACTATGCCGATAGTCAAATACAGCTATATAGTCACTTCCTCCGCCGACATCGAAAAGACGGTTTTGGAGGCGTTTAAAATTGCTCATCAAGGCAGAAAGGGACCGGTTTTGATTGATATCCCCTTTGACGTTTTAACGGGAGAAGCAAAATATTCTGACCTTCCCGTCGAGAAAGAAAACAGCCCTTGCGACTTCGGTCAGTTAAACGAGGCGGCAAAAATGATAAACGATAGTCAAAAGCCGTTTTTGTTTGTGGGCGGAGGCGCCATAGCCTCTGACGCTTTTGACGGGATAAAATTGCTAAGCGAAAAAATTCACGCAAAAGTCGGGGTCACTTTTATGGCACTCGGTTCGGTTGATTCTTCCTCGGACGGTTATGTGGGAATTGTGGAAGATACCAACGTTATCGCTCTTGACGCCATAAAAAACAGCGACCTTATCATAAGCCTCGGCGTAAGGTTTTCAAACAGAAACAAAAGCGTTTCGCTGAAAGGCAAAAAGATGGTTCAAATTGACGTCGATAAAGCGGAGATAGATAAAAACGTTCCGACCACGGCATACCTTTTGGGCGACTTGAAAAAAGCTCTCGGCGTCCTGTTGCCATTGATAAATTTTAAAGAAACAAAAACTCAAGGAAGATATCTTCCCGCATTAACTCACCGTTCCGAAAAAATCGTTTCGGCTTTGGGCAAAATATGTCCTGACGCCGTCATCGTCACGGACGTGGGGCTGCATCAGATTTGCGCCGCAAAGTGTTTCCCTTATAGGGCTCCCCGCACTTTTCTTACAAGCGGAGGGCTTGGCGTTATGGGATTCGGTATGGGAGCCGCAATAGGCGCCGCCCTGTCGACAGGCAAAAAAACAATACTGATAACGGGCGACGGCTCGCTCAGAATGAACATAAACGAATTTGAAACGGCGGTAAAGCTGAATATTCCACTGACCGTCTTATGTTTTAACAACTCAAGCCTCGGTCTTATAAAACGCCTGCAAAAAAAACAATACGGGAGAAACTATGTCGAGTGCGAACTGTCAAAACTTAATTTTGCTTCGCTTGCCGATTGCTACGGAGGCAAAGGCTTTAGTCTTTCCAAAAGCGACGATATAGAAAGCGTTCTTAAAAACGCACTTAGTTGCAATAAACCCGCTATCGTCGACTGCGAGATACCGCAGTCCGAAATTTAAATGCTTGTAAAAACGGCGAACATACGCCACCGAAAACTAAAAAGGGAAACCCTGCAAGCTTTTACAAAACGCTATACTTTATAAACCGAAAAATAAAATTATAAACGCAAACCCTTTAATCCAAGGAGAAAGATATGGTTAAAAACACACCCGAAACTCACATAATTTCCATATTGACTAAAAACCAACCGGGCGTTCTGTCGAGAATTGCCGGACTGTTTTCGAGAAGAGGATACAACATAGACGGCCTCACCGTCTGCGCTACCGAAAACGACGACTTTTCAAGAATGACCGTTACCGTTTGCGCCACCGCAAATACGGCAAATCAAATTGTAGAACAGCTCAAAAAACAAATTGACGTTGTTAAGGTTCTCGACCTCAACAGCGGCGACGTGGCGCTGAGAGAATTACTCTTGATAAAGGTCAACGCAGGCGCAAAGGAGAGAAGCGAGCTTTGCGACATCTGCACTATTTTTAAGGCAAAGGCGCTCGACACGACGACGTCTACAATGATGTTTGAATTGACAGGCAACACTTCAAAAATCGATGCGTTCATAAAGGTACTTGTTCCATACGGAATTATAGAAATGGCAAGAACGGGAGGAGCGGCTCTTGAAAGAGGCTAAAAGAACGATAAAAATTTTAGATACTACGCTCAGAGACGGCGAACAATCCCCCGGCTGCACTATGCACCCGACGGAGAAACTTGAAATAGCTTTAAAACTCGAGGCTATGAAAGTCGACATTATCGAAGCAGGCTTTCCGGCTTCGTCAAACGCCGACTTTTTATCGGTGCAAAAAATAACTACCGCAGTTAAAGACTGCGCAGTGGCAGCTTTGTCAAGAACAACGGTTAACGATATCGATACTGCCGCTGCGGCACTCTATCTCGCCGAAAATCCCGTGCTTCATATGTTTATTGCAACAAGCCCTATTCACCTTAAATATAAACTAAAGATGACCGAGGACGAAGTTTTAGAGGCTATTGCCTATCACGCCAAATATGCCAAAACGAAACTGCCTTACCTCAGATACGCAATAGAAGACGCCACGAGAACTCCCGTCGATTTTTTAATCAAGGCAATTTCCGTTGCCTATGAAAACGGCGCGGACTGCATAAACATCGCCGATACCGTGGGATATGCCACCCCTGCCGAAATGGCGGAGATTGTCAAAAGAATAAAATCCGAAGTGGGCTGTCCGCTTTCCGTGCACTGCCACAACGATTTAGGGCTCGCCACGGCGAATACGCTCGCCGCAATCGACAGCGGAGCGGACGAATTTGACTGTTCCGTCATAGGTCTCGGCGAAAGAGCGGGCAACGCTTCGCTCGAAGAAGTCGCAATGGCTTTGAATACCAGATACGATTATCACAAATGCAAAACGAATATCGAAACAAAACAGATTTACTCTGCCGCAAAACTCGTATCGGGAATTGTGGGTATAAAACTTCCGCCCAACAAAACGATTGTCGGCTCAAACGCTTTCGCTCATGAAGCGGGTATACACCAACACGGCGTGCTCGCAAACAGACAGACTTATGAAGTTATGAATCCCGACGATATCGGCATACCCAAAAACAAACTTTTGCTCGGAAAACACAGCGGAAAACACGCCTTTGTCGAACTTATCTCCGAAATGGGATACAAACTTTCCGACGAGGAAATTCAGATTTATTTTGAAAGATTTAAAGAACTTGCCGAGAAAAAGAAAATCGTCACAAGACGCGATATCGACGCTCTTTTAATCAATATTGCGCGTCAGGCAATCGCAAGGAAATACACGCTCGTCGACTATGAAATAACTTCATACAAAGGTCAGGCAACTGCGGAAATCACGCTTTCGAGCGGCGACCATACGCACGTTGAAAAGATGACGGGAGACGGCCCTGTCGACGCCGCCTTTAAAGCAATAAACTCGCTAACCGGTCAGAATTTCATACTTAACGACTACTCCATTCACTCCGTCACCGAAGGTAAAGACGCTTTGGGTGAAGCGACCGTCAAGCTTTTGATGGGCGATAAGATTATGACGGGTAAAGGTCTTTCCACCGACGTTTTGGAAGCGTCAATAAACGCATATCTTAACGCCGTCAACAAATTGCAAGATGAAGAGGAATAACTTTGATGACTACTTCTAAAGATAAAATCGAGCTTTACGATACAACGTTAAGAGACGGTGCGGGCGCACAGGGAATTTCTTTTTCAATAGAAGACAAAAAGGAAATTTTTAAACTGCTCGATGAATACGGCATAGATTTAATCGAAGGCGGTTATCCTTCGTCCAACCCCAAAGATGCCGCGTTTTTCTCCGAAACGGATTCGGATAAATTGGTGGCGTTTTCTTCGACCTGTAAAAGCGACTGCTCCGCTAACGAGGACAACGGTTTAATTGAGCTTAAAAAAGTTTCAAACACGGTTGTCTGTCTTTATGGAAAAACGTCGGCAAAACACGTTAAAAACGTTTTAAAGACAACAAAGGAAAACAACCTTAAAATGATATACGACAGCGTAAAAATGTTTGTCGATTTAAACAAAAGAGTCATCTTTGACGCAGAGCATTTTTTTGACGCGTACAAATACGACAGCGAATATGCCCTCAAAGTTTTAAAGGCGGCAGAAGACGCGGGTGCAGACACTTTATGTCTTTGCGACTCAAACGGAGGTTCTTTTCCGTCAGAGATTGGCAGAATAACAAATGAAATCGTAAAGGAGTTCTCGGCAAAAATCGGCATACACGCTCACAACGATACGGGTATGGCGGTAGCCTCTACCCTTGCCGCCGTCGAAAACGGAGCAAGACACGTTCAAGGCACATTCCTCGGTTTTGGCGAGAGAGCGGGAAATGCCAACCTTTCCACGGTTATTTGCAATCTTAAATTAAAAACGGAATATTTAGTCGACGTAAAAATTGAAACCACAACTTTAGTGGGCAGAAAAATAGCGGAAATAGCCAACATAACGCTTGACCACTCTATGCCCTATATAGGCAAAAACGCATTTTTCCATAAGGCAGGCGCTCATGCCGACGCTATGACAAAGGGTGAACCATATGAACACGTAAATCCCGTATCAGTCGGCAACACTACGGGCGTATTACTCAGTGAATATTCGGGAAAGGCGCTTGTAGCGCAAAAGCTGAAATCTCTTTTCCCCGACCTGGACTTAGACAGCATTAACTCGAAAGAAGTTTCGGCGAGAATTAAAAGCCTGGAGCTTGACGGCTACCGTTTTGAAGGTGCAGACGCATCATTCAAACTTTTGGTGGCAAGATTGAAAAAAGGATATACTCCCCCGTTTGAAATTCTGGATTATAAATTTCAAAGTCAAAAGCAGGATAAATCCAACACAGGTATGTCGTCCGCATCCGTCACTATAAGAGCAAACGGAAAAGAAACGACTTCGATAAAGGACGGCAACGGACCCGTTAACGCTCTCGACTGCTCGCTACGCTCCGCTTTGTGTTCAACGTTCCCTAAACTTAAAGACGTGACGCTAATCGACTACAAAGTCAGAGTAATCGACAGCAAAATGGCGACGGGAGCAACCGTTCGTGTTTTAATAACAAGTAAAGACTCCGATTCTTCCTGGACGACGCTCGGCGTTTCCACCGATATTTTGGAAGCCTCTCTTGCGGCTCTTTGCGACAGTTTCGAATATAAGCTTAAATTTTTAAGCTGAATGCATATCTTAATTATTGCAACCGAAAAATGAAAAACCTTTTAGAGGCAAAACAAAAAGAAGATGCAAAAAAGCATCTTCTTTTGATTTTATTTTAAATTTATAAACTTAAGTACCGACAAAAAAAATTTGCCCGCCTCTCACTGTTTAACCCCGTTCACCCGAGTATCAAACATCGGTCACTGTTATAAAGTGCCTTTTTAAGCTTTGACGGCACAGTATACACAAAAAGCGGCAATTAGGTTATACCGATTGAGCAGAATATATAGCTTTAAGATTTCTTTGCGTTGGCCGATTAATTTATTTTTCTGTATACAAGGTCAACAACGTCGCCTATCACTTTGAGGTCACCTACTTCACCGTCTTCCACTACGATGTCCCATTCCGACTCGACGTTCATGAGCATTTCGACAAGGTCAAGCGAATCTGCGCCGAGCCCCTTATAAATTTCCGTTTCGGGCTTAACGGAATCTCTTTCGATTGAGAGTTGTTCGCAAACCAAGTCTCTTATTTTTTCAAGTATTTCTTTCTTTTCCATAATATCTCCTTTATTTGACCGCAATCACCGCAAACGGCAAAGGAATATCCCTTGGCGAAAAATACGTTTTTTGCAAATTGCGGTTTAAAATTTCTTATAGATTCAATGCCTTTCCCCTCTTTTTTTAACTCCGCCTCACGGCGAGTCCATTCGTCGTAAAAGAGGTCGTCGGAGCCGTCGAAATCAAGATATGCCTTAAGTTTTTTCAAATTGCGCTTTTCTTTTTTTTCGAGGTCTATGCCCACCTCGCTCTCCGAAAACGCCACGACGGTATATTCTCCCGAATGAGTAAGATTAAATTTTACGCCGTCCTCAAAACGGGGCTTGCCGTCTCTCAAAATCTTTTGGGGAGAATAAGGCAGATTCAAGTCCTCGCAGTATATTTTATATGCGGCGAGAATAAACTCGTCTGACGGCGGATTGCCCTTTACAAAATAAATCATCTACATTCCGTAGCTGCGGCCGTAAGTATTGTTTATATCCGCAAAGTACGCCCTGTCGAGTCCGTAAAGCGCCTCGTTGGCAATTCTGAATTCCCAATTGCCTTCTGCCACGCCGGGGACGTTCATTCTCGTATCCGAACCGTAGCCGAGAAGGTCCTGAATGGGTATGACCGCAAGGCTTGCGCTTGACGCTATGACGGTTTTGATTATCGCCTTTGTCGAGCCACACTCGGGGCCGCCCGCTCCCCAGCCGAAGCCTTGGAAGTTGCAATATTTGAGAGCAAAGTTTCTCGCTCCCTCGTTTGCTTTATACAGCCAGCCGAGCAGAGTGTCGTTGTCGTGAGTGCCCGTGTATGCCACGCAGTTGATGTCGTAATAATGCGGCAGGTGCGTTGACTGCGTTCCGTCAAACGCGAATTGAAATATCTTCATACCCGGGAAACCCGTCTTTTTGATAAACTCCGTGACGTCGGGCGTAAGAAGACCTAAGTCCTCGGCAATAATCACGGCGTTTTTGTTGTCCTTTTTAATTAAATTGATAAGCTCGTTTTTAGGACCTGCGTGCCACACTCCGTTGACCGCCGTTTCATCCCCGTAAGGAATGGCAAAATAGTTATAAAACGCCCTGAAGTGGTCGAGCCTTAATCCGTCGTAAAGTTTGAAGCAATACGACACCCTTTTTCTCCACCACGAATAATCGTCCTTTTTCATTTTGTCAAAGTCGTAAAGCGGATTGCCCCACATTTGTCCCGTATCGGAAAAAGCGTCGGGAGGAACTCCCGCCACTGCCTTTGGACGGTAGTTTCCGTCAAGCTGAAATTGGTCGGCGTTTGCCCAGACGTCCACACTGTCCAAGGCGACGTAAAAAGGCAAGTCACCTATTATCTTCACGCCTATATCGTTTATCTTCTTTTTCAGCATATTCCACTGACGGAAAAACTCGTATTGTTCGAAAACGTAATACTGATATCTGTCCTCGTTCGCCCTTTTGAACGCCTCTATCGCTTTTTGGTTATGCTCTTTTAAAGCTTTTTCCCATTCCCACCACTTGGAGCCGAATTTCTCGGCTATTGCCTGAAATACCGCATAGTCGTCAAGCCAATAGCTTTGCTCTTTCAAAAACTTTTTGACGCTCGATTTCATCTCGTCGGTGAGCCTTGAAAAAGCAATCTGCATAAAGTTTTTTACGTTCCACTTGGCGAAATTATAATCCGCTTTATAGGGACTTCCGTTATATTTAAAGTTGTTGACCTCGTCGTGCGTCAAAAGATTTATATCCATAAGCTCATACGGATTGATATAAAGATAATTTCCCGCATAAGTGGATATACCCGAATAGGGCGAATTTCCGCAACCGATAGCGGTAAGCGGAAGCATCTGCCACCATTTAAAGCCCATTTCGTGAATGGTTTGTGCAAAACTTTCGGCATCTCTCGAAAAATTGCCTATGCCGAATTTGCTTGGCAACGACGATATGTTGCACAAAACTCCGGAAGCTCTCTCCATTTTACTCCTCTACTCTGTATAGAGCGTCGACTTCTTTTACGGCGCCAAGATTTTTTATCTCGTCTACGGCTTTTTTAATGTTGCTCTCTGCGGTTTTATCCGTAACAAACACGATAGGAGCGTTGTCGCTCGAAATCGGCTTTTTTTGGAGCACCGATTCGATATTGATATTTTCTTTTCCTAAAACGTGCGTGATTTTAGCAAGCGTGCCTTCTTCGTCCGCCGCTTTAAGACGGATATAATATTTTGAAACGAAATCCGTGTCAAACTCTTTCAAATCGGATTTACCTTTCTCTGCAAAAGGATAGCGTTTCGCCTCGGACTGCTTCGCCGCAAACAAAATGTCGGATACGATTGCGCTTCCCGTAGGAAGTGCGCCTGCGCCCCTGCCGTAAAGCATAATATCGTCCACCGAATCGCCGTGGAGATATACCGCGTTAAACGAACCCTTAACCGAAGCGAGCGGATGAGAAGTCGGGACGAACACCGGAGCAACTCTCGCCTCTATTTTGCCGTTTACGTTTTTGGACAGAGCCAAAAGCTTCATGGTGTAGCCGAGTTCTTTTCCTATCTGAATGTCAACGGCGTCCACTTTGGATATACCCTCTCTTTTGACCGCCTCGACAGGCACTCTCTTGTGATACGCTAATGTGGACAAAATGGAAATTTTATACGTTGCGTCAAACCCTTCGACGTCGGCGGTGGGGTCAAACTCCGCATAGCCGAGTTCCTGAGCCCTCTTGAGCGCGGCGGCATAGTCTGCGCCCTCGTCGCTCATGGCTGTGAGAATATAGTTTGTCGTTCCGTTTATAATGCCCTTTATCTGTTCTATTTTGTTTGACTGCATTCCCTCTTCGATGGTCCTTATGATGGGAACGCCGCCTACGCAGCTTGCCTCGAAATACAAGCCTGCGCCCGTCTGTTTCGCCGCCGCCTCAAGCTCATACCAATGTTTTGAAAAAAGCTCCTTGTTGGCAGTAACAATGCTTTTACCCGCTTTTAATGCCTCGAGAAGGAACGTTCTTGCCGGCTCTATACCGCCGAAAAACTCCGCCACAATCGATATGTCGGGATTTTTAACGACGTCGGCAATGTCTGTCGATACGATTTTCAAATCGACGCCAAGCTGCTTGGCTCTGTCGATATTTTTTTCAAGCACGGCTTTGACTTCAACGTCGAGACCGAGAGTTTCACGGAAATATTCGCGGTTTTTGGTGAGAATTTCATAAGTTCCTCCGCCAACCGTTCCGAGACCTAATAATGCTACGCCTACTTTTTTCATATCTGCTCCTGATGTATCTTTTGCCCGCCTAAATCAAGGCGTTTGATTGCAAGTTGTGTTTTTATTCTGCCAAGTTTATATCCGGCTTAAAAGCCGTAAAACGCATTGTCTTATTTTTTGCTCTCTTATTTTGCTTTCGATTATATCTCGTCCGCTCTTATTTTTCGCCCGTTTTTTTCGGTTTATTTAAATCGTAAACGAGTTTTAGTCCTTTAAGCGCAAGCGCCCTGTCGATTACGTTGATAATGACTTCGGAGTTTTCGATAAGTTCGCTAAGACCGCCTGTTGCGACTACTTTGGCATTTTTGAGCTTAGGCTCTTTTTTCATATTCTTTACCATATAGTCGACAAGACCCGTATATCCGTAAACGACGCCCGACTGCATACCGCTCTTTGTGGAAGTGGCGATAATGCTTTCGGGTTTGTTGAGTTCGATTCTCGGAAGTTTTGCCGCAGTCATGACTAAAGATTCCGTCGCAGTTTTCATACCGGGGGCAATCGCTCCGCCGATAAACTCTCCGTCCGCCGTGACGGCGTTAAAGGTCGTGGCGCTGCCGAAATCTATGACTATGAGCGGACCGCCGTAAATGGCGTAAGCCGCAGCGCAGTCGACAATACGGTCGCTGCCAAGTTCTTTGGGATTGTCGTAATTTATCTTAATGCCGGTGTTCGTCGTATGGTCGACAACGGTGGGTTTAATGCCTATATAATAGTCGCACATATGCTCTATCGTGTAGTTGAGCGACGGAGCAACCGATGACATAACGATTCCCTTTATATCCTTAAAACTTATGCCTTGATTTTTAAGCAAATCGTAAAGCACCATACCGTATTCGTCGGACGTCCTTTGCGCTTCGGTGGAAATTCTCCAGCTTGCCAAAAGCTCGTCGTCGCTGTAAACGCCGATTTTAACGTTGGTGTTTCCTATATCCATTACGAGAAGCATATTTAAATCCTTTGCCAAAATTTTCTATTTTTAATATTATAACAAAAATAAATCAGCTTTTCAAGTTATTGACCGCTAAATTTAAAGGCATAATTCGACTCTTACCGCCATGAGCGCGAATTTGCGCTGTTTTATCGGCTCTGCTTGATAAAATACCGTTCAAAATAATTTTTACCTTTTTGAAAAAATAAAAACTTGCCTTTTAAAATTCACTCTTGTCTTTTACAAGTCACTAAAACATAATAGAGATTATGCTCGTTTAACGGCTTAAAATATTCAAATAAAAAACGATAAAAAGCATTAAACTGCAAAAACGATTAAAATAATTTAAGATATTTAATTTATCCTTTCATCGATATAAATATCATTACCACAGTCAGATAAGTGTTAATGCCCAGCGTGATTAAAAAAGGAAGATATCCCTTTTTAAACATACACAGTTTGAAAAATTCAATTACGCCGAAAGCTAAAACGGCAAACATAATGAATGTGGCGATAAACTCCAGATGAAATACAAATAAAACCACGACGCACGCAAGACTCAATAAATTTATCACGATAAGCAAAATAAATTCGGTTTTAAATTTCCTTTTGGCGATGAGGCAGGCAAAGACGTAGATATACATCGCATATTCTATGGGCATAAGTATATGCATGGTGAGCCTTGTGGGCGCAAACGGCGGCAGCGGTAGCGAAGCATAATACTGACCGCCCCCGTTTTCGGACGCGGCAAATAAAAATGCAAACACAAGCATAATGAATATCGAAACCACGGTTGCGGCAAGAGCACGTAGAGTCTTCACCCTATAAAATATGAAATTGAAATGCCTAAAAGAATGATTTTAAAACGGTTTTTTGCTCGCCGCATAAAATTGCCTTTCGTCAAAAATTCAAAAGCTTTCCGTTTTTGCGTTTTCAATGCTTTTTGTATCCGCAAAAAAGCCGCCTGCATAAAATAAAGCGATAGCTTTCGCTATCGCCCTATTTAAAGGGAGATTTCTCTCCCGTTGCATAAGTTGATTACTTACAACCGCAGCCGCCGCAGCAGCATAAGATGATAAGTAACGGCAAGCAGCCGCAGATATCGTTGCCGAATCCACAGCCGTTTCCACAGCCACAGCATGAGAGCAAAATAAGTAACAAGATAAGGTCACAGCAATTGCATCCGCAAGCATTTTGACCAAAGAGTCCGTTCATAGCTTTTCCCCCTTTTTTTATTTGGGTTTCCCCATACTTCAATTTACGCAATGACAAAAATTTGTGTGATAAAAAATTTAAAAAATAGGAATACTTGACATAAAACTAAAGATATAATATTATTTTAAAGATAATTATACTGTGTATAAAATGTATATAAAACGTGAAAGGGTAAAACCTTTAGAGCGTTAAAACTTAAACTTATACAAATAAAATTCGCAATATATAAAATTTGCAATATATTAAAAATTCAAATTTAAAATTTCATATATAAGAAGGTATTTTTTATGGCAAAACTCACTATGGACAAACTCGTCGCTCTGTGCAAAAACAGAGGCTTTATCTACCCCGGCAGTGAAATTTACGGCGGTCTTGCAAACTCGTGGGATTACGGTCCGCTTGGCGTGTTGCTCAAAAACAACATAAAAGCGGCTTGGTGGAAAAAATTCGTCGTCGAGTCGGAATATAACGTCGGACTTGACAGTGCGATACTTATGAATCCGTCCGTTTGGAAGGCGTCGGGTCACATAGGCGGTTTTTCCGACCCGCTTCTTGACTGCAAAGGCTGTAAAGCCCGTCACAGAGCGGATACCTTGATTGAAGAATATATGAAAAAGAAGGGCATCGAAGAAAACATCGCTTCTTGGACAAACGAGCAAATGGAAAGCTATATTGCCGAACACAAAATCCCCTGCCCGATATGCGGCAAATGCGACTTTACCCCGATAAGAAAATTTAACCTTATGTTCAAGACTTTCCAAGGCGTTACCGAAGACAGCGCCTCGGTCGTATATCTCCGCCCCGAAACGGCGCAAGGCATTTTCGTAAACTTCAAAAACGTATTGAGGACTACAAGAAGAAAAGTTCCCTTCGGCATAGGTCAGGTGGGAAAGAGCTTCCGTAACGAGATAACGCCCGGTAACTTTATCTTCAGAATAAGAGAATTCGAGCAAATGGAACTTGAGTTTTTCTGCAAGCCCGGCACAGACCTCGAGTGGTTTAAATATTGGAAAGACTTTTGCCACAATTGGCTTTTGGAACTCGGAATAAAGGACGAAAACTTAAAACTTCGTGACCACGACAAGGACGAACTCTGTTTTTATTCCAAGGCGACAACCGACTTCGAGTTTTTGTTCCCGTTCGGTTGGGGCGAGCTTTGGGGCGTTGCCGACAGAACGGACTATGACCTCAATCAGCATATGAAAGAATCGGGCAAGGATTTATCTTATATAGACCCCGTGACCAACGAAAAATACGTCCCCTACGTCATAGAGCCGTCGCTCGGCGCAGACAGAGCGTTCCTCGCGTTTTTGTGCAACGCCTATGATGAAGAAGAAATCGACGGCGAAACGAGAGTGGTGCTTCACCTGCACCCTGCCCTCGCCCCCGTCAAAGTGGCTATACTCCCTCTTCAGAAACAGCTTGTCGAAAAAGCGGACGAGATTTTCAAAACCCTCTCCAAAAAATACAGCTGCGAGTTTGACCTTTCAGGCTCTATCGGCAAAAGATACCGCCGTCAGGACGAGATAGGAACGCCTTTCTGCGTGACCGTCGACTTCGACACTCTCGAGGACAACACCGTCACCGTCCGTGACAGAGACACCATGAGCCAGGTAAGAGTGAGAGTGGACGAGCTTGAAAGCTACTTTGCAAAAGAGTTTGAATATTGATATGCTATAGTAAAACTCGCTATACGGCTTTTAGCCATTAACACGCATTTAAATTTGCGACAAACACATTCAGGTTTAATGCAAGTAACAACTTTTAGCCTTAATGAAAGTAACAGCATTTAGCCTATCATTAAAAATAAGCAACTTAAAATAAACAAATTTTAAAACTTACAGTTAAGTTAAAACATAATAAATAAAAAACAAACAAGTTTAAAACTTACAATTATCATAAAAAACGGCATATCGCCGTTTTTTTGTTTTTGCAAAGCCGCAAATTTAAAACCTGCGGCTTTGCCTCTCCGATTTTTAAAAAGAGTTGAATTTTTCCTTTGTTTTGCTTGACTTAAATTTTCTACACACTCACCGTGCCGTCCGAGCAAACCACCTTAGTAAACGGCGAATACACATTCCAATAACTACCCTTGCTGATTGCATTCCACTGCGCCACTGTGCCTTCAAATGTGACAGAGGTTAGCGAGGTGCAACGGTAGAACGCATAAATGTCAATGCTTGTTACGCTGTCAGGTATGGTGACAGAGGTAAGCGAGGTGCAATCACTGAACGCATCATATCCTATGCTCGTCACGCTGTTTCCTATTGTGACAGAGGTAAGCGAGGTGCAATTACAGAACGCATAATCTCCTATACTCGTTACGCTGTTTCCTATTGTGACAGAGGTAAGCGAGTCGCAACTAAAGAACGCATATTCTCCTATACTCGTTACGCTGTCCGGTATCGTGACAGAGGTAAGCGAGGTGCAATTAGAGAACGCATAATCTGAAATGGATACCGTTCCTTCTTTTATAATTACGGAATAATTTGACGGCATATTACCTTTATATTTATATAAAACTTTTCCTAAATACACTTCTCCGTTCGGCAAATTGTTGTAGTAGGGTGTGTTATAAAACGCACTACTTCCTATGCTCGTTACGCTGTCGGGTATGGTGACAGAAGTAAGCGAAGCGCAACCGGAGAACGCACTACCTCCTATGCTCGTTACGCCGTTTCCTATTGTGACAGAAGTAAGCGAGGTGCAATTATAGAACGCATACGCAGGTATCTTCTGTACGCTATCTCCGAATGTTACCGTTATCCCATTTTCTTCTTTGCCCGCATTGTAGAACACGTTACTACTTTCCGTAAAATCTTTAACAGACACTGCATTCCAGTTGATTTCCGTCAATCCCGTGCAACCATAGAACGCATTATTTCCTATGCTCGTTACGCTGTCAGGTATGGTGACAGAAGTTAGCGAATCACAGCCACTAAACGCACCATCCCCTATGCTCGTTACGCCGTTTCCTATGGTGACAGAGGTAAGCGAGGTGCAATCATAGAACGCTTTTTCTCCTATGCTTGTTACGCTGTCAGGTATGGTGACAGAGGTAAGCGAGGTGCAACCGGAGAACGCACCCTCTCCTATGCTCTTTACGCCGTCTCCTATTGTGACAGAGGTAAGCGAGGTGCAATTATAGAACGTATAACTTCCTATGCTTGTTACGCTGTCAGGTATCGTGACAGAGGTAAGCGAGGTGCAATCACTGAACGCACCATATCCTATGCTTGTTACGCCGTCTCCTATTATGACAGAGGTAAGCGAGGTGCAATCATAGAACGCAAAATCTCCTATGCTCGTTACGCTGTCCGGTATCGTGACAGAGGTAAGCGAGGTGCATTCATAGAACGCATACGCAGGTATCTTCTGTACGCTATCTCCGAATGTTACCGTTATCCCATTTTCTTCTTTGCCCGCATTGTAGAACACGTTACTACTTTCCGTAAAATCTTTAACAGACACTGCATTCCAGTTGATTTCCGTCAATCCCGTGCAACCATAGAACGCATCCTCTCCTATGCTCGTTACGCTGTCAGGTATGGTAATACTCGTTCCTTTATAACCGCTAAAGGCATAACTACTTATAGTTTCAATTGTCGGATTGTTTCCCCAGTTTATTTCAAACGTGCAACCATTAAAAGCATTGCTTCCTATGCTCGTTACGCTGTCAGGTATGGTGACAGAAGTTAGCGAGCTGCTATAAGCGAACGCATATTCTCCTATGCTTGTTACGCTGTTTCCTATTGTGACAGAGGTAAGCGAGGTGCAACCATAGAACGCATAATCTCCTATGCTCGTTACGCTGTCAGGTATGGTGACAGAAGTTAGCGAAGTGCAACCATAAAACATTCTATAAGGAATAGCTTTAATACCATCGGAAATTGTTACAGAAGTCACTGTGGTATTTGATTCAAATATGCTACCTAACCCCACTACTTTTTTGCCGTCAATATATTCGGGAATTTCAACAACCGTATTGCTTCCGATATATTCCGCTAAATGTATTCCTGCATCTAAAATATAATAATTATAATTTTCGTCTGAGCCACTTGTCACGGTTTTATCATAAACAATTTTTATTCCACTGCCATACCATGATGAAGCCCATGCAGACGGGGTTGAAGGAAAGGCAATATAAACGGTAGTTGTGTTCTGACTGTTAAAAAATGCCATATTCCCAATATACGAAACGGAATACGGTATATTGACAGACTTAAGCGAGTTGCAACCAGCGAACGCATATTCCCCTATACTTGTTACGCTGTTGGGTATGGTTACAGAGCTAAGCGAGTCGCAATCTTCGAACGCATAATCTCCTATGCTCGTTACGCTGTTGGGTATGGTGACAGAGGTAAGCGAGGTGCAACCGGAGAACGCACTACTTCCTATACTCGTTACGCTGGCAGGTATGGGGACAGAGGTAAGCGAGGTGCAACCTTTAAAAGCATTGTCAGGGATTGAGGATACGTTATTTCCTATCACAACTTCTTTTAATTTTGCCGTCACGTTTGAACGGGGAGCGGTACCTGAAACTATTTTGCCGTTTTTGTCTTTAAACTCCAACACAACACTGCCGTTGCCTATTTTTGCATTTACACCGCCTGCGCTTTGATATATTTGCGTGAGGTCATCACCCTCGAAAAACGTGACGCCCTCTTTGGGGAGCATATCGCCTGTCAGTTTATATTCCGTTAAATCTTTCCAATTGGCATAAACGGTCGTATCTTCCCAAATACGGCTGTTAAAGTTAAATTGAGAAGCTCCCTCCGTTTTCCAGCCGTCGGGAGTAGTATACCACCCCATGAATTGATAGCCTCTCCTTGTCGGCTCCGACGGCTCTTTTATTTTGCTGCCGACAGAGAGTTTGTTTTCACCCGCTCCTCTTCCGCTGCCGCCGTTAAGATTTAATGTATACTCTGTTTTCTGCGGGGTGCTGTATGCCAAAACAGACACTCTTCTGAATTCCTTTTTATCGCCTAAGGCGTCGGTTATAAAGATAGTGTCATAGGACATATGGGAAAAAGGGCAAGATTCGGTGATTTTGCCGAACATTTCGTCCTCGTATGTAAGTGATAGCATACCGCCGCCCGTTTTCCACGTTCCTTCGTCTACGTACTCGTCACCGGTTAATGTAGTGCCGTGATATTCATAGGACGTGGGTGAAAAACTGTAAAATTCGTTGGGGTTGTCTACGTTGACGTAAATTCCCCTAAGTCCGCAAAAACAGACAAGCAATGTGATAAACGCAATCAAAAACAGAGCGGCGGGCAGGACAGCCTTTAGCCCCCACTTTTTAAAGAAAACTGCAACCGTGGCAAGTTTTTCCTTTACAGATAACGAACCTGTTTTAACTTTATCGTTTTTTTCCTGCTTTTTTTCAAGCTCGGCAAGTCTTGCCTTTAAAAGGTCAAGCTCGCTCTGCTGTGCGTCGCCGTTTTTTGCCTGACCGGCATTTGCGCTTTCTTTAATTTGCGTGCTGTTGCAATTGGGGCATTTTAAATAATCACCGTCGTTTACCATGTCTGCCCCGCACTTTGGACATTTTGCCATGATTTTCTCTCCTTTTTTGTTGTAAATCTTTTTTATATTTTTCATTGAATATATTATTCGGTGAAAAAAACACAAAAAAGAACGACAAAAAGGAAAATAACTATTCATTTTTTTTAAAAACAGCCTTTTTTTGGGGCTAATTATTGACAATACAGGTGTATAATGTTAAAATTTTTGTGTATTTGTATTTATTTTTTTTCACCGAATAATATATTCGGCGAAAAAATTTATCGGATATTATGCACGGCAATATGCCGTTTTTTTTATGCTTTCATTTAATGCTTTTCAAGTTTACTTTTATAAATTTCGGCTTTACTTTTATATTCAATATATTTGCTTTTATATCTTTTTATCCATTCATTCAATTTAAAACGTATTGTGTTTATTGCTTTTTCATTGAGCATTTTTGCCCTTAGGCTATACAAGGCAAAATGAAAAGGCAGAGCCTAAGCCCTGCCCTTCCATAAAGAAGTATGAAAACATGAGGAAATTATTCAAATTGAACGACGTCAACCCATTTGAGAAGGAAGTCTCTCTCTTCGGGTTTTCCTTTGACAGATTGCGAAGCCGCAACGATAGGAAGCCATGCGTTGACATATTGAATTGCCGTGTCCGTCTTCTTGCAGAAAAGTTTAAGATATTTATCGGCAAGTTTATCTTTCTTTTCAAGCTTGAACAAAAGATAAGTTCTCGCGACGTCCGCCGAAGCGTTACCCTGAGTGGCGTGCGACCAGTCGATGACGTACATTTTGCCTTCCTTGGTCACAATGATATTGCTCGGGTTGTAGTCGCCGTGGCAGAGTTTGTTGTGCTTGGGCATACCTGCAAGACGGGTGTGAAGCTCATAGCGGATGCTGGCGTCGAGATCGCTTTCGGAAATCTTTCTGTCCATTTTGTCCTTGAGTTTGTTTAAAAGCGGCACCTTGTAGGTGTGAAGTTTGATTTGAAGGTCAACGAACATTTCGAGATATTCGTCCTCTTTGTCGGGATTTTCGTTCATAAGAGTCTGAAGCGTTTTTCCCTCGATATAGGTCATTTCGATAGCCCATTTTCCGTCAATCATCTTGACTTCCTCGATAGCGGGGATGTCGAGCCCTGTTTCTTCGACTCTCGATTGATTTAAAACTTCGTTGAAGATGTCTGATTTTTTAAACTCTTTGTCGAAAACCTTGACGGCTCTGTCACCGTCACGGTAGACGACTTTGTTTTTTCTCTCTGCAATTTTTTCCATAAAACTTCCCCCTTTTATTTACCGTAGTAAGCGTTGAGATACATTTGCTTGATTTCGCTCATAAGCGGATATCTCGGGTTTGCGCCCGTGCACTGGTCGTCGAATGCCTGTTCGGTCATCTCGTCGAGTCTGTCAAGGAAGTTCTTTTCGTCTATGCCGTATTCCTTGATAGTCTTTTTGATGCCGACTTTTGCTTTGAGGTCGTCGATAGCTTTGATGAGGCTTTCGAGTTTTTCCTCGTCCGTCTTGCCTTTGAGTCCGAGATATTCAGCCACTTCGGCGTATCTTCTGAGAGTCTTCGGATGGTCGTATTGCGGGAACGTACCCATTTTGACGGGAACTTCTGCGGCGTTGAAACGCAAGACTTCGTTTATCATAAGAGCGTTTGCCACGCCGTGCGGCAAGTGATGGAAAGCGCCGAGCTTGTGAGCCATAGAGTGGCATACGCCGAGGAATGCGTTAGCAAATGCCATACCTGCCATAGTGGCGGCGTTTGCCATCTTTTCACGGGCTTTGGCGTCGTTGGGGCCGTTGTCGTAAGCTGCGGGCAAGTATTCGAAAATCATCTTGATTGACTTGAGCGCAAGCGAATCGGTGTAGTCGGTCGCCATCATCGAAGCGATAGCCTCGAGGTCGTGAGTAAGTGCGTCGATACCCGATGCCGAGGTAAGACCCTTAGGAGCGTTCATCATGACGTCTGCGTCGACAATTGCCATATTGGGCATAAGCTCATAGTCGGCAAGAGGATATTTTACGCCCGTCTTTTCATCCGTGATAACTGCGAACGGAGTAACTTCGGAGCCTGTTCCTGCGCTGGTCGGGATTGCGATAAAGAATGCCTTTTCGCCCATCTTCGGGAAGGTGTAAACCCTCTTTCTGATATCCATAAAGCGCATAGCGAGGTCCATGAAGTTGACTTCGGGGTGCTCATACAATACCCACATGATTTTACCTGCGTCCATAGCGGAGCCGCCGCCGATAGCGATTATGCAATCGGGCTGGAATGCCTTCATCTGTTCCGCACCTTCGATTGCGCAAGCAAGCGTCGGGTCGGGAGCGACGTTGAAGAACGTCTGGTGGATAATACCCATTTCGTCGAGTTTATCCGTGATAGGCTTTGTATAGCCGTTGTTGAACAAGAACGTATCGGTAACGATAAACGCTTTCTTTTTGCCCATGACGGTCTTTAATTCGTCAAGAGCAACAGGCAAGCAGCCTTTCTTTAAATATACCTTTGACGGGCATCTGAACCACAACATATTCTCTCTCCTTTCCGCAACAGTTTTAATGTTAATGAGGTGTTTTACACCGACGTTTTCGCTTACGCTGTTTCCGCCCCAGCTTCCGCAGCCGAGAGTAAGCGAGGGTTTAAGTTTGAAGTTGTAAAGGTCGCCGATACCGCCCTGCGATGAAGGAGTATTGATAAGGCAACGGCAGGTCTTCATCGACTTTTCCCACTTGGCGAGTTTGTCGCCTTCCGTCAAAGTGTTGATATATATTGCGGACGTATGACCGTAACCGCCGTCGGCAATGAGTTTTTCCGCTTTATTGACAGCGTCGTCAAAGTCTTTTGCTTTATACATAGCAAGCACGGGGCTGAGTTTTTCGTGAGCGAATTCTTCGGAGAGGTCAACGCTCTTGACTTCGCCGACTAAAATTTTTGAGCCCTCGGGAGCGTCGAAGCCGCTGAGGTTTGCGATTTTGCAAGCGGATTGTCCGACGATTTTAGCGTTGAGTGCGCCGTTAATCAAAATCGTCTTTCTGACTTTATCCGTCTCTTGAGGAGTGAGGAAATATGCTCCCCTGTATTGCATTTCTTTTTTAAATTCTTCGTAGACGTCCGCCAATACGATGACCGATTGCTCGGAAGCGCAAATCATACCGTTGTCAAACGTCTTTGAAAGAAGTATAGATGAAGCCGCAAGTTTAATGTCTGCCGTGCTGTCGACGATAGCGGGCGTGTTGCCTGCGCCGACGCCGACTGCGGGTTTGCCACTCGAATATGCCGCTCTGACCATACCGGGACCGCCGGTTGCCAAAGTGCAGTCTGCCTCACGCATGATGAGACCGGAGAGTGCAACGGTGGGCTCGTCAATCCAGCCGATGATATTTTCAGGCGCGCCTGCTTTTACAGCCGCTTCCAAAACTATTTTTGCAGCCTCTATGGTGCATTTTTTAGCTCTCGGATGGGGTGAGAAAATAATTCCGTTTCTTGTCTTTAAAGCAATAAGCGATTTAAAGATTGCCGTGGACGTCGGGTTTGTGGTAGGTACGACAGCCGCCAGAACGCCGATAGGCTCTGCGACTTTCATAATACCGAAAGCGGGGTCACGTTCGATAACTCCGCAGGTTTTGGTGTTGCGGTATGCGTTGTAAATGTATTCGGAAGCATAATGGTTTTTGATAACCTTGTCTTCAACAATACCCATACCCGTTTCCTCAACGGCCATTTTTGCAAGCGGAATTCTCATTTTGTTTGCCGCCATTGCCGCTTCAAAGAAAATCTTGTCAACCTGCTCTTGCGTAAAGGTAGCAAATTGTCTTTGCGCTTCTCTTACCTGAGCTAACAGTTGTTCAAGAGTTTCTTCGTCGTTTACTATGAAATCTTTCATATTTCCTCTCCTTTAGGTTTATTCGGTTTCACCGTAAATTAAATTTATCTAAATTTTAAAAATTTAAATCGATAATTCTTTATCGATATAATACTACTTATTAAAATGTTCGTCAACTAAAATGCGCCTGTTTTTAAAATTTATTTAAAAAATTTTTCTCTGACAAAAAAAGCGATATTTTCCTTTTTTTTTGCGAAAGCCTCCGTTATTTATATACACACCGCACTTTTGTTTTTTATCGGCGCCGCACTTTTAATTATACAAACAAAAGAGGGAAAATCAATACGCAAATTGAAAAGCGCCTTTGCCGAATGTCGAAAAAGGTCAAAAAAATTCCCCCGCTAAGCGGGGAAATTTATGAAGCCTTTAAAGGCTATAACACGTTATATTTCCGATGGCATACCTATTTGAGCATTGATATGGCGTCGCCTATCGTCTTTTCCATTGCTTCTCTGCCGTAGGCGTCTACCTGCGCCTTGTCCTTTTCGCCGTGGGTCAGACAGCCGGGGCCGCCTATACAGCCGCTTATGCACGCCATACCCTCGATAAAGTTGGCGTCAAGAGCGTTTTTGCTCTTTTTGAGCAACGCCATTCGGCACTCCTCTATTCCGTCGCAGGAGACAGGCTTGAGTTCAAAATCTATACCCTGCTCTTTAAGTCCTTCCTGCACTGCGTCGGCAAGACCTCCGCAACGAGCGAATATTCTGCCGAAATAGGAGGCGTTGTCGAGCACTCCCTCTTCAAGCGTGGTGATGTCGATGTCCTTACTGTCAAACAATGCCTGAAGCTCCTCAAAAGTCAAGGCGGTATCGACGTAAGGCTTTACCGTATCGAGTCTCACTTCCGCTTTCTTTGCCGTGCAAGGTCCGATAAATATCGTCTTGGCGTCGGGCGTCGTTTCCTTTATCCACTTCGCTATCGTCGCCATAGGCGAAAGATTGTGCGATATAAACGTCGTTAGGTCGGGGAAAGTTTTCTTGATATAATCCACAAATGCCGGACAGCACGACGAGGTCAAAAATCCTTTTTCGGCAAGCTCTTTGGATTCGCCCTGTGCCACCATATCCGCGCCGAGCGCCGCCTCCACCACCGTATGGAAGCCGAGTTGTTTTAATCCCGTGACTACCTGTCCGAGTTTGGCATACGTAAACTGACTGGACACCGACGGTGCGACAATAGCGTAAAGCTTAAAGTTTTTTCCTCCTTCGCTCTTTTTCAATAGGTCGATTGCCTCTAAGATATACGATTTATCCATAATCGCTCCGAAAGGACACTGATATACGCAGGCTCCGCAGGCTATGCACTTGTTGTTGTCTATGCATGCGGCGTTGTCCGAGTTTATGGAAATCGCCTTTATTTTACAAGCATTCTGACAAGGACGTTTGCGGTTTATAATGGCGGTAAACGGACAAACTTTAGCGCACTGTCCGCACTCCACACATTTTGATTTGTCGATATGCGCAACGTGATTGTGGTCAAAATAGATTGCTCCCCTCTTGCACACTTCGGCACAGCGGTGGGCAAGACAGCCTCTGCACGAATCCGTCACTTCGTAACCTGCGGCGGGACATTCGTCGCAAGCTATATCGATAACTTCTATGACGTTGGGATTGGATTTATCTCCGCCCATGGCAAGTTTAACTCTTTCTGCAAGTATGGCTCTCTCTTTGTAGACGCAACAGCGCATCTCGGGCACCTTACCCGGCACGATTGTCTTGGGTATATCGAGAATATCCTCGAGTTTATCGTTCCAGGCAAGTCTTGCCACTTCACGCAACACTTTATATTTTAACAGCTGAACTTTTGTGTCAAACTTTTTTATCATAAAAGGACTCCTTAAAAGTAACTTACCTTAATTTTCTTTCCCATTTTAAAAAGCGCGTCCGTCAGTTTTTTGACGAGATTCATCTTTATATTAAAATTTATCGGAAGGTCGGGGTTTTGGTGCGCAGGATTTACTGCTCTGCCGACAAAAAAGTTTATGTCGGTGGCTTCCTCGAAAAGCAACCTGCATATAAGCGAGGCTCCGTCGCGCTGCATACTCCACTGCTCATACAGCTTGTTTTCGCCGACGTAGTCTTCGGCGTATTCCACCACTTTGTTTACCGTTATGACGCCCTCGGTCACAAGGTCGACGCCCTCTATCTCCGCTATGGGCGGAACATCGCTCCTTTCAAAAGTCAAAGACGCCTTCAGAGGTTTACCTAACCACTTGGCGGCAATCGACGCAGTGGTGCCTCCGCATACGATGTGTTTGCCCTCTTTCGAGAAAAACAGGCTCATCATCTTTTCGCAGTCGTCACGGTTGGCAGGCGGTCCGAAAAGCATATTCATGGGCACTCTCTTTCTTATCTTTATCACGCAAGCCGTGGCGTCGTCGCCGGGGCGGGAGCCGTATAGTTTGTTTACCTCGTCGATGAGCATAGTCGAAAGCGTTTTTGCCGTATAACCTACGGGGACAAGCATTTCCATAAACTCGGCAATGTCGTCGTATTTCCAGCCGAAATTATATGCCGTGCCTATGCCTGCGTGCGGGCAGCCGTCGCTCATAGCGACAAACACGTCGTCCTCTTTAAGACGTATGAGAGATTTAAAAATCTTTTTGCCGTCTATGCTCATTTCGGTTTTGGGGTAATCGTATCTTGCCCCGTCTCTTATCATGAGCACGGGCGGATTGTCATACTGAATAAGCTCGACGCTGTCGTTGTCGATAAGACGGATTATCGTGAAAGTGGAATACGCCACTCCCCTTGTAGAACAGACGGGAAGAGTTGCGGCAATGGCCGAGACGCATTCCTCTATTTTTAATCCCTCGGCAAGCATTGTGGAAATTATCTTGGAAGTGAGTGTCGACAGTATACTCGCCTTAACTCCGCTGCCAAGACCGTCCGCAAGCACGATGACGGTGGAATTCTCGTTTTCCTCGACAATATCCACGTGGTCGCCGCAAAGCTGCTCGCCGTAATGGTTTATGCTTTTATATCCTATATCGGCGCAAAAATCATTCATCTGCCACAAACTCCTTAAGTTTAGAAAGCGCGATTTTCGTTTCCGCCGCCGTTTCGCCGAGAAGCGAGGCAATCTCCTGAACAATGCGCATCTGTTTGTCGACGACCTTGTCGGCGACTTCCACCGTCTGACGGGAAATCGCTTCCTTCTTTTCCTTTTCGCTCTCCTCGTCGGTAACGTCCCTCATAATACAGATGAGCATACGGCTCTCTTTGTCGGGAACAATGGTCTGCTCGACGTAGCGTCCGTATTCGGCAAGATAAGTCCTTTGATTATAAACTCCCCTGCCCGTCTTCTGCACGTTCATAAACGGAGCGGGGTCAAGTATTCTTATCACCTGCTCTCCCATAACGTCGGAAGCGGAACGTATATTCATAATTTTGAGTGCGGCGGAATTTATCTGCTGAACTTCAAGCTTGTCGTTTAACACAAAAAGCCCGTTGGGCGTGTTCTTGACTATTGTATCCGAAAAACTTTCCGCCTTTTCCTTGAGATAAGGCAGACACATCGATATTTCCGCTTTGCCCTGATATATAGCAATCGCCTTGGCTCGGCAGGTATCGTATCCGCATGAGCCGCAGTTGAGCTCCTGAGCGGGACTGAATTTGCCCATATTTTTGAGAATTTCCTTTATCTCCGATTCCGACGGCATCATAGCGCTGGTATCGATAATATCGAAAGTCTTTCTCATCTCGGCGTTTTGCGGCTGAGGAATATTGAAATCCTTTTTGCCCGCATAGTTCGCTACCGCTATGTAGTCGTTTATCGGTTTGTCGTGATACTTTTCCATGACGGGACCGCCTATACAGCCGCCCACGCATGCCGACATTTCAATAAAACAATTGTGAATTTTTCCGCTCTCTATATCTTTGAGCGCGGCAATACAGTTTTCCACTCCGTCAAGTGCGAGATAGTTGTATTCCGGGCTTGCGTCCACCATGGTTTTTAAAATACCGCCCGTGGTCGGGAAAAATCTCGCAAGCGATTCGTCGTTTTTTTTGACGTCCTGCTTAAGCTCGATATTTTCCGCTTTAAGCCATTCGGTAAGCTGCTCGAAAGTGAGAACGGCGTCCACTATACCGTCATACATCTGAGCCTCGTCCTTTTTGGCGACGCAAGGTCCTATAAACACCGTCTTTGCCTTGAGATTTTTCTTTTTTATTTCCGTGCAATGCGCCTGCATCGGCGAGAGTACGTCCGCTAAACAGTCAAGTTCTTTGGGAAAATATTTCTGAATTAAAAGGTTAATTGAGTGACAGCACGAAGATATAACTACGTCTCTGCCCTCCTCGTTCAAAATTCTTTCATATTCCCGCTTTACCATGGTTGCGCCGAGCGCGGTTTCCTCGACGTCTGCAAAACCTAATTTTTTAAGCCCCTCTTTCATCGATTCTATACCGACATTTTCATAGTTTGCTATAAAAGACGGCGCAAGCGAAACTATAACGGGGTCGCCGCTCTGAAGCAAAACCTTGACCTTTTCCGTTTCGTCCGCTATCTGTTTTGCGTTTTGCGGACAGACGACAAAACAGTGTCCGCACAAGATACACTCGTTGTCTATGATATGCGCCTGAGAGCCGGAAAATCGTATTGATTTTACGGGGCAGTGCCTTATGCACTTATAACAGTTTTTGCAATTTGATTTTTTAAGTGTAAAACAGCTTGACATAACTTACTCCCTCTTTAAAGCTTTGCCACAACGTTCTTTTCAAAAAATTCTTTGAAATTTTCTTTAGTCACACCCGTGAAAATCTCGTCGTCCACAGTCACGGTAACGCCGTCGCGATTGCACCTGCCCGTGCAAAAACTGCCGGCAAGCGTTATATCGCCATCCAGCTTACGCTTTTCTATCTCGTTCTGAAAAAGCTCAACCACTTCTTCCGAACCTTTAAGATGACACGACGAACCTACGCAGATTTGTATTATCATAACTACACCTTCGCTTTGACTTCGTTTTCAAAAAACTCGTCGACCGTTTCGGGACTTACCGAAAAGAATTTGTCGTCGACGGTGACGCAAACGCCGTCCTGACATTTGCTCATGCAAAAAGTGCCGCCCACCTCTACTTTGTCCGACAGCTTGTTTTGCTCGATAAGCTCTTTGAGAGCTTCGACAACCTGCCTTGAGCCTTTGATATGGCATGACGAACCGATACAAACAGTAATTTTCATTTTCCGCTCCTTATGCCTAAAACGCCTCTCCCCTTGGGAATGTGACAGTTATATTTTCATTATATCGATATTTTATTATCGATATAATACTACTACCGCCCGCCGTTTTAGTCAACGATTTATTTATAATTTATATAACAAATTATTCCAAAGTGACATCGTGTGCCGCACAAGCGACGGCATGGTTTTTAAACTTGCTGTAAACATTTTAAACGGCAAACAGAATTTTGGCAATAGCGTTTTGAAAAATCCCGTTAAAAACACGGCAAATTATAAAAAAGACGGCTGTCGGATATATTCCGTGCCGTCTGTAAAATCATTCTTGTTCTCTTTCTTTCATCATCAGTTTCATTCGCTGACTTCCGTCCAATATGACTTTTCTTATCCTTATATTTTTAGGCGTGATTTCCAAAAGCTCGTCGTCGGCGATAAACTCGATTGCCTCTTCAAGGCTCATCTTTTTGACGGGATTAAGCCTGAGCGCTTCGTCGCTTCCCGCCGCTCTCATATTCGTGACGTGCTTCTTTTTGCACACGTTGACTCTGAGGTCCTCGTTTTTGGGAGAATATCCCACAACCATTCCCTCGTATACCTTTGTCTGCGGCTCGATAAAGAGCGTTCCCCTCTCCTGAGCGTTAAAGAGTCCGTAAGTTGCCGCCTCGCCCGTTTCGAAAGCGACCAAAGAGCCGGTAAATCTTCTCGGGATAGCGCCCTTATACGGAGCATAGCCTTCAAAAGCGCTGTTCATTATTCCCTCGCCTCTCGTTGCGGTGAGAAGTTCGTTTTTAAAACCGAACAGACCTCTCGACGGAATGGAAAACTCGAGACGCATACGGTTACCGACGGCGTTCATCGTAATTAGTTCGCCCTTTCTTACACCCATAGCTTCCATAACGGTGCCCATTGTTATCTGCGGGACGTCGACGTAAAGATGTTCCATAGGCTCACAGGTAACGCCGTCGATTTCTTTGAGCAAAACCTTTGGCGTTCCTACCATAAATTCGTAGCCCTCGCGGCGCATGGTTTCGATGAGTATGGAAAGGTGCATCTCGCCCCTGCCCAAGACCTTAAACGAATCGGTGCTGTCCGTATCGAGAACTTTTAGCGACATATCTTTTAAAAGCTCACGGTAAAGCCTTTCTCTCAAATTTCTCGAGGTGACAAACTTACCCTCTTTTCCTGCAAACGGCGAATCGTTAACTGAAAAAGTCATCTCGATAGTCGGCTCGCTTATCTTGACAAACGGCAAGGGCTCGGGATTTGACGGTGCGGTGAGCGTGTTGCCTATCTTGATGTTTTCTATTCCCGAAAAACACACTATATCGCCCACAGTCGCCGACTCTACGCTCTGACGCTTTAATCCCTCTATCTGATAGAGGGATACCACTTTACCCTTATATGACACGTCGCTGTCGTGATAATCGCAGACGGCGACTTCCTGTCCCATTTTTATGACGCCCCTTTCAATCTTGCCTATGCCTATTCTGCCGACGTATTCGTTGTAGTCTATGGACGAACAAAGAAGCTGAAGCGGAGCCTTTTCGTCGCCCGACGGAGGTTCGATATAGTCGATGATTGTTTCAAAAAGGTCGGTCAAATCATCTTTGGGCTCGCTATAATCCTTAGTCGCCGTGCCGCCTCTGCCTGAACAATAAATAATCGGGCTGAAAAGCTGTTCGTCGGAAGCGCCGAGTTCCAAGAAAAGCTCAAGTACTTCGTCGCCCACTTCTGACAGTCTCGCGTCGGGGCGGTCTATTTTGTTGATGACGATAATTATTTTGAGTCCGAGCTCTATTGCCTTTGAAAGCACGAACCTCGTCTGAGGCATAGGACCTTCGGCGGCGTCCACCAAAAGCAGAACGCCGGATACCATTTTTAAAACCCTTTCGACTTCCCCTCCGAAATCTGCGTGTCCGGGGGTGTCGATGATGTTTATCTTTTTATCCTTATAATGCACGGAAGTGTTTTTGGCAAGTATGGTTATTCCCCTTTCTCTCTCGAGGTCGTTGTTGTCCATAACTCTGACTTCCACCTGCTGATTTTCTCTGAAAGTGCCCGATTGCTTGAGCATAGCATCGACAAGCGTCGTTTTGCCGTGGTCGACGTGCGCTATTATTGCAATGTTTCTTAAATCTTCTCTGACCAAAATGTTATCCTCTCTCAACGCTGTTTTTTAAAGCCTCGGCGTTAGCGTGGCAAACAAGCTCCAAATCCTTGTCGCTAAGATACTTCGATAAAAGTCCGACCTCTTTAAGCGGCGTAGACCACGGGCAATCGGAGCCCAACAGAATTCTTTCGACGGGGTGCTTTTTTAAAATTTCTTTTAAGATATTTTCGTCAATCATACCGTCAAGATAGGCGGTATCGAAATAGACGTCTTTGCCCGCTTCGTATTCGAGCACATCAGACCACACTTCCCAACCGCCGAGATGGGCGGCGATGATCTTAATGCCTTTAAAATCGTCTAAAACTTTTTTTATGCTCTTAGGCGAGGCGTAGTATGTGTCGGGATACGCCACGTCCCTTCCCGCATGGAAAGTGAGCATCATATTGTGCGATAAAATAAATTCGTAAATAGGATAAACTCTTTTGTCGGAAACCTCGAATTGCTGATATTCGGGGTGAAGTTTTATCCCTTTAAATCCCAAAGAGTAAACTCTTTCAAGCTCGTCCATGGCAAGCGGCGAGAGCGGATATACCGAAGCGAAAGGATATATCCTTTCCGATTTTACCGATAATGCAAAATCGTTTACGCTTTGCATTTGTCTTTCGTTGGTGGCGATAGACATAAGCCAGCATTCATCCACGCCCCACTCGTCCATTTTGGCAACGGTGTCCGACGCCGTGCCGTTTGTAGCGGGTGTCTTTCCTGCCGCTGCGGCAAGTTTAACGACAGCCCTGTCGGCTATCTTATCGGGAAAAAAGTGCACGTGAGTGTCAATCATTTTTATACCTTTTATCAATCTGATTATTCAAAAAAGATAACTGCCCGCATAGTCCGAAACCGTAAATTTTCAGGCTTGCCGCAAGCTGAATGTTTTCTCTTTTAAAACCGTTTTAAACGTCGCCTTTTCGGTCTGTTTAAAACGGTTTGATTTTAATTTTTGCTTTAAATTTTATTAGCCTCTGGTCGAATAGTTGGGGGCCTCTTTAGTTATCGTGATGTCGTGCGGATGGCTTTCAACAAGCGACGCCGACGTGATTTTGACAAACTGTGCCTTTTGTCTTAAATCGTCGATGGTAGGCATTCCGCAATAACCCATACCGCTTCTTACGCCGCCCATAAGCTGATATACTATATCGCAAAGGGGACCTCTGAAAGGCACTCTGCCCTCAACGCCTTCGGGGACGAACTTTTGGTTTTTATCCTGGAAGTATCTGTCGTTGGAGCCTGCCGCCATAGCGGAAAGAGAGCCCATACCTCTGTATACCTTAAAGCTTCTGCCCTGGAACATCTCGAGTTCGCCGGGACTTTCTTTTGTTCCCGCAAAAAGACTTCCTATCATAACTGCGGAAGCGCCTGCGCCTATCGCTTTTGTTATATCGCCGCTGTATTTTATACCGCCGTCCGCAATAATGCGCTTGCCGTACCTGTCCGCTTCTTCGGCGCAATCCATAATTGCCGTGATTTGCGGAACGCCGATTCCTGCCACGATTCTCGTCGTGCATATAGAGCCGGGACCTATGCCGACTTTGACGATATCCGCGCCTGCTTCAATAAGCGCCTTTGTGGCTTCTGCCGTTGCAACGTTGCCCGCAATGACGGGAAGCGACGGATATTTTTTCTTAATCTGCTTTACCACGTTGAGCACTTTTTCGCTGTGTCCGTGAGCCGTGTCGACGCCGATGACGTCTACCTTTGCCTGAACGAGTGCGTCAACTCTCTCAAACGTGTTGTCGGCGGTTCCTACCGCAGCACCCGCCAAAAGTCTGCCGTTGGCGTCCCTTGCGGAGTTGGGATATTGGATAGCCTTTTCGATATCCTTTATGGTAATCAAACCTTTAAGATTGTTGTTTTTATCTACAATGGGGAGTTTTTCGATGCGATGTTTGCCAAGTAGCTTTTGCGCCTCGTCAAGCGTGACGCCCTCTAATGCGGTGACAAGATTATCCTTTGTCATCACGTTGCCAATCTCTTGGTCAAAATTCGTTTCAAACCTTAGGTCTCTGTTGGTCAGTATACCGACAAGTTTTCCGTCCACCGTAATGGGAACACCGCTTATCTTATAGCGACCCATAAGTTCTAATGCGTCTTTGAGTTTGTGGTGCGGAGAGAGGAAGAAAGGGTCCGTGATAACGCCGTGCTCGCTGCGTTTAACCTTGTCAACCTGCTCTGCCTGCTGTTCTATGGAAAGATTTTTGTGAATCATACCGATACCGCCCTCTCTCGCCATAGCGATTGCAAGCTGATGTTCGGTAACCGTGTCCATAGATGCCGAAAGCAAAGGGATATTAAGGTGAAGCGTGCTCGTTAAATCGACTGCCAAAGATACGTCTTTAGGCAATACGGCGGAATGTTGAGGGACTAGTAAAACGTCATCGAAGGTCAAACCTTCTTTTATAATCTTGTTCATCAAAAATCTCCTTTTGTATAATTTTAACTATTTTAATATTTTTAAAAATCTCTGTCAAATAAATGTCGGGGGAAACGAAATTTTTTCAAAATTTTTTTTGTTATAAGGTTGGTTTTATTCGGTTAAAACTGCTTTTGTCGCTCGATATATCTTTGCGCTATTTTCTGTTAAATTTTGCAGCCGATTCAGCGCGTAAGAGGCTTTATTGTCTTAACCTGATTTTGTCTTTATCTTTTAGCTTTAATCTTTGCTCGCTCGTTTTTTTTATAAATCAAACTTTTATTTTATCCTCAAACAAAATAAGGGAGCCTTGGCTCCCTTAAAAGATAGTTTAAAAAGTTTTGAATTGTTTGTCTTTAATATGAAATTTTAAAGGTTCGGTCGGGGAAATCAAAATCCGTCACAAAACTCTTTACCGCTCCGTCGAATAAAAACGCCGATACGAAACCGTCGAAATCGACGACGCCCGTATACGAAGTATATTCCCCGTCCGTCTGCTCTTCAAAATATTTATCGAGGTCGACGTCGAACATAAGTTCAAGCACGGGAATGAGCGACAAAAACACGTTTAACTCCTCTGTGCTGTCAAAACGTCCGTCTTTCGGCAGATATGCTTTCAATATTTTAACTAGCGAGCTTGACGACGTATTGAGAATATCCGTCACGGCGTCAAAGTGCAAAAGAGCGTCCACAAGCGAGCTTGATAAAAGGTTTAACTTGTCACTTTGAAGCAAAAGCGAAATCACCTTGTCCGAATCGGGTCTCGTCACTTTGTATGCGTCGGATAAATAATCGAAAAAGTCGGTGGAATAGACGTAGGCAAACACCGCTTTTATCGCCGCCGAAAGCGTTTGCATCTGCTTTGTTCCCTTTAAGTTTTCGCCTCCGTCAAAGACCTTTAGTGCGATATCCGTCATAAGGTCGAATATATCGCCATAGCCGTTGTCCGGAAAATCATAGCCGTAACTTTTCATAAACTCGGCATAGCTTCCTTCGCCTTTAAACGGACTGAAGACAAACTGCTCTATCTCTTCCGCCACGGCGTCAAAACCTTCGGGTATCGACTCTCCGAAAACTATATCGGATATTTTGGCGGATAGGTCTATCCCCTTTACCCTTGCGGTAACAAACCTGTTTACCCTCGCTTTTGAATATTCGGAATAATCGGATAAAATTAAACTTTTATCGGCGGCGGTCAGATAATCGGGCAGATATTCCGCTTTGATTGTGCCTAATTTTTTTACGCTTCCGTAAATATAATTTTTTGAAAACTCAAGCACCCTGTAAGAGTTTGTGCTTTGAGTCAAAGATACCGTCATAATTTCATAGAGCTCGTCTTCATCGCTTGAATGAGTTACTGCGTCGTTTGCGTGATTATGTCCGACTAAAAGGAGCGAAACGTTTCCCTTCAATGCGTCCTCGAGTTCGTCGGCATAATCGGTCACCGCCGAGGACGTATCTATAAACATTGATACTTCGTCGAATATGTCGTATATGGGCTTGTGCATGGCGGCAATCACCCTGACGCCGTCCTGCTTGGCTATGGCAAGCTGCTCTTTTATAAATTCTACCGTGGCAAGCGAAAACTCTGTGCTGCAATTGTCTATCGCAAGGAGTCTGAGTTTGTCGGTGAGGTCGGCAACGTATGTGAGCCCCAAACTCGCCCTCGCCTTATCGTATCCGAATGAAAGATAAATATTTTTAAAACTCTCCGTAATGGACGGCGTGTCGTAAAAATCCTCCACCTGCTCTATACCGCTTTCGGTATATTTTACGCCCTGATAGCCTGTGCCGGAGCCGTCAACGTCGTGATTGCCGGGAACGACGAAAACGTCCACACCTCTTTCTTCCACGGAAGCGAAAATTTCGGCAAGCTCCGTGTGACTCTGCAAGGCGTGGTCGTCGCAAAGGTCGCCCGTTATTATGACGGCGTCATAGCCGCCGGATACGACCTCGTCGAGCGCGCTCATAATCATCGCCCTCGAAATTTCATAAGTCTTGGCGTCATTGAGTTTTCCCTGTATGGAATCGTAAGAATAATCGCCTATAAGCAAAGGCGAAAAATAGTGGAGGTCGCTCATAACCGCCACTTTATATTCCGTCTTTTCCCTGCTCTCCTCTTTCCCGTCGCAGGCAGCAAGAGCGAGAGATAAAACGAAAACGAGAATGCAGATTAAAATAAATAAAAACGTTTTGCTTTTTTTCATATTTAAATTATATCACCTTTGTTTCCTTTTTCAAACCGCATATTTCAAAACTCGCGATATAATTTAAAATATTTTGAATATTTATTGAAAATCACATCGAAAAACAGTAAATTGTTATAATTTCTAAGCCGGTATAATATTGTGTTCAAATCTTAAATTACGCTTTTATTTATTCCTTATTTTGCGCCGAAAATTATATCCTGCGTTTAAATAATCATAACTTTAAACAGGTTCGTGCAAAGTGGAATTGTATACAAAAAAGTCCCCTACATTCGCCTCGAGGTAATATTCTTCCGAAACGTAAAACCACTGAGTTTCAAGTTCGTCGTTTTGCACCAGCACCATATATCCCGACACGTTGCGAGGGTCTTTTATCTTAAAGATGGAAAAGGATGCAAGATATGGCTTTTCGTATTTTTTTGAAACTATCTCACCTCTCGATACGGTGATAGAACTTGAACAGCCGGCAAAAATCAATCCGAGAAAAACGACAAGTAATAATACCGACAAAATAACCGTTACCTTTTTCATATTATATAATATGATTTAAACGCGTTAAAATTCACATTTTTCGGCTATACAAAACTCGCACCGTTTTAAAGACGGCTTAAAAATTTAAAATATAAACCCAAATTTTAATTTTAATAAGTTTAGCATTTTTTTAATGCGTCAGACTTTTAAATTTTTCCTTGTGTCAATAAAACTTTATGACGCCGTGCTTTTTGCATATGCTTTAATTTAATTGGCTTTTTGCCCTGCATTGAAGGAAGATAATACTCATATCTTATCTTGTGGGAAAAGCGTTTAAGTCGTCGATGATTTATATAGGCACCGTTATCGGCGCCGGTTTTGCTTCCGGAAAAGAAATAGCGGTTTATTTTGACTCTCTCTCTCCGTTAACGGCTATTCTGTCGGGAATTCTTCTCGGCGCACTCGGCGGTTTTTTTATGTATGCCGGCTACAAAGGCAGATTTTTTGAGCCTCCTTGGTTTAAGCTGCTCACCGTTATATGTTCGTTTATCACTCTTGCCGCCATGTGCTCGGGAGCGGGCGAGATAATCCCCTTCCCCTGCGGCGGAGTTCTGCTCACGGCTCTCGCCGTGGCGTCAGGCGTTTTGGGAATAAAATTTTTGGGAAAACTAAACGGAATCTTGGTTCCCGTCATAATATTTTGCATTCTCTTTTTGTTTTTCAAAAACGGCAACGTATTTATCACAGGCTCATACCTTCCGTTTAAGCCGATTTTATATTCTGCTTTAAATCTTTTAATCGCGGGAAGTCTTATGGCGGAGCAAGGCAAAAGTCTGTCAAAAAAAGAAATAGTTTTATCTTCCGTAATAAGCGCGGCGGTTATGTCCTGCCTTATTTTCGCTCTTTGCTGTCTGACGATTGGCAACGACTCCGCCATGCCTTTAAAAGAAATAGCCTCTTATATGGGCTTTCCTATAATATCTTCGCTTTTAATATTGCTTGCGATTTTCACAACAATGGTATCGTCGGCGAAACTGATTTACGACTACTTCAAAGGATTAAAGCTATCGCCTTTCTTTTCTTCGTTTATGACTCTTGTTCCGACAGTCGCACTGTCTTTTATCGGATTTAGCGCAATTGTCAAATACGGCTATGCTTTTGTAAGCGTGGCAGGACTTGTATTGCTCTTTTTTACCGTCTTAAAAATGTTGCCCTTAAAGACTGCGGGATTTATAGTTTTAAAGCGCAAAAAGAAATTTTCGGGCGGTAAACTTAAAAACTTAAAGAAGCAAAACGAAAGGCATACGGCATTAAATAACCTGCCTCATTAAAAAATCATACGGCAAAGAAAACGGATTAAACTTATTTTTTGTGTCCGTGGCAGCCGCAGTTTTCGTCGTGACAATGCCCGTCGTGCCCGTCGCAGTCGCAATCGTCTTCGCAATTGCCGTCACATTCCTCGCAGTCGCAATCGTCGCTTTCGTCTTCGGGAAGGTCGGACATATCGAGCCCTTTGAGATAACGGTAAAAAGGGTCGTTGGAAAAATCCGTATTCAAATCGAAATCTCCTCCAAGCTCCTCGACGGCGTTTCTTATTTCCATAAACTCGTTATAATTAAGTTCGTCCTCGAATTGCTTGGCGAACGATTTTAAAATGTCTATCGCCGCCTCGTCGCCGTAGCTTCCCAAAAGTCTTGCGAACAGAGCGACGTCCTCGCCCCTGTAAAAATAACTGACAAGCAAGAGAAATATGTCCTTTCTGCCCTTATAATTTGCAAGAATTTCGACAAGCATCTGTCCGCTTTCCTCGTCGGCGGTAAGCTGAGCTTTTATCATATCGTCGACGACTTCTTCCCCGTTTTCACAAAGATAAGCGTAAGCTTCAAGTTTTTTGTCGTAGTCTGCGTCGGAAGACGCAACCAAAGCAACGAGGTTTTGCTTTTCTTTTAAAGACAGCTCTTTAAACTCTTTTTCGTCGTCATTATTGTTTGTCATTTTTTTTATCTCCGAAAATTGTTTTCATATACTTTGAAAAACTGACTTTGTTCAAATCGAGCCTTTCGAAAATCTCGTTTTTTTCTTCACCCAAAGCGACGAGAAAAACTCCGACCATGGTCTTTAACGATTTCATCTTTTTTAGTTTATCGTAACTCGCCAAGCCGATACCCGTCTTGGAATCTTCAAATTTAAGATAAGCGTTTAAAAGCTTTATAAGCTTTTCAAGCATCTCGTTTGATTCGTCGAATTCGAATATGATTTCCGCTATGGTATTTGCAAGCGCCGACAAGACGTTGGACGGCAGGTACTTTACTTCGTTAGGAAACGCCGCGTAAATTTCTTTGAGCCTGCCGTTTACGCAAAGCGAAAAAGTTAGCTCGGGTTTGTTTAAAAGATAAATCCTGACTATTTCGACTACTTCCTGAAATACGATTTTGTCGGAATGCATTATATCGTAAAACAACTCGTCCATATCCTTTTGATAAAACTCGCCGAGTTTGATTATAAGAGCAAGCACAATAGTTACGTTGCCCTCTTTAAAACTCCACCTTATAATATCGTTTATTTCTTTATCGTAAAGATATGCTTTTTTTGCTTCCTCGGTTTTTGAAAGAAGAAAATTTTTTATTTGGCTCTGACGGTTGAAATACTCCATAAGCGGCAGACCGAGCGAATATTCCACCTCGGATATGCCCGTTTTATAATAATTTATGTAATACCTGGCGGGAAGATAGTCACGGTATATCTCGTAAACCTCTTTCATAACCTCTAAGGCTTTTTCCTTTTGCCCGAGATTGTAATAGCCCTGGGACAGCCACATAAGCGTGCTCGGGTGATACTGATGCTTGCCGTTGAATTTGAGACAATATTCCACCACCTTGTCGTGACGCTTCATATTGACCATTAGCGGCAAAACTACGCCGAGGTCGTCCACTCCGATATTCTCCTCTCCTAAAAGCTCGTCGAGTTTTTCGTTTGCCTCTTTCGTTTTCGATTCAAACATCAAAGCGGTGATGAGCATACACTTTATCGGAATTTTGTTTTTGCTCGTCTTCAGCATCTCGTTTCCGTAATATATTATAGAATCGAAGTCGTCTCGGAGCATAAAGCATAAAAGCTTTAAATGGTCGGCTTTATCCTTATACGGCGTGCCGTCTTTAAATTCTTCCAAAATCTCGAGAGCCTGTCCTACCTCTTTTTCGTTCAGTAAATCTTTTGCTCTTTCGAGTCTTTCGGCATAATATTCCTCTCCTTTAGGATAGGCAAGATAAAAACGCGGTTTGTTTTCCACCACTTCAATATCGAACGCCTCTCCAAGCTCCGCCATAAATTCGGAATCGAAATCAATCTTAGTGGCATAGTGCGTGGCGAGGTCGAAATCGCCGAGCGTGGAAAAATTTGCGCCCAAGAGTATGTAAAATCTGTCAAGCTCGGATTTATCTTTAATTTTAGGAAGCGTCTTGAATATGACGTCGTTTGAAAAAGCGAAGGCACTGAGGTCAGAATAAATAGAGGCGAGATAAAAATTCGCCTCTATGTTGTCGGGGTTGAGTTCCAACGCTTTATGGACGTAAAAAAGACTTTTTTTCAAGTCGTTATCCGACGCCGCGTCGTAAGCGAAGTCGAGACATTCGTCCTCGGTTAAATCAATGCTGTAAATTTTAGCCATTCTTCTTCTTTTTCTTTTTCGGATTTACAAAGCCTTGCTGCGGTTTCTTCTTTGTTTGGTTACTCGTCTGATTAGTCTGTTTTTGGGCATTTTCGGGATTTTCCGTCTTACCCTCTACAATCTGACCTTTTTGCTTTTGCGATTGCTTAGCGGTTCTGGCGTAAGGATTTTTAGACTGCGATTCCGTTATATCGTGGAGATATACGCATTTTAAATAGCTTGAATGTCCCACGCCCGTCCACAGCATAGCCCAAAGCGAGCAACCGAAACCGACGTAAACGATGTAGAGTATATACGACAGTATAGGCGATATCGCCAAAAGCGCAATCGGGATAATGCTGACCACCGACATGATGAGATAAGGCACAAAGCGGTTTACAAGCATTATAAACGAATCTTTAATTAGCTCGATAAAGCTGAGCTTATACGACGGAATAATCGTAAGCGGAACAAGGCAGTAAAGCACGATAGGCGCTCCGATTATAAACGTGAATATACAGGCGCAATATGCTCCCGCTCCGGCTCTCGACATCTCTATCTCGCCCAAAAGGTAAATGAGCGACGAACCCATTGCAAGCAGAACGCCTGCCCCGACCATCACGAAAATGACGTATTTCCACCAAAATCTCTTTATGCCGTCAAAGAAAGGCTTTGCGACGTATTTGATAGGCTCGTTCCAGATAACTTTTTTCGCAACGTTAAACAGACCCGCCATACCGAGAGATATTATAAACACAGCCGGGACGCAATAGAACAAGAACATCTGATAGCCGTTATAGAGCGTAAGCATAATGGAATGGATATCGGATATCTCACCGGGATAGCCTATGCCCAGGTTGCCCATAAAATTTCCGCCGCTATAAGTATAATGAGCCAAAAGCGCATTATAGCCGTATACCAAAAGCACTATCATAGGAGCAAGGAAGATTAAAAAATATAAACTTGCCTTTAAAAGCGTTTTCGTGTTTGCCTTATAAGCGGCAAAAGAGCCCTTTACGCTGTCGGGAAATTTGGGGACGTAAGGCACCACTTTGCCTTCCGCATTTATCATAGTTTCGGGCACGGCCTGTTCGCGGAGTTCGTATCCTACGGTAAAGCCGTCCCTCATCAAAAGCTTGGGTTGTCTTTGGGGTTTTTCGCCTTTGTAAGCATTGTGCGTTTTAGCCATTTTAACTCCTATATTGCATTATTGTTTTTATTCTACTATAACATACAGTAAATATCAAATAAATAAATTAAACTTTTTCAATAAAATTGACAAATTACCTTATTAGTGATAATTTCATATATATACTTAGGAGGTCTAAAATGAAATTCAATATCGCCGTTGTAGGTGCGACCGGTATGGTCGGAAACAAATTCTTAGAAGTCTTGACCGAGCGCAAGCTCCCCGTTGAAAATTATTATCTTTTCGCTTCTAAAAAGAGCGCGGGAAAACAAATAGATTTTATGGGCAAAAAACACACCGTTATCGAACTTACGGAAGATAACGTCATGGCACTCAAAGGCAAAGTGGATTTTGCACTGTTTTCCGCCGGCGGCGAAACCTCAAAAAACTTTGCTCCGATATTCGTAAAAGCGGGAGCCACCGTTGTGGATAACTCCAGCCAGTGGAGAATGTATCCCGATGTTCCTTTGGTAGTCCCCGAAGTAAACCCCGAAGACGTCGATTGGAACAAAGGTATCATAGCAAACCCCAACTGCAGCACAATTCAGGCGGTTGTCGCACTAAAGCCGCTCCACGACAAATATAAAATCAAGCGTATAGTTTACAGCACTTATCAAGCAGTTTCGGGCGCGGGCGTCGCAGGTTATAACGACCTCAAAAACGGAATCGAGGGACAAGCTCCTCAAAAGTTTCCGAAGCCGATTGCCTTTAATATGCTCCCCCATATCGACGTTTTTATGGAAGACGGCTACACCAAAGAGGAATGGAAGATGATTGTCGAAACAAAAAAGATTTTGCACGACGATTCTCTTAAGATAACTGCAACTACCGTTCGCGTTCCTGTATATTACGGACACAGCGAATCAATCAATATAGAATTTGAAAAACCCTGCACCAGAGAAGGCGTCATCGAAACGCTTAAAGGCGCCAATGGAATAATCGTTATGGACGACGTCAAAAACGGCGTCTACCCCACTCCCTTGGACGCAGAAAACCACGACGAAGTCTACGTCGGCAGAGTAAGAAAAGACGACTCGGTCGAATCGGGCGTTAACATTTGGTGTGTTGCCGACAACATCAGAAAGGGCGCGGCAACAAACGCCGTTCAGATTGTAGAAGTTTTGATAAAGAAAAAATCGGAGGGCTGATATGATTTTCAAAGGCAGTGCCACCGCGCTAATAACCCCGTTTACCGAAAACGGCGTCGATTTAAACGCGTATGAAAAACTTCTTAATTTTCAGATTAGTAACGGCACGGACGCCTTAGTCGTCCTCGGAACGACGGGCGAGCCTGCCACCATGACCGCAAAGGAAAAAGAAGAAGTTATGCGCCTTGCGGTAAAGACGGCAAAAGGTAAAATTCCCGTCATTATCGGCACGGGCGCAAACTCCACCGCCGCCGCGGTAGAAAATTCCGTCATGGCGGAAAAAATAGGTGCGGACGCCGTTTTGGTCGTCACCCCCTATTACAACAAGGCAACTCAGGACGGACTTGTCGCTCACTATTCCGAGATAGCCAAACACATCTCGCTTGACATTATCGCCTACAACGTCCCGGGCAGAACGGGAGTAAATCTTTTGCCCAAGACCTTTGCGCGTCTTGCCGAAATCAAAAACATAGCGGCTATCAAAGAGGCAAGCGGCAATATGGAACAGATTGAAGAAGTCATTCGCCTGACGGAAGGCAAAGCCGACGTTTACAGCGGCGACGATTCCCTCACCGTTCCCACCCTCGCAATGGGCGGCTTAGGAGTCATATCCGTCGCTTCCAACGTCATACCGAAATACGTTTCGGATATGTGCAAGGCTTTCTTTGACGGCGATATAAAGACGTCGGCAAAAATGCAAAGGGATATGCTTCCCTTTGTAAAAGCTCTGTTTATGGAAGTCAACCCGATTCCCGTCAAGAAGATGGCGGAAACTTTGGGCATTTGTCAAAAATATATTCGTCTTCCGCTCACGGAAATGACGGAAGAAAATACTAAAGTTTTGATTAACGCATACAACGAACTTATAAAAGGATAAATATGATAAATATAGCTATATGCGGCGTAAACGGAAGAATAGGCCGCACAATATACAAAGCTTTGCTTTCAAATCAGGATTACAAAATCGTTTTCGGCGTAGATAAATTCGGCGGAAACGATTTCCCCTTTTCCGTGTTTAAATCTTTTGCGGAAGTTTCGCAAAATTTAAGACCTGACGTCATCATCGACTTTTCAAACGCTTCGTCACTTGACGACATTCTGAAGTATTCGCTAAGCAACGCCTGCAACATAGTACTTGCGACTACGGGACACTCCGAAGCCCAATTGAAACAGATTGAAGCCGCTTCCGAAAAAATTGCAGTGTTCAAGGCAAGCAATATGAGCCTTGGCGTAAATCTTCTTTGCAATCTCGCCAAAGAAGCCACTAAGTTTTTGGGCGACTCTTTCGACGTTGAAATTGTCGAAACGCACCACAACAAAAAGCTCGACTCCCCTTCCGGCACCGCTATCACAATATACGAGGCGATAAACAGCGTCCGCGCACTCGACCCCGTTTACGGCAGACACGGCAAGACTGCGGCTCGCACTCCGTCCGAGATAGGTATCCACGCCGTCCGAGGCGGAACGGTTGTAGGCAAACACGACGTGCACTTTTTCGGAAACGGCGAGGAGTTGACCATCTCGCATATCTCGGAAAGCAAGGAAGTTTTTGCGGCAGGCGCGCTCAGAGCGGCAAGCTACATATTCGGCAAAAAGAGCGGGCTTTACGATATGAACAGCATTATCGGCGACTACTATGCCGTCACCAACGTGACGGGCGAGGAAGGCGTCAGTCTTATATCGCTTGAAAACACCACCCCTGTCGAATTTATCGACCTTTTAAAACTTGTGGCTCAAAACGAAATAAATCTCGACATGATAAGTCAGACGCTTTCGGCAAACGGTTCGGCGTCGGTATCCTTCACCCTTTCCGATTCGGATAACAAGCTTTGCTACGACCTTTTAAAACTTCAGAATATAAAATTCAGTTCCACCGAAAACTGCGCAAAACTCACAATCGAGGGCGCAGGTATGGAACATAAGAGCGGAGTCGCCCTTGAAGTGTTAAATCTTTTGACCTCTAACAAGACAACCGTTTACGCAATAACCACGTCGGAAACCAAAATCTCTTGCTGTATCGACGCTTCGAGTTTAAAAAATTCCGAAATGCTTTTAAAAGAACACTTTATGATAAGCTGATTTGTCTTAAATTTTTCAAACAGATTTAATTTGTATCATTCAAACGGTTTGCAAAGGCAAGCCGTTTTTTATATTTAAATCGCTTTAAATTCAAAAGGAATATTTTTACACAATGTTTATTCCCACGCTTGAAATTAAAAAGAAATTAAGTATAATAGGCTTAGAACATTTAAGGAGCTCAATATGAAAATAACAAACGATATCTTATACGTCGGTGTAAACGACCATAAAATAGACTTGTTTGAAGGGCAATATATCGTTCCCAACGGCATTGCTTACAATTCATATGTCATCAACGATTCCAAAATCGCCGTTATGGATACGGTGGACGCCAAATTCACACACGAATGGCTCGACAACCTCGACTCGGCGTTAAAGGGCAAAAAACCCGACTACCTAATCATTCAACACATGGAGCCGGACCATTCGGGAAGCATTGCAAAGTTTATGCAGATATATCCTTCCACTACGATTGTTTCGTCGGCAAAAGCGTTTGCAATGATGAAAAACTTTTTCGGCACGGACTTTGAAGACCGCAGAATAGTCGTCGGAGAAGGCTCAACCCTTGAGCTCGGCAAGCACAATCTGACTTTTGTCACCGCACCTATGGTGCATTGGCCGGAAGTCATAGTCACCTACGATTCAACCGATAAGGTGCTTTTCTCGGCGGACGGTTTCGGCAAATTCGGAGCGCTCGACGCCAAAGAGGAATGGGACTGCGAGGCAAGACGCTACTATATCGGTATCGTCGGCAAATACGGCACGCAGGTTCAATCTTTGCTCAAAAAAGCGGCAGGGCTTGACATTCAGATTATCTGTCCCCTTCACGGACCGGTTTTAAAGGAAAATCTGTCGCACTATCTTGACCTTTACAACACTTGGTCAAGCTACGGAGTGGAGAGCGATGGCATAGTTATCGCCTACACCTCGGTTTACGGAAATACCAAAAAGGCGGTTGAGCTTTTAGAGGAAAAACTTTTATCAAACGGCTGCCCCAAAGTCGTTGTCACCGACCTTGCAAGATGCGATATGGCGGAAGCGGTCGAAGACGCTTTCAGATACGGCAGAATAGTCCTTGCAACAACCACTTACAATGCGGAAATTTTCCCGTTCATGAGGGAGTTTATAAATCATCTTACCGAAAGAGGCTTCAAAAAGCGCACCGTAGCCTTTATGGAAAACGGAAGCTGGGCGCCTCAGGCAATCAAAGTGATGAAAGAAATGTTTGCAAAATCCGTCGATTTGACTTACGCCAAAACGGAAGTGACGATAAAATCCGCACTCAGCGACGAGAGCCGCAAACAAATCGAAGACCTTGCCGCCGAACTTTGCAAAGACTACCTT
>ERZ779737.135-NODE-135-length-76675-cov-5.234443_pt1 | contig 76675 bp, 72 predicted proteins | sample MGYA00511889_ERZ779737 | MGnify/ENA primary metagenome ERZ779737 (study PRJEB29588, sample SAMEA2163575) | human gut metagenome | biome: human gut; feature: human-associated habitat; material: faeces | place: Denmark | collected 2008/2010 ...
TGAAATTCTTCTCTTGAATTTTCAGGGTTGCATTGCTGTTTATTTGTCAAGGTTCTGCTCATCTATTATGTATGAGTCTTTGTTGCTTTGTGTTGTTGTCACTCACAACGTTGATAACTATATCACCCTATAAAGATAATGTCAACACTATTTTTGAAAAAATTTGTAGATTTTTTTCACACACTTTAGAATTATATCAAAAAAGCCCATATTATGGGCTTTTTAGTGTCTGCTTATGTCGTTTTCACATTTATTGTAAAGAAATTGTCGCAGCATTCTCAACATTTTTCACTTCAAGTCCGAGAGTTTCTACCTGAAGATCGTAAGGGACTTCACATACCAGAACAAGTTCTGTCTCTTCTCCTGCTCCCAGCGTCCCTTCATAATAGGTCATATCATTTAAAAGCATGGTAGTCAGCGCATTTTCCCTGGTTCCGTTCACATCGATTTTAAAATGGCTCTTGGTCTGCTCCATATTCAGTGTCAGCTCTGCTCCCGAATTATTCTTTGCCTGGAATTTCAGCACCAGAAGCTTTTTCCCTTCCGTTGCGCTCATATAAAAGTATGCTTCCTCCGACTGATCCGTAGGATAGGTATCACACAGTTCATATCCTGCGTAAGTAAAGGTCACATCCGGAACTCCAAGAAGCTCTTCTATGGTAGCCTGCTTTTCGATCACAGGAACCTCCTGCGCCGCTGCTATAGGCTCCTGTTCCGCCCCCGGTTCGGGCGAAGGATCCTGTTCCGGTACAGGTGTTTGCTCCGGTGTCCCCTCCTGCGCGTCCGAAGCCTCCGGTTCAGAAAGAACCTCCACATTCAACTTGGAGCTGTAATTTTTATCATATTTTAAAATTTCGCCTGCTGCATATTCCACCACAAGCGCCTGCTGCTCCTGTGTCATATCAGGGATTTGATTGCCGCATCCCACAAGACTGATCATTGCTGTCGCAACTGCCAAAGAAATCATGCTCTTTTTCATCTGCTTTCCCTCATTCTTTCACTTCTGCTTTCTTCTGAGCCATTTTCTTTTCCAGAAACATATAGAGAAAAGAAATGCCAAGGGCCATAACACCTACAATTAAAAATACGATCATTCTATATAATAACTCTGCTTCCCTGAAATCGTAAAGTACAAGTTTCAGACAGACCAGTGCAGCTAACACAAGCCCTGTAATCCTTTCCATCTTTTCCTTATGCCGAAAGCCTATTCCTACCAGGAAAAATGCGACTGCCATTATCAGAATGCTGGAAACGACCGGAGAGCCAAAATTCCCGGTTATGGAATAGAGACTGAAAAAACCCGCCCAGAGCAGTGTGTTTCCCTTCCAGTATAAGCCATATCTCTTTCTCAGGAGTAAAAATGCCGCAAGGGTTCCTGCCGCCATGATTGCGATCCTGGTCCACAAATGTCCCTCGAACAGCGGAAGCAGACAAAAAATTCCTATAAAGCATAAACTAACAATATTATAAACCTCCTGCTTCTTATCCCGCAAGCCCTGCAGATGATGAAACAGTAAAAACAAAAGCATCAAAAGAAGAACCGCTACCGGATAGAACCATTTACCATCCATTCCCCAGTTATACAGCCTAAACCATTCGCATTTTAAAAACCAGATCACCAGCACGCTTGCCGTGGTTACAATTTCATGGAAAACATACAGTTTGTTAATCCGGAATGACAGCAGAACCAAAAGCGCTGCCAGAATATAAGCATAGACGCTGCCTGACAAGCCTATCCCTGTAAGTCCTACAGCCACCGCTGCTATCGCTTCCAGGGCTGTAAGCTGCCTTTGCCGGTTCCCTATCCTTGCAATCAGGAATATCACGCCGACTGTAATCGTCTGTTCGACAGGTTGATCGGAGAATGCTCCTATCAGCAGGAAAAGACCTGCTGCAAAATAAACCTGCGCCCACTTTCTTTCATCTTCCTTTTCCCAAAGCAGAAAGAAAAGCATGCTCACCGCTACAGTTACTGCAGCCATGATCAGCCCCACAAGCTGTTCCCCGGTAATGGTCTCCAGCAGAAACATCATAAAAAGCAAAAGGCCGCTTCCGATACAGGTTATAATGAATATTTCGTTGTCCTTTTCTCTTTTTCTATTCACAAAGGCCATAATCTCCATGAAAATAAAGGAGGATAGTAACAGGGCCGCCAGATAAGTTGCCTGAACGTGGTCAAGGCCTGCAATGATAAGAAGCGCTCCGGTAAATATTACATTTAAGGCTGCATGCACCGCCAGTATAGCTGCTGCTCTGCTCTGATTCGGGAAAAGCACCCCAGCCACATTTACAATAAACAGGATTACCGTAAGCACAAAAAAACTCAGTTCCGTTTCAAAGCCGTGGATCGGATACAGGCACACATAGCATCCGATCAGCCCGATCAGCCTGATCACAACGGAATCCCTTTTTCTGCTAAGCCAGATCGTTGCCGCTGCAATCAGAAGAGTGAGCAGAACCGCTATTATTCCATTTACCAAATGAAGCACCAGGTAATTTACAATATTGGCCGCATACAGACAGCCGATCCCAATACCGGTAATGACACCGGCAAACTTCTGCATTTTTCTGCGGAGAAACAATTCCGAGAACAATACCAGGGCAAACGCCGCCATATAGATGCAGATCCCCTGAAATGCTCCCTTTAAAAAATAAAAACCAAAGGTCACAAAGGCAGCTAAAATAAACAGGGCTCCGATCAGGCTGAAAACATGGATCCCGATCTTAAATTCCACGGATTTTGTTTTCAGTTCCGGCTGGGCAGCTTCTCTATCCCTCATTCTTCTCTGATACTCTGCGTAGCTTCTGTCTGCCTCTCTTTCCACCTGAAGAGGCGTGGCAACGCCCTCCTCCAGATCCTTTTTCATCTGTGCCACATAACGGCTGAAATAAGGCTCCTTGGACAGCCTCATCAGTTCAGACAGTTTCTGCTCTGTTCTCTCCCGATTTCCCTGCTCGTTCATTCTGCATTCCCCTTTCGCTCATTTCCAGTTCAAACCAAAATTCCACACCGTTATCGTAATTGATCACGCCATATTTCTGGTTCAGGCTTTCCATGATTGCCTTTACGATTGACAGTCCTACGCCGCTTCCTCCATACGCTCTGGTTCTTGCCTTGTCCACCTTATAAAACTTCTCCCAGATCCGTGGGAGGCTTTCTTCCGGTATGGGCTGTCCTGTATTAAAAACGGAAACCCTTACTTTTCCGTCCATCTGCTTTAGCTTCACCTCTATGATCCTGTCCCCGTCAATGTGGTTCACCGCATTGCTGAAGTAATTTCCAAAGACCTCTTCTACCATGAATTCATCCGCCCATACAGAGGTGGGCGGGTAGTCTTCCATCCGCAGGGCAATCTGCTTTTGCGTACAAAGGATCTCCGCCGACTGCAGATAGTTACGGATCAGGCTGACAATGTCAAACCGTTCCATGGAGATCGTTTCATTTCCAAACTCAAGCTGATTTAAGGTCAGCAGCTTTTTAACCATGTTGTTCATTTTCGCTGCCTCATCCATGATGACCTCGCAGTAAAACTCCCTGCTCTCCGCATCATCATTGATCCCTTCCTTCAGCCCTTCGGCATACCCCTGGATCAGGGCTATAGGCGTTTTAAGCTCATGGGATACATTAGAAAGAAACTCCTTGCGCATTTCATCAATCTGTGTTTTTCTTTCGATGTCCCGCTGTAATTCATTATTTGCGCTTTTCAGTTTTGAGATCGTTGTTTCCAGAGTCTCTGACAGCTCGTTGATATTCTGTCCGAGCAGTGCAATCTCCGTTTTGCTTTTTCCGGTATACTTTGCATCAAAATCCAGGTGGATCATCCTCTCGGAAATACGGGTCAGTTCCTTGATCGGTTCTGTCACCTTGCCGGATACCAAAAGGATCACAAAAGCGCTCAAAATTGCAGAGCCGATTCCTACATAGGCAAGGAACCGGTTTGCCAGCCGGACGCTTTGTCTTATTCCCTCCAGGGGGCTCCTTAATAAAAACAGGTTCCCATTATCCAAGACCCCCCACATATCGATATATTCCTGTGAAAGACGTTCATCTGTCATGACAAACATCTCATAGTTTTCATTTTGGGATAAGATCTGATCCTCCCCCGGCGTATACTTGTCAAACAAATACGACAGGAGCTGTTTGCTTAAAAAATCATAGTCATTGCTGGAGGTTTTGATGGTTCTTGTATCTGTATCAAGCAAAAGAATATTGATGTTGTTCTTTCCACATATTTTTTGGAACTCAATATCAAAATCATCTGTCTCGATCACGCCGTTATTACTGGCCTCATTAATTTCTCTGTAAGCGCTCATCATCGCTTTTTGCTTGTTTTTCAGATAGTATTCTTCCAGAAAGGTATTATTGATAAACCAACATAAAAGAACCGTTCCAATCATCAAAAAGCTGAAAATAAGCGCAAATTGTTTTCTGATTGAATATTTCACAGACAAGACTCCTTTGGGAATTTCCGGTTACTCTACCTCAAACTTGTACCCCATTCCCCAGATCGTTTTAATGTAATCTCCCTTTTCCCCCATCTTGCTTCTCAGCTTTTTCACATGGGTGTCAATGGTTCTGGCATCTCCGAAATAATCGTAGTTCCAGACACTGTTCAGAATTTTTTCTCTTGACAGGGCAATCCCCTTATTTTCCAGGAAATAAGTGAGAAGTTCAAATTCCTTGTAGCTTAAATCCACAGATTTTCCATCAATAGTGACGCTATGAGCCGCCTTATCGATCCTGATTCCTCCGGCTTCCAGAATTTCTTCCTTTGCTCCAAGCTGGTTTGTCCGGCGCAGAATAGCCTCTACCCTTGCCACCAGGATCTTGGGGCTGAAGGGCTTTGAAATATATTCATCCACACCAAGCTGAAATCCCTGCAGCTCATCCCTTTCCTCTGCTTTGGCTGTCAGCATGATAATCGGCACCTGAGAATACTGGCGCACCTCACGGCAGACGCCCCAGCCATCCAGCTTCGGCATCATAACATCAAGGATGATCAGTGCAATATCCTTCTGCTTAAAAAACAGATCCAGCGCTTCGCTTCCATCTCCGGCTTCCACAACCTCAAAATTACTTTTTACCAGAAAGTCTCTGACCAGCTTCCGCATTCTTGCTTCATCATCAACAACAAGGATCTTTAACCGTTCCATCTCTTATTCCTCCGCTGTCACCGTTTTGTCCATGCCAATTTCTAATTCCTGTTCCTTTTCCTTCACTGCCTTTTCCCGCTGCGTCAGCTCCTGCTCCCATGCGGCATACTGATTGGTCAGTGCTATTTTATAATTGATCACATTGGGCGTGCTCCCCCGAAGGGTGATGACGAACATGGCAAGTACAAGAAATCCCAGAAAAACATTTACCAGGGTAGATATAAAAAGCTTTCTTTCCTGGGGCTTTTTCTTACGGCTTACCTTGATCCTGTCCCTGACCGGGTTCCTATCCAGTGTATTTTCTTCATGCTGAAAAGTGATATAAACCGGAAGGGGTCTGATCTTTTCCTCCCGGATCCCTAACAGCCGCAGCTTCTCCTGGAGACTGATCACATAATTCCAGCCCACCGGGGTCACAAATACCTTTTCATCCAAGATCTTATCATAAACAGCCAGAATATTTGCTGCATCTCTTCCTTTTAATTTTCCTTCAAAATATGCTGTCTGCTTCTGCTCCAGGCGCGCCCTGTCAGCATCCTCTATAGTTTGGAATCGGTAACCCTCCACATAATACTCATTTTTTTCCGCCATAAATCCAACCTCAATTTCCTTATTTCACTGTAAATATATCACCATTTCCTAGGGAATGCCATAAAAGTCACAGTTTTTTAACATCTTACCTACAGTTCCTGTGCCATGCAGATCCCGCATGCGATCTTTCTTTCCTTCATAAGCTCCTGAAACTGATCAATGGCGTCATCCTCATCCTGTGCATACAGGATTTCTTTTGCAATTTCCCTTTCCATGTCATCAGACACGGCCACAACTTCATACATCTGCATGATCTTTCCTCTGTTTTCTAAATCCCTATCCGCATTATATCATAAAAATAACGGCATTATATATCACTTTTGCAACATACAATGCCGTTATCTTTCTTTTCTTCGATACACTTGCTTTGCTTTTAGTGGAATAGGCGGGAGTCGAACCCGCGTCCAAAGACCCATTCCCTGTCCTTCTACTATCATATTCAGTCTATTATGACAGATTGCTCTGCCCATTCCCTCTGCCGGACGGGGACTGACATCCTTCCGGTTTCAGTAGCTTCATGATACGCCCACAGGTGCAAAGCTTAGCCTGTGTCGTTTCCTACATCATTGATGCCTGGGTCCTGATGTGTAGGTGCACCCGGTCAGACAGCTGCCATTAGGCAGCGTATGCTAAATTATCTTCAGCGTTTATATTTATTTTTGCGATTTGACGCATCGCCTGCGGATAGCTTCTCCAGCTGCAAGGCCCCTGTCGAAACCTTTACTATCCCTTATGATTATCTATTATAAATAGTTTTCCTTTAAAAAGCAAGCATTCTAAGCCCGTAGCCTGACCTTCAGTTCTTTTTCGGCTTCCCTTTTCTGATCCTTCTTTGCAATGTCCTGACGCTTATCATAAAGCTTCTTTCCTTTGGCAAGACCGATCTCTATTTTTGCCCGCCCATCTTTAAAATATACCTGCAGCGGAACGATGGTATAGCCTTTTTCGGAGCTGTTTCCTATGAGCTTGCGGATCTCCTGTCTGTGCAGCAGAAGCTTTCTCACCCGGAGCGGATCCTTGTTAAAAATATTCCCTTTTTCATAAGGACTGATATGCATGCCGTATATATACACCTCTCCGTTTTCGATCCGGATAAACGCTTCCTTGATGCTGCACTTTCCCATGCGCAGACTCTTCACCTCTGTTCCGTGAAGAACCAGCCCCGCCTCATACTTTTCCTCTATGAAAAAGTCATGATAGGCCTTCTTATTGTTTGCTACCAGCTTCATTGCTTCCTTTGCCATTTTAACCCTCATTTCCGAGCAGACTCATTTTCTACTGATCTTCTTCCTCCGGCGCCAGGACAAAATCAATGCTCTTTTGCAGTTCATCCACACCATCTACCACTATTTTTACTTTTTGTCCCAGCTTAAAGCATTTTCCTGTATCTCTTCCTACCATCTCATAGGTTTCTTCCCTGTAAAAATAAAAATCCCCATACAGCCGGGATACATGGATCATTCCCTCTACCGTATTAGGCAGCTCCACATAAATTCCCCAGGCCGTCACACCGGAAATCACTCCTTCAAAGCTCTGTCCGATCCTGGACTTCATGTATTGTACCTTCTTAAGCTTTTCTGTCTCGCGCTCCGCATCATCTGCCCGTCTTTCCATTTCAGAAGAATGCTTTGCCACCTCTGTAAGGATCTCCTGATAATGCTGGATCCTTTCTTCCTTCAGTCTGCCTCTTAGCTGCTCCTTGATGATCCGGTGGATCTGCAGATCCGGATATCTTCTGATGGGAGAAGTAAAGTGACAGTAATACTGACAGGCGAGGCCGAAATGCCCGGTACATTCTGTGCTGTATCTCGCTCTCTTCATACTGCGCAGCGCCAGTCTGCTGATAAGAGCCTCCTGGGGTCTTCCCTCTATTTCTGCCAGGAGCTTTTGGATCTCCTTGGGATGAACCTCATTTTCTCCGCTTTTCACCTTAATATGATATCCGAAATTATTGATAAAAGCCGCAAGCTGCATGATCTTATCTGGATCCGGCTTATCGTGGGTACGGTATACAAAGGGAACTTCCATCCAGTAAAAATGCTGTGCTACGGTTTCATTTGCAAGAAGCATGAAATCCTCAATGATGTTGGTCGCCGCATTTCTTTCATAAGGCATGATCTTTATGGGCCTTCCCTCTTTATCCAGAAGGATTTTGCTTTCCGGGAAATCAAAGTCTACCGAGCCCCGTTTTTTTCGCTTGCTGCGCAGAAGATCTGCCAGTTTTTTCATCAGGAAAAACATGGGCGTCAGCTTTTCATACCGGTTTGCTACCTCCTGATCTCCCATAAGGATCTGATTTACCTCATTGTATGACATTCTCTGATCTACCCGGATCACGCTCTCTGTAATCTCATAATTTACCACCGTTCCCTTTTGGTCAATGGTCATAAGGCAGGATAAAGCCAGTCTTTCCTCCCCCATGTTCAAAGAGCATATCCCATTTGAAAGCGTATGGGGCAGCATGGGGATCACCCTGTCTACAAGATAAACGCTGGTTCCCCTTTTTTTTGCCTCATGATCCAGCGCAGAATTTTCCTGCACATAATTGGCCACATCTGCAATATGGACGCCGAGCTGGTATAGGTCTCCCTCCTTGGTAAGGCTCACCGCATCATCCAGATCCTTTGCATCTTCTCCATCTATGGTGACCATCTGTACCTGTCTTAAATCCCTGCGTCCGGCCCTGTCATTTTCACTTACTTCTCCGGCTACACGCACCGCCTGGTTTAACACCTTTTCCGAAAATTCTACAGGCAGGTCAAAGCCTTTCACGATCGAAAGGATATCCACCCCAGGATCGTTTACATGGCCTAAGATCTCCACGATCCTTCCCTCCGGGCTTTTCCTGCTCCCGCCGCCATAATCTGTAAGCTCTACTACTACTTTATGCCCGGTGACCGCTCCCATAGACCATTCTCCAGGCACAAAAATATCGGATGGGATCTTGTCCAGATCCGGGATCACAAAGCCATAATTCTTTGCCTTGTCAAAGGTGCCTACCAGCCTTTTGATCCCATGGGACAAAATTTCAGTCACTTTGGCTTCCTGCCGCTTTCCATGCAGCGCTTCCTTAGACAGAAGCTCTACGGACACAAGGTCTCCATGAAAGGCTCCCTTTGTTTCCCCCTCAGGGATAAAAAGATCCTCCTGCCTGCCCTCCACTTCCACAAAACCAAAGCCCTTGGCATTGCTGATAAAGGTTCCCGTAAGCTGATGAGCCGTTCCATCCCCTTTACAATATTTCCCACGCTTGGTGAGCATTAATTTTCCTTCATTTACAAGCTCTGTGAGAATGCTGTTAAACTCTTCCCTCTGTTCCGGCTCCACCTGCATCAAAACAGCAAGCTGCTTTGCCTTCATGGGCGCATAAAGGGGATCCTCCACAAGCTCACAGATCAGTTTTTTTCTTTTTTCACGCATTTCCTGTTTTCCATTTCCCAGCATAGATCAAAAAAGGCATTCCTTACGGAATGCCTTAAATCCTAAAATACATTCAGATTTAATATCACAGATAAGAGCATAAAGCCGATCGCCAGATACTCGGTGATCTTAACAAGTTTTCCTTCCATGGATCTTCCCTTGTTTTTCCCCCAGTATGTTTCAGCGGCTCCGCTGATTGCTCCAAGACCTGCAGATTTGCCTTCCTGCATCAATACCAGCACTGTCAGTGCAATACATAATATAATAAAAATAATCTGAACAACGATTCTTAACGCTTCCATATTTTACCTCCTAATGCCAAGCACAACCAAGTTTAACATACCCGGCATGAGATTTCAAGTATTTTATTGTGTTTTTTCTTCTTCACCGGCCATAGCCGCCTCAACCTGTACCAGAATACCCTCCTGGGTGGTTGTGTACAGAGTGCCCTCCAGCTCCACTTCTCCGCTGCGTACTAATGCACCTGCAGCATCAAAGTAATAGGGCTGCTTTTCAATTTCATAGACTCCGGTCACAATATGTCCCTGAGGATCTGCATAGTAAGTCTTATTGTCTGCATCAAACCAGCCGGTCAGCATTGCTCCCGTAGCGGGATCATAGTAATAGCTCCCATCCTCCCTGGCTACCATGCCGGTCATTCTGACCCCTTCCGGAGTAAAAAGATATTTGCTTCCGTCAATGACCTGATCCCCGGTCAGCATATGTCCGTCCGTAAGATCCAGGAAGTAAAACCTGCCGGCAGCGTCGCTGTACCAGCCTCTTGACATCACTCCCCCATTTGCCGGTTCATAATAAAATTTCTGTTCTCCAAGGGTAACCCAGCCTGTCATCTTTACCCCTTCAGCCGTAAAGTAATAATCGGCCCCGTCTACCACGCACTGTCCTCTGGCAATGCTGCCATCTGCAGGAGAAAGATAATAGGTGCCGGACGCATCCGTAAACCATCCGCTTACCAGGTTTCCGGCCCCGTCCAGATAATATCTTGTGTCATTATAATTGATCCAGCCGGTCTGCATACGCCAGTTCTGATAAAACCTTACATTGTCATTATGCCCGATAAAGCCTTCCTGAATGATCAGCTTGCTGTAATCCTTATATTGGTAATTCACATCCACCCTGGTGCCTACGCCGTTTACACTTCCATGGCTGGAATACTGCCAGAAGCACACATTATTATTGTAGTCACAGGCAGAGGCATACTGCGCCACCCATTTGTCCCAGCCTACAATACTGAGCTTACTGGTAAAGAAATTTTTGTAGGAGTAGATCATGGGATAATACCCTGCCGCATCAATGGTAGTGCAGAAAGCATTGGTAATATCAATCAACTGCTGGTCGGAAAGATTTTTATGGCACTTGTCCTCCAGGTCAAATACAATAGGGTAATTAACGGTGTAAGGCGCGATCCATTGCAGCACCAGGTTTGCTTCTTCCACGGCCTGCTCCGGCGTAACCGCATAAGAATACAGGTAAATTCCCGTCTTAATGCCGGCAGCCTGCGCTCCTGTAATGTTTGCAGTAAACTGCGGATCCATACCGCTTTTGGTACTGCCCACCTTAATAAATGTAAAGTTGATTCCGGATGCAGCCACCTGTCCCCAGCTGACCGCTCCGTTATGCTTGGATACATCAATTCCTCTTGCGATGGCTCCGCTTGGGGCTACAGCCTGTGTATCCTGTACTGGGAACAAACAAAGAAGAGCAGATGCCGTAACAAATGCCACTGCTCTTTTTGCCCATAAACCGATCTTCTTCATCATCTTTTGCAAATCCCCCTCTTATCCTGTGTTTTTTATTCTTTCAGATCTTATTGAAGGGCTCCTTATAAGCCGCCACAGATCCTAATTCCTCTTCTATCCTGAGAAGTCTGTTATACTTTGCCACACGGTCGCTTCTGCAAGGCGCTCCCGTCTTGATCTGCCCCGCATTCACTGCCACGGCCAGATCTGCAATAAAGGTATCCTCTGTCTCCCCCGATCTGTGGGAGATCACCGTTTTATATCCATTTTTTTGCGCCATTTCAATGGCTTCCATGGTTTCGGATATGGTACCGATCTGGTTTACCTTGATCAGAATTGCGTTTGCCACCTGCAGCTTGATCCCTGCGTCCAGGCGCTTGGTATTGGTGACGAACAGATCGTCCCCCACAAGCTGAACGCTTTTGCCCAGCCGCTCTGTCAGCGCCTTCCAGCCGTCCCAGTCATCCTCCGCAAGACCATCTTCAATGGAAAGGATAGGATATTCCGAGATCAGCTTCTCATAATAGGAAATCATTTCTGAAGTATCACGAACCACTTCCTCGCCCTTTTGTCTGCTTTCTCCGGGGAAATGGTACATGCCTGTTTTTTCATTGTATAATTCACTGGAAGCTACGTCAAGGGCTATTTTAATATCGCTTCCTGGTAAATATTTGCTTTTTTCCACAGCCTCCACGATCAGATCAAGCACCGCCCTTGCATCCGGCAGATCGGGGGCAAAACCTCCCTCGTCCCCCACACTGGTGGTCAGGTGCTTTTCCTCTAAGATCTTTTTCAGGAAATGATAGATCTCCGCACAGATCCTGAGTCCGTCCGCAAAGCTTTCCGCCTGTACCGGCATGATCATAAACTCCTGAAAATCTACCGTATTCGCCGCATGCCGGCCTCCGTTTAAAATATTCATCATAGGGACAGGCATCAGCCTGGTATAAGCCCCGCCCAGATACTGATACAGCGGAATATTTAAAGCGTTTGCAGCCGCTCTTGCAACTGCCATGGATACGGCCAGGGTTGCATTGGCCCCCAGATTTCCTTTGTTGTCAGTTCCATCTGTCTCCATCAGGATCCTGTCAATTTCCACCTGGTTTAAGCCGTTTTTTCCGCAGACTGCATCCCGGATCTTGGTGTTAATGTTGTTTACTGCCTTTTTCACCCCAAGTCCGAAATATCTGGTCTCTCCATCCCGCAGCTCCACTGCCTCAAATCTGCCTGTACTGGCCCCTGACGGAACCGCCGCCATTCCAGAATATCTTCTTCCTGTTATGGTGTCCGTCAGGACCGCTTCTGCTTCTACAGTTGGATTTCCCCTGGAATCCAGGATTTCTCTTCCGTGTAAATTTGTGATCTGTAAATATGTTTTCAAAGTTTTCTCCTCTTTCCTTGTTTTTCACTATTGTGTCCGTTTTTAGAAATTGCTATACTGTTTTTATCCCCGAAGAAGGGGATGAAAGGGGAGATTTATGACTACCATGACCAAAAAAGATTATTATTGTCTCTCAGCTCTGATGCTGATCTTTACGATCCTGGTGTTTTTCCGTCTTGGAAACACCTATGCTCCGCAGTCCGCTTACACTGCTGATGAAAACAACCGGGACATTGTCCTTGATCTGGGCGATTATCTTGACGTTTCTTCCATTTCTATTTTTCTTGGAAATCTGGATACCCGTCACTTTTCCATTTCTGCTTTTAATGAAGTAACGGGACAATGGGAGGTATTTAACGGCGAAGCCTCTGCCGGATCTGTTTTTGCATGGAATAAAATTGATATTAACTATAATCTGCGCTATCTGGGCATTGTATGTACCGATGATACCGCCGTTTTAAACGAACTTGTGGTTCAGGGTGCCGACGGCTCCATCCTTCTTCCCGTCAATGCCGATACCTATCCGGAGCTTTTTGACGAACAGGAGATGTTTCCCTCTGTGAAAACCTACATGACAGGGACCATGTTTGACGAAGTCTACCATGGCAGGACTGCCTATGAATTTCTGCACGGCCTTACCACCTACGAAACCACCCATCCCCACCTTGGTAAAATTCTGATCTCAATGGGCATTTTGGGCTTTGGCATGACTCCCTTTGGCTGGCGTTTTATGTCTGCTTTCTTTGGCATTCTGATCATTCCGGTCATGTATCTGTTTGCCAAAAAACTGCTGAAAAACACCTATCTTGCAACGGCAACAGCTGCCTTACTGGTTTTTGACTGTATGCATTTTACGCTTTCCAGGATTGCAACCATTGATATTTTTGCCGCTTTCTTTATTTTGCTGATGTACTATTATTTATACCAGTATTTTACAGTCGACCAGGCTTACCGAAAAAGCAGAAACGCCCTGACGGATTCCTTTCCTCCCTCAAGCGTTTACACCCCTCTTGCCCTCTGCGGGATCAACATGGCCTTTGGCATTGCAACCAAATGGACCGGTGTTTATGCCGGCCTTGGACTTGGCATCCTGTTTGTATGGTATACCCTTATGAATTTTCCAAAGAAGCAGTGGACCAGACTGCTTGGTTTTTGCTGTGTCTTTTTCATTGCCATTCCTTTGATCGTATATACGCTCTGCTTTATTCCGGTTGTAGGCTACACCCCCTACAAAAACCTGCTTGACAAGGTCATTTCCGGGACACAGTATATGTTCCATTATCACTCCACTTTGGTTGCCGAGCATTACTACAGTTCTCCGTTCTATGAGTGGCCGGTGATCTGGATGCCTCTTCTGGATGCAAATGATGCTGTAAACGCTACTGACGTCAGCGCTGTAAGCTGTATGGGAAATCCTGCAATCTGGTGGTTTGGCATTCCCTGTGTTCTCTATGTTTTCTTCCGCTGGATCTTTAAAAAGGACAAAAAAGCAGGCTTTCTGTGTATTGCTTATCTTGCCCAGTATGTTCCCTGGATGTCCGTCAGCCGTATCACCTTTATTTACCACTACTTCCCCGCTATTTTGTTTGTGATCCTGATGATGGGTTATACCATGGCTGACATCAAGGAACATTTTGTATGGGGCAAAAAAGCGATCACCACATATCTGGTGATCGCCATCATCTGTTTCTTCCTGTTCTATCCTGTTGTATCCGGCTTTCCCATTTACAAGGAATGGGGGCTGCGCCTCCGCTGGCTGCCGGATTGGATCCTGGTTCTGTAAGGAACCGTTTATAATGTAAGCGTATTTGCCTTCACCTGTCGGTACAGGTCATAGCCAACATAAAGAAGTAAGCCAAGCAGCGCTAATGCCACATATTGGATCGGTACGATGTGCACTGCGATCAGATATGGCATAAAGGTTATGATCGAAACCACAAAAAAGCCGCAGGTGACAGGCAATTTTTTTGTGTCCAGCATTCCATAAATCACCGCAAGAAGATCGATCAGGAAACCATACCTGTCGTGCATATGCGGCAGACAATACACAATCAGCGCCACCGTAAAAAGCGCAATGGTGATCATCATCTGCCCTGTCAGGTTTACATCCCTGGTGTAGAGGTAATATGCAAGAGCCCCTATCAGAATGATCGTCATAAACATTCCTGCACCGCTGACCTCAGACGCATGTCTCATATCCGGCATGGATTCTCCGAGAAGCGCATAAATATTGGGATATTCCAGTGTTCCCCAGGGATATGTTCCGGACTGATCAAAATAAATCAGCAAAAGCTCTTTAAAGTCTCTTCCCACCATCCATGCAGGAAGGATGCTGATCACATAAACCACCGGGATCCATAAGAAATGTCTCAGCTTAATGGTCTTCCCTTTCAGCCACATGATCAAAAAGAACGGTACAATAAACAGGGTCTGCAATTTAAAAGCAAAGGCTACGCCCAGAAAAATAAGGCAGCTCTTACTGTTATTCTTAAAAAAGCAGTATAATGCGTACAAAATAAAGGTTGTATAGATAATGTCACACTGGCACCAGTAGGCGCTGTCAATGATCACGGTAGGCGATAAAAGGAGCATGCCCATCCCCAGAATCGCTTTCCTTACCTGACCTGTCATCTGATGTATGATCAGAAACACTGCAACAGCTGCTGCATAGTCAAATAGGATGGACACCATTTTCAGTCCATAAAGATCATTCTCCGTCAGATAAGAAAGCAGGCACATGATATACATGTAGGGCGAGGTGTAATTTGAAATCTGGTGATCTAAGGACCGGTATCCCCCGCTTTCCCTGATCTGGTTCATCCAGTCCTCCAAAAATCCCCAAAAATCTGCGGATTCAATGGGCATCAGCTTCCATCTGATCAAAAAACCAAACACAAAAAGGCACAGGATAAACAAAAGGTCTACCACCTGAAATTCTATTACTCCAAGCCTGACTCTAATGCGCAATGCCCGGTCGATTTTTCTTTCCTGCATAGGTGTTCTCCTTTTATTCCCTGAAGGCAACAGATGCTATGGATTTTTTAAATTCTTCCGCCCACTTTCCATCCTTTTCCTGAAGATAAGTCAGGATATGGGATTCCGCTCCGTTATATACCATAAGCTCCATCTGCTCATACTCAGTTCCCTTCAGCGTATAGTCAAAAGTAACTGTAATGGCATTTCTTCCGTTGATCTTGCTCTTTTCGTACTGAGTGATATTGATCTGGATCTCATCTCCATAAGCATCATAGAGATTATCCTCGTACAGCTTCTGGAATTCCTCCTGGGTGAGCTTTGTAACATCCTCCTGGCTTTCTGCGATCACATAGTTAATGATGGAGCTGTCCTTGGGATAGGTTCTATAGACATAAACGCCCTCTTCCCCGTCTAAGGCCTTAAAGCCTCTTGGCAGCTCACAGGTCATCTCTGCATCTCCAAAGTAGACCGGTTCCTCTTCCTCTGCTGTCTGCTCCGGTGTCTCCTCTGTTTCCTCCACGGAAAGCTCCGGGATTTCTGCGACCGCTACATTGGTGTCATCTGTCTTTTGACTGCCGGATGCCTTTTCCCCGGTATTTTTCTGGCCCTTTCCGATAGCGGCTGCCAAAAACACGAAAATCACAATAACCGCAACAGCAATGATCAATCCTTTTTTACGCATTTTGTTCCCCTCTTATCACTTATTTAAAATATTCCACACCGGCTTCAAAGATCTTCAGATCCTGCTCGCCGGAAATATTGATGGCAACCTTCTGTCCTCTTCTCTCCACATGGGCCATTTTACCAAGGCATCTGCCATCCGGCGAAGTAATTCCTTCAATGGCACAATAAGAACCGTTAATATTCCACTCTTCATCCATGGATACATTTCCCCAGGGATCTGCATACTGTGTAGCCACCTGTCCGTTTTCAAAAAGCTTTGTGAGCCATTCCTTCGGCGCTACAAATCTTCCCTCTCCGTGAGATGCAGGCGTTACATAGGTTTTGCCAAGCTCTGCCATAGAAAGCCATGGAGACTTGTTGGATACCACTTTTGTATAGACCATTTTGGAGATATGTCTGTTAATGGTATTAAAGGTCAATGTAGGAGAGTCCTCTTTCTGTCCCACGATCTCCCCATATGGCACAAGGCCAAGCTTAATCAGTGCCTGGAACCCGTTGCAGATTCCAAGTGCAAGTCCGTCTCTTTCCTGTAAAAGCCTGCTTACCGCCTCTTTGATCTGCTCATTCCGGAACGCTGTTGCAAAAAACTTTGCGCTTCCATCCGGTTCGTCTCCGGCTGAAAAGCCACCGGGGAACATAATGATCTGTGCTTTTTCAATATCCTGTTTAAAAGCTTCGACGGACTCCCTGATATCTTCGGGCGTACGGTTTTTAAATACTCTTGTGATCGTCTGCGCTCCTGCACGTTCAAACGCCTTTGCACTGTCATACTCACAGTTTGTCCCCGGGAATACCGGGATAAACACCGTGGGCTTTGCAATCTTGTTTTTGCAGATGTGGACATGGGACTCCCTGTATAAAGGAGAAGCCACTTCCGAAGTATCCTTCTGTGCTTTGGTGGGGAATACCTTTTCCAGCTTGCTCTTCCAGGCTTCTAACGCTTCCTCCATGGAAATTGCCACATCCTGATAGGTAAATACCGGCTCCTTTGTAACAGTTCCCACTTTTCTGAAGTTCAGCCCGGCCGCCTTGTCATCCGACTCTTTCTGTGCAAAAAGCTCCTCTGCCTGCTTCTCTGTAACCTCTAACACAATATCTCCCAGACAGTTTTCAAACAGATCTCTGTCCTTCAGTTCCTTCTCATAGGCCACACCAAGCTTATTTCCAAAGGCCATCTTGCTCACCCCGGAAACCAGTCCCTTGGAATCCAGCGCATATGCTGCCTTTACTTTTCCCGCAAGGATCAGTTCATGGATAAAACCATAGGTATCCATAACGTGCTCATATACAGGAATATCATAGTCATCTTTGTCAAACCAGAACTGAAGCAGTACATCCGAGGGTTCCTTCAGTTCAGGCGTTATAATATCCCGTCCCTGCGCAATATCTACAGCAAAGGATACCAGAGTAGGGGGAACGTCAATATCGTTAAAGGTTCCCGACATACTGTCCTTTCCGCCGATGGAAGGCAGTCCGTATCCGATCTGTGCATCATAGGCTCCCAGCAGCGCCGTAAACGGCTGGCTCCATCTCTCCGGATCTGCTGTCATTCTCCGGAAATACTCCTGGAAGGTCAGACGGATCCTGGAAAAATCTCCGCCTGCGGCAACGATCTTCGCCATGGATTCCGTTACGGCATATACAGCGCCATGATAAGGGCTCCAGGAGGATAAATAGGGATCAAACCCATAACTCATCATGGTTACGGTATCTGTTTTTCCTTTTAACACAGGGAGCTTCGCTACCATAACCTGTGTTTCTGTAAGCTGATACTGTCCGCCATAAGGCATCAGCACGCTTCCTGCGCCAATGGAGGAGTCAAACATCTCCACAAGTCCCTTTTGGGAGCATACGTTCAGATCGCTTAACTCTGCAAGCCATGCCCCTTTCACATCTCCTTCTTCCAGCTTTTTGCTGACGGAAGGGATGGCAATCTTCCGGAAATAATTATCTTCCTTTTCAGGAATATCTACCAGAACACTTGTCTCCTGATGGGCGCCATTGGTATCCAGGAATGCCCTTTCAATATTTACAATTTCCTTGCCTCTCCACTTCAGAACCAGCCTGGGTTCTTTTGTTACCACTGCAACCGGAATTGCCTCCAGGTTTTCCTCTGCGGCATACCCCAGGAACCGGTCCACATCTCCCGGGTCTACCACAACCGCCATTCTCTCCTGGGATTCAGAAATCGCAAGTTCTGTTCCGTCAAGTCCTGCATACTTTTTGGGAACCTTATCCAGATCTACCGTAAGGCCGTCTGCCAGCTCACCAATGGCAACGGAAACGCCCCCTGCTCCAAAATCATTACACTTTTTAATGATCCTGCTCACTTCCCCTCTGCGGAAAAGTCTCTGGATCTTCCGTTCTGTCGGTGCATTTCCCTTCTGCACTTCTGCTCCGCAGGTTTCAATGGAGCTTTCGGTATGTACCTTGGAGGAGCCTGTTGCTCCGCCGCAGCCATCGCGTCCTGTCCTTCCGCCCAGAAGGATGATGATGTCTCCAGGGTCAGAATTTTCCCTGATCACGCAGCTTCTGGGGGCTGCTCCCATAACTGCGCCGATTTCCATACGCTTTGCCACATAATCCGGGTGATACAATTCTTTGACGTAACCGGTTGCCAGTCCGATCTGGTTTCCGTAAGAAGAATATCCGCTTGCGGCGCCTCTTACCAGTCTCTTCTGGGAAAGCTTTCCCTTCAGGGTCTCGGAAACAGGTACCGTAGGGTCTGCCGCACCTGTCACACGCATTGCCTGGTAAACATAGCCTCTTCCGGAAAGAGGATCTCTGATCGCACCGCCCAGACAGGTTGCCGCACCTCCGAAGGGTTCGATCTCTGTAGGATGGTTATGGGTCTCGTTCTTAAAGAATACCAGCCACTCCTCCGTCACCGGCCCGTCGCCATAATTGATCTGGACAGGCACCACAACGGAGCAGGCATTGATCTCATCAGATTCCTCCATATCCTGCAGCTTGCCATCTTTTTTCAGTTTTCGCATAGCCATCAGCGCCAGATCCATCAGACAGACAAATTTGTCCTCTCTTCCCTCAAAGATCTCATTTCTGGTATCCAGATAGCTCTGATATGTGGTTTCAATGGGCTCTCTGTAATAGCCCTCTTTAAATTCAATCTCCTTAAGCTCGGTGGAAAAAGTGGTATGGCGGCAATGATCCGACCAGTAGGTATCTAACACTCTGATCTCTGTCATGGAAGGATCCCTGTGCTCGCTTCCTTTAAAGTAATTCTGGATATGCAGAAAATCCTTAAAGGTCATGGCAAGCCCAAGACTGTCATAGAGCTTTCTAAGCTCCTCCTTATCCATTTCCTGAAATCCGTCAAAGATCAGCACATCCGCCGGTTCCTCATATTCTGTCCTTAAGGTCTGCGGCTTCTCCATTCCCACTTCCCTGGAATCAACCGGATTGATGCAGTGTGCCTTGATCCGCTCAAATTCATCTTCTGTAATATCTCCTATGATCAGATAGGTAACCGCTGTCCTGATAATAGGATTTTCATCCTCCTTCAAAAACTTCACGCATTGCATTGCTGAATCTGCACGCTGGTCAAACTGTCCCGGAAGATATTCTACGGAAAACACACGGCTTTCCTCCGGCAGTTCTATTTCTTCTCTGTACAGTAAATCTACAGGCGGCTCTGAAAACACACAGGTTGCCGCTTTCTCAAAGGTTTCGTCTGAAAGATTTTCCACATCATATCTGATCAGCTGCCGAACCTCTTTTACCCCTGCTATTCCAAGATAGCTTAAGATCTCATCCTTCAGTTCCTTTGCCTTTACTGCAAACGGTGCCTTCTTCTCTACATAAATGCGTTTTACGTTTCCCATCGTAGCCTGATTTTCCTCCATTATGCGTTATAAATAATACATTATAATTATTATACCTAATCCCATCTATTTTGCAATCTGAACTTTTCCCTGTTTTTTACAGTAAAAAGCGCAGGCCCTTTTGAGACTGCGCTTTCTGGTATCTTCATTTATTCTTTTACACCGCCGATCGTAAGACCTGTCACAAAATATCTTTGTAAGAAAGGATACAGGCACACGATAGGAAGCATCGTCGCTATGGTCGCTGCCGCGCGGACGGAAACCGGAGTTACCGCACCTGCCGCCGCTGTCTGGGAAGCATTTGCTGCGCTTCCGCTCTGCTGCATAACAGAGGATAGCAGCTTCATCAGCTCATATTGAAGAGTGGTATATTCGGTCTTCATTCTGTTGTACAGCATGGCGTCAAACCAGGAGTTCCACTGCCCTACCGCAACAAACAGAGCCACCGTTGCATATACCGGTTTGCACAGCGGAGAAATGATCTTAATAAATACGGTCCAGTACCCCGCTCCGTCAAGCTGTGCCGATTCCTCAAGGGAGTCCGGCAGACCCTGCATATAAGTTCTCATCACCAGCATATTCCATGCGCTGATCATTCCCGGAACAACATAAACCCAGAAGGTTCCTGTAAGATGAAGATTTTTGTAAAGCAGGAATACCGGGATCATTCCGCCGTTTACATACATGGTGATTACCCAGAATAATGAAAGCTGGGATTTGAACAGAAATCTTTTACGGCTCACCACAAAAGCCAGAAGCGCATTGGTTAAAAGCGCTAACACCGTTCCGATCACCGTACGCAGCACGGTAATGTACGCACCTGTAATCATATTTTGTTTTCCCAGAACCGTCTGGTAATTTTTGAGAGTAAACTTTCTTGGTATCAGATGAATACCGCCACGGACTGCATCAATTCCATCATTAAAGGAAATGGCAAGTGTGTTCAGTACCGGGTATAATGTGATGACCACGAATGCTATCATAAACAGAGTGTTACATACTGTAAAAATTTTGTCCCCAAGGGATGTTTTCTTCTTCATGCCATCACCTCCTTAGAATAACCTTTCCTCACCGGCACGCTTCGCCAGTGCATTTGCCACAATGATCAGGATAATGCTGACCGCGCTCTTAAAAATACCGGCTGCCGTACCAAGTGAATAGTCATTCTGGCTGATACCCCAGGTCAGTACATAAATGTCAATGGTATCGGACACGCTCTTGATCAGTCCGTTTCCTAACAGATACTGTACTTCAAAGCCGGCATTCAGCACATTACCTACATTCATTAAAAGCAGGATCATGATCGTTGATTTAATTCCCGGCAGGGTAATATATTTTATTTTGGCCCATCTGCCTGCACCGTCGATGGAGGCTGCCTCATAAAGGCAGGGATCTATGGAAGTAATGGTTGCCAGGTAAATAATGGCATTCCATCCTGTTTCCTTCCACACATTGGCGAAGGCTACGATGGGCCAGAAATAGGAAGGATGGGCAAAGAAATTAATAGGTGAATCTATCATATTCAGTTTCTGAAGAAGCTCGTTAATAATACCTGATGTCGACAGGGCATCATGAAGGATGCCGGTAACAATGATCCACGAAAGGAAATGTGGCAGGTACGAGATCGTCTGAACTGTTTTTTTCCCAAATTTAGAGCGAACCTCGTTCAGCAGGATTGCAAAAACGATCGCCATGATAAAGGTTGTAATCAGATTAAGTACGCCCATTCCCAGCGTGTTCCTGATTACCTTCAAAAATGTTGCATCTGAAAACAAAAACTCAAATTTAGCAAGACCTACAAACTTAGAACCAAAGAGCCCGGTTTTGGGCTTATAATTCTGAAATGCCATGATCCAGCCGCCAAGCGGCAGATAATAAAAGATAAAACCATATATCACAAATGCTGCTGCACAAATCAGGAGAAACTTCTGGCGCTTTATTTCTTTCCATGTAATCTTCACTGTCGGTGCGTTATTCTGTTTTTTCTTTGTTCGAGCCATGGCCCCCTCCTTCATTTCATGGCGGCTTTTCCCTTGCCGGCAAAAGCCGCCATTATTTTACTTCAAAAATTTATATTTTCTTTAGTTGGAAGCTACGATTGCATCCAGCGCTTCCTGCATCTCAGCAATGAAATCTTCAGGGCTGACTGCTTCATATGCGCTCATATAATCCGACCAAATTCCGTCAAAGTCAGCGCTCATTACAACCTTGGGAAGCCACTCGTGCTTAACCTCACCCATCTTGGTCCATGCAACACCGCCAGGGGTATCTGTTGTAAAGTTGTTGGAAACTGAATACATCGGGAACCAAGGACCTGTCTCCTTTACAACGGAACCGATCATCTCAACATAGTTATCAACACCGTAAGCGTCAAAGCACTTTATAAGGGGCTCTGCAAGGCTACTCTGGAATTCACTTGTCTGATATCCAGGCTGCATTGCATTGATTCCATCCTTGCTGGTTCCAAGCCACTGAGGGAAGTAAGAATAAGAGCAAATGTGAGATGCCTTATAAGCAGTATCAGATGCCTGAAGTCTCTGCTCTTCTGTTCTGTAATACAGACCGTTGTCATCTACCTGATAGTCAACACCCTCTACGCCCCAGAAACGAAGGTCATGGATCTCCTGATCCAGAAGGTCATTCATAAAGCGGAATGCTGCGTCTACATCCTGACAGCTTGTGGTAATTGCAATACCGCTGGAAACATTCATGGTATCGCCATATGTATGCCACATCTGATCCATACCGGGATCAATGGTTAGTCCAAGAGGAACATAGTTGCAGCCCTTTGCATCAAGTCCCTGCTGCTTGAATACATCATTTACTGTATTTGCGAAATCCCACCACTGGTCACACATACCAAGCACTGCACCTGTAGAAAGCTTTGCAATGTACTCATCATAGGTCTGGGTTGCGAATTCAGGATCAATCATACCCTTATTGTATTCTTCGTTCAGCTTGTTAAAGTATCTCTTTGTGGTCTCTGTGGTGTTGTAATCCACAATCTTCATGTTGTCGGTATCAACAATAACAGAACCATCATTGGGATAACCATCCAGGAACTGTCCTGCATTCTCAATACAGAAGTATCTCCAGTCCTCGCAGAGGATGGTGTAAGGAATGTTGGAAGTGCCATCTTCCATGGTAGGATTTGCTGCTGCATAATCCTCTAATACCTTAAAGTAATCGTCCAGGGTTTCAATCTTGGGATAACCTGCCCACTCAAGAACCCTTACCTGGATCCAGAAAGCTTCATCATTGTGGGTTGTGCTCTTATCCTCACCATAAGAGTTCTGGAATACATTTGCCCAGTAGATATGGCCATCATCCTGACGGAATCTGTCCCACTCCTCATCGCTGTACATTTCCTTGATGTTGGGATACTGATCAATGTAATCATCCCATGCAACCAGTGCATCTGCATCATAGAGCGCCTTCATGGCGTCGCCGCCATTGATGAAATCAGGATACTCGCCGCCTGCAATGATGGTTCCGATTGCTTCTGCATCGGTCTGTCCTGTCAGCCAGGTTTCCTTTACTCTTACGCCGGTTTTCTTTGCAATAATCTCCTGAATTTCATTTCCGTCATTGATCTCAGATCCGGGCATTGCAGTGAACATGGTCATATCAATGATCTCGTCGTCTGCATATTCCTTCTTTTCGGAGGAATCTGCTTCGCCTCCTGCCTGCTCTGTGCTGTCCGTTGCCTGCTCTGTGCTGTCCGTTGCCTGCTCTGTGCTGTCCGTTGTCTGCTCTGTTTCTGTGGTTGCCGCAGCATCTGTGCTGTCACTGGAACCGCATCCGGCAAGCAGAGATGCTACCATTGCTGTTCCCATTAATAATGCTGTTAATTTTCTCAGTTTCATTTTAAACCTCCCTCTTTACTTTTTGAAACATCTGATGTGTTTATTATACAAAATGGGTCCCCGGAAACAACCGGGGAAACTCTAGTAAAAAACCGGAGAAACTCTAGCATCCCCTTCGTTCCCCCGGCTTTTCTAATTATTTTCCGTTTGTCCCGCATTTTTGCGGTATTTGCTGGGCGTGCAGCCCTTCTGCTCAATAAATTTACTGATAAAATAATCCGTATCGTGATACCCTACCTCATCTGCAATCTGACTGATCTTTTTATCCGTTTTCAGAAGCTGTGAAGCGGCTTCCTCAATCCGGTAAGAGGTAAGATAATCCTTAAAGGACTGTCCGTACTTTTTCCGGAAGATCTGCCCCAGATAAGAGCTGTTGATAAAATATTTTTTGCTCAGATCCCGGAGCGTGAGGTTTTCCGCATAATTCTCCCTGATCTCCTTTTCAATGTCAGACAGCATCCCTCTTGAAACATTTTTGCGCAGCTGGATCAGGTAATCTGCATATTCACAGGCAAATTTACGAAGATGGCCGCGGCTTCCTCTTGTCAGTCCGGTTTCAAAAACCCGATCGCTGATGTAGGTCATGACTTCCTCCTGGTTGACGGTCTCATCCTGTTCCGTTGCCAGATGGATCATCTGAAACAGCAGATAGTTGATATTCATGGAAACAATATCATGATCCATTCCCAGGCTTTCCATTTCCTTAAACAAGGCATCCACATTGCTTCCTATCATTCCCACATCATTCTGCTCTACTGCACGGATCAGTTCATCCAGACTCTGCTTGCATAAAACCACTTTGTTTTCACTGGCATGGATTTCCTCTTCATAATAATAAACATTTTTCTCTGTGCGAAATCCCTTAAAGGATCTTAAGGTACAGGCCGAGGAATAGGATCTTGAAACCTTTTCCAGGCTTTCCACTTCCTTTCCCACAAGCAGCACCACAGAAAAAGGGAGATGGCCGTTCAAATAATCTGCAAATTCAGCAAGAAACTGCTTCTCCTGACGGTTCCTGTCCAGGGCCATCTGCTCCCTGTAAATAAACCCGACCTCATAATCTTCTTCCAGATCGTTGAAATTGCTGATCAGGTGGTTTTTATCCTCCAGAAGATATTCCTCTGCGCAGGCTGTAATTGTCTGCCTGATCTCAAAGCGCTCTGCTGCAGAAAGCTCTTCCACTGCCGTAATATCATCCAGACTGATCTGAATATATCTTGTGCGGTTTCCTCTCTGCCCCAGCTTTGCCTCTACATAAGAAAACTGCTCGTCTCCCCTGCCTTGTCTTCCCAGCAGAAGGTCATAAATGCACTGTCTCAGGTAGGCTTCCTGTACCCTACGCTCTTTTTCCTTTTCAAGCATGGTCAGATCAAGTTTTTCGCGGATCTCACGGATCCGTTCCAGAAGCGCTTCCTTTTTGACCGGCTTAAGCAGATAGTCCATGCAGGAATAGCGCATTGCCTTCTGGGCATAGGCGAATTCATTGTATCCGCTTAAAAAGATAAAATATGCGTCCGAAATCTTTTCCGTTCTGATCTTTTCCAAAAGCTCAAGACCGGACATTTCCGGCATTTTAATATCGGAGATCACAAGATCCACGCTGTTTTGCCTTAGATAATCCAGCGCTTCCATTCCATTTGTGGCTTTCCGCACAATTTCACAGCCTTCCGCCTCCCAGTCGATCAAAACAGACAGTCCCTGCAGGATAAATGGTTCATCATCTGCGATCAATACCTTCATATCTTTTCCCTATCCTTCCGTATAGCCAAGTACATCCTTCGGCATTCGGATCACCAGAAAGGTTCCCACGCCCTTCTCGCTCTCCAGTTCAAACTCCACCCTGTTGCCCGTATGCATTTTCAGTCTCAGGCTGGCATTGATCATGCCGATATGTTCCCTCTTTTGGATCATTTCAATGCTGGCATTCTGCATCTGCTCTGTAAGATCCGCAAGCGCTTCCTCATCCATTCCGCCTCCGGTATCCTCGATCTCTATGACCAGATCCTGTTCCTTTTCATAGACCCTTACATAGACCCAGCATGACACTGACTTCTTTTCTACCCCATGCACACAGGCATTTTCCACAAAAGTCATTAAGGTCAGGCTCGGGATCAGGTAATTCTTGCATCTTTCCTTTGCAGTGATCTGATAGGAAAGCCTTTCCCCAAACCGATATTTCTGCAGTTCCAGATAAGCTTCTATAAATTCCAGCTCTGTGCGGATCGTATTTTCATTGGAGGACCAATCCACGTTCTGCCTTTCCAGGATAGCCAGACGCTCCACCATTTCCGCTGTTTCCATTTCCTTTTTCAGAATGCTGTGCATACGGATGCTTTCCAGCACATTAAACAGGAAATGCGGATTGATCTGGCTTCTGAGAGCTAAAAGCTCTGCCTTCTGCTTGGCAAGATCCGCTTCCTGCCGCTCTAATCTGTCCTTGTAAACCGTTCTGATCAGTTCCCTGAGTCTTCTGACCATCCGGTTATAATTTTTCATCAGGGCTGCAATCTCATCCTCCCCTTCGATCTGCGTCAGCTCTGCAAGCTCTTCTCCCTCCATCCGGTCAAAGGCATTGCTGAGGATTCCCAGCCTTTTGGTAAAGGAAGCGTTCAGAAGGTTCATCAGGATCATGGGAAGCAGCAGATTGATCAGGATCAGGAGAAGCAGCAGGGGAATATGCTGCTTCATATTCGGCAGGATGCCGTCTGTAGGCTCCATGATCAGGATCCTGAATTCTTCCCCGCACATACTGAAATCCTTTTCCAGAGCAATCTTTTCCTTCCCGGTCAGATGATCGTAATCCTTCTTAAGCTCCGAATGTCCCTCATTGGAAAACAAGATCCTGTCCCCCTGGCAGATATAAACCGGGACTTCATAATTCATTTTGTTGAACCGCTGTACAAGATCACTGTAATCAAAATCAATCCGGATCAGCTTTTCCCCCGGCAGATAACGGAAATAGTCCAGCCTTCTTAACAGAGATACCTTCCTGTCACTGAACAGGTTCATCTTGGTATCCTGATAGTAAAAGCAAAGGATCATATCACGGTCTGACTGCTCCAGCATTTCATAGATCTGGGCAGAGCGGATATTTTCTGTACGGCAAAGCTGTCCGCCGTTGATGATGCCCTCATTGTCCCCAAATAAGACCACCTTAAGTCCATTGCTTTCAAAGCTGAGGTTATAAAAGGGATTATTATAAAATTCCCTGCATTTTTCATAAAAATCAAGGGGCGTATCAAAGGGATATTCCAAAAACTCATTGATCTTCCTGTTGATATAAAAGCTTCTGCTGATGTCCACAGCTTCCTGGAAAATATAATTCAGTTCTGCCGACACGCTGCTTGCCACATTTTGCATTTCATATTTGCGCTGAGTCTTTTCGCTGCGGTACACGTTATATAGGATCACGCCGTCTGTTGCAAAAAGCGGAACCAGAACGCAGAAAAGATATAATATAATTAATTTTTTTCCTATACTGAATGTATTGACCAGCCGGTTCAACCGGTTCCGCACTCTTTTCATGTTTCCCCCTATGCTGCTTCACAGATCTTCAAAACCCGGAGTAGCCATTTACACAGGCATGCTTTCGCCGCCTACCAGATCCGGTAATTTCCGCTCAGCGCCAGAAAGGCGAAAAAGTACAGGCAGTTATCATAATATCTTCTCTCTCCCTGCCGTAACGGTTCCTGCCAGAGCCGTCTTACCCATCTCATTGCCATTTCCTTTTCCGGGGCAGACGCCTCCCCGTCATAAATGGCTGAAAGGGATCCCTGCGCAGTGGACGCCATCATCCCCACCGGATGAAGGGCTCTCTGATGCAGGCAGGTGCCGTCAATTTCATAAATCTGATAAGGATCAGACTGCTCCTCCAAAAAGCTCTGTAATCTTACCGGCGCTTTTTCCTGTCCTTCTTTGATGCCGAACCAGCACATGTCAAGGCCGATATTCGCCGCTGTACGGTAGGCGTCACTGTAAAACCAGTCATGGCGGTCTTTGGTCCAGGGAAGAGGCCTGCTCATGGGTCTTCCATCAAATTCCGCATATTCCGCACTCATTCCGGTAACTGGATGGGTGCTTGCTTTCAGGTACTTCCTGCTCACCTGCGCTGCCTCCTTAAAGAATGGACGGTCTTCCTCATCTGCCCATAAGGCAAACAGTTCATAAAAATGCGGCAGATGATAGGAAGGATCCGTATAGTCGCTTCCCGGCACAAACAAAATCTGCTTATTTGCAAGGTTCCACATGGTGGTTCCGCATCTTCCGTCCTGTCCCTTATGAATGCATGCCCGCAGGATCTTTTTTGCCTGCTCTGAATAGCAGAAAATCCCTTCTCCGTCTCCCCATCTATGGGAAGCAAAGAAAAGCGCCATGGCAAAAAATTCTTCTCCGTCCGGTGCAGGCCCGGTTGCATTTTTGCTGCCATCCGTTGCGCAGGACCAGGCAAAATAGCCTTCATTTTCCCCGTCCTCCATCCACATATAGGTGCAGGCCCACTTCCAGATCCTGTCGAATTCTTCCTTTTTGTCCATCTGAACGCAGATCATCATGCCATAGGACATGCCCTCTGTTCTGGCATCATGGTTTCCGGTATCCTCCAGGTAGCCCATATCATCCCCCACCGGATGATAGATCCGCTCCTCTTCTGTACCGTAAAAAAAGGTATGCCAAATCTCCTCTAATCTTTCTGTGATCTCCTTTTGTGTGTGACCTGCCTCTTCAAACAGATTACGATATTTCTTTTCACCCCAAGACTCCATATTTTAAATCCTTTCCTTATGTTTCTCCATCCATCCACTTTTATTTTATCATTTTCCATCTTCTTTTTCTCTCTTAATCCTGCTTCCTCCTTCTCAATTTTTGCGAAAAAAAGCACAGCCCCTAAAGTCTGTGTCCTTTTCCTGTGTTCTCATATTTTCTTAAAATTCTCTCAGCCCTCAACGATCAGGTATCTTCCGTCTCCGATGTCAAAGACCTCGTCAGCCTCCAAAATGGCCTCTCCTTCCATACCCTCCATGTCAATTCCTTCTTCATCAAAGAAATCCCACACTTCTTCTATGGAATTCACAACCACCGCAAGGCTTTCCTTCAAAAAAGCATCCGCCTCTTCCAGGCTGGAAGCCACATCTCCTTCCGGAAAAAGCTGTTCCTGATTGTCTAAAAAGCACTGCAATACGGCATCATCAAATTCGTGCATCTTCCGTCCCTCCTAATGTAATAAGTGCCTGTGGTATTTCCTATTATGCGAATGCCCCTTCTTTTCGTCAATACCCTTTCTGCAAATACCTTGTATCTAATCAAGCACAATCTGCCGGATCGTTTGGCAGACCCCCTTTTTCTGATACCCGGGGCAGATCCCTGCCGCCGCCTTTTTTACTTCCTCCACTGCCGTATCTACCGCAAAGCTTCTGCCGGCCGCCTGCATCATCCCAATGTCATTATTATTATCCCCAAATGCCATGGTTTCTTCCCGTGCAATGCCAAAATGCTCCATCAAAGTTTTCAGCGCATTTCCCTTATCCACAGACGCCTCCATAAAGTCCACCCATTCATCTCCTGCCATACAGGCCTTTACCCGATCCTGCCATGCAGGGATCAATGTGCTTTCTCCCAGCTTCCTGATGCTGCCCTTATGGAAAATGGAAACCTTAATAATGGGAACCTGCTCTGCCAGAACGTCCTTTACCCTTTTAAAGGTATTGTGATATCCATAGGTGATCATCCGCAGAAAATCCTCATCATCACATTCGATCAGACTGCCGTTTGGAGTTGACACGATGGTTGAGCATTCGCTGTAATAGCCCCTGAGCATTTGCATGATTCCTTCCACGTCTTCCCTTTTCATGGCCGTTACTGCAATATTTTCATGCCCGTAACGGATATGGGCTCCGTTTTCGGCAATATAGGCAATTTCTTCCGCCACCTCCCGGAAGGTATTCTTCAGGCTGTGGTACTGTCTTCCGCTGGCAGCGCAGAACAAAATGCCCTTTTGCTTTAATTCTTTTATGGTTTCAATGATCTCCGGATACAGATCCGGGGTTGAGTCCTTTATCAGTGTTCCATCTACATCTGAAGCGATCAGCTTATACATTTGTCTCTTCAATCCTTTATGCTTTTATTTCCTGTATGTTTACTATCCTTTTCAGCTCCTGGTACAATCTGCTGACCGGAAGTCCCACTACATTGTTATAGTCTCCGCATATTTTCCTGACATATGCAGCGCATTTTCCCTGGATTCCATAGGCTCCCGCCTTATCCATAGGCTCTCCCGTGGCAATGTATTCAAGGATTTCCTGCTCCGTCATGGGATACATGGTTACATCCGTCTTTTCCACAAACGTCAGCTTTTTGCAGGCTGTCTCTCCCTTTGGCGTATAGAGCAGGGTTACCCCTGTATAGACCTGATGGGTCTTTCCCTGCAAAAGAAAAAGCATGTCAAAGGCATCCTTTTCATCTTGCGGCTTTCCCATGACTCTGTTTCCAAAGGCCACCAGCGTATCTGCGCCAATGACCACAGCCTCTTCTTTTCCTTGTTCCTCTAAACTTCCATATATTTCCAGCGCTTTCCCTGCGCTTAATTCCTGCACCATTTCTTCCGGAATGGCGCTGTGTGGGTTTTCCTCTCCCCTGGCCGACAGGATTTCAAAGGAAAGCCCGATCCTTGTAAGCAGTTCTCTTCTTCTGGGGGAAGCAGAGGCTAATATAAGCCTACTCATGATGTGTCTCCGGGATAAATACCCTGCTGTTTCCAAGACTCTCCTGTTCCTTCGCTGCGTTTACCGCCATATGGCAGAATTCAAGCTGGGAATTGAAGGAGCCTCTTCCTCTTTTATCCACCTTTTCATAGGTTCCGTCCGCCTGCAATACATGTGCCTTTTCCGTATCCCTTAGCTGCATGGACAGGATGGTCATCAGCTTTTTCTGAAGCTCCGGCTTTTCCACCGGGAACATGATCTCCACTCTCCGCTCCAGATTTCTGGGCATCCAGTCTGCACTGGCACAGTAAAACTCCGGTTTCCCATCGTTTTCAAAGTAAAAGATCCTGCTGTGCTCCAAAAAATTCCCTACGATCGAACGCACGGTAATATGATCCCCAATTCTGGGAAGCCCTGTGCGCAGACAGCAGATCCCCCTGACGATCAGTTCAATTTTAACTCCGGCTTCCCCGGCCTCGTAAAGGGCCTTTATAATATCCTTGTCACAAAGGCTGTTCACCTTTGCAATAATATGCGCGTCTTTCCCGGCAAGCGCATTTTCCTTCTCCCTTCCGATCAGGAACAGGAACCGATCCTTCAGCCAGAGGGGAGCCAGGGACAACTTATTCCAGCTTAAAGGCTCCGAATAACCGGACAGCATATTAAACACAGCTGTTGCATCCTCCCCAATAGCAGGCATGCAGGTCAAAAGGCCGATATCCGTATACAGCTTTGCCGTTGCATCATTATAGTTTCCAGTACCCAGATGAACATATCTTCTGATACCGTCTTCCTCTCTTCTGACCACCAGCGTGATCTTACTGTGGGTTTTCAGTCCTACCAGTCCATAAATCACATGACAGCCAGCCTTTTCCAGCATCTTAGCCCATACAATATTATTCTCTTCATCAAATCTTGCTTTAAGCTCTACCAGAACGGAAACCTGTTTCCCGTTTTCCGCTGCCTGCGCCAGCGCTGCAATGATCGGAGAATTACCGCTGACACGATACAGGGTCTGCTTGATCGCCAGCACATCCTTGTCTCTTGCCGCCTGCCTGATAAAATCAACTACCGGCGTAAAGGTTTCATAAGGATGGAACAGCAGAATATCCTTCTTTCTGATCTGCTCAAAGATATCGCAGTCCGCCGGAAGATCCGGTACTGCCTGAGGCGCTGCATAGGCTTTTTCCTTCAGATCGTCATAACCGGACAATCCATACATTTTCATCAGGAAAGTAAGATCGAGAGGTCCGTCAATCCAGTAAATATCGTCATCCGAAATGGAAAGCTCCCGCTTGATGATGCCAAGCAGCCTTGCATCCATTCCTTCTTCCACTTCCAATCTGATGGCCTGCCCCCACTGACGCTTTTTCAGCTGTTTTTCAATCTCCTTAAGCAGATCCTCTGCTTCGTCCTCCTCAATGGTCAGATCTGCGTTTCGCATGATACGAAAAGGATACGCACAGACGATTTCATAGTTTAAAAACAGCTTCTGGATATTTCTTTCGATCACTTCCTCCAGCAAGATCACAGCTCCTGTTTCCCGTTTCCCTGCCGGCAGCTGAATGATCCTCGGAAGAACGCTTGGTACCTGCACTGTGGCAAATTCCAGTTCTCCGTCTCCCTCCTTCTTTTTTACCAGAGCCCCGATATTCAGGGATTTATTCCTGATCAGTGGGAAGGGTCTTGAAGAATCCACCGCCATAGGAGTCAGTACGGGATAAACATTTTCTTCGTAATATTTATCTACATAAGCAGCTTCCTCTTCCGTCAGATCCTCATGCCTTTCGATTACCCGAAGCCCCTCCTGGAGAAGCTTTGGCAAAAGCGTCTTATAAACGCCATACTGCTGTCCTACAAGCTCATGTGTGGCCTTATTCAGCTCAGAAAGCTGCTCCTTCGGGGACATTCCCGCAAGATCCTGCTTGGTATAGCCAGCATTGACCATATCCTTTAAGGACGCCACGCGCACCATGAAAAATTCGTCCAGATTGGAAGCCGTAATGCTTAAAAATTTCAGTCTTTCAAAAAGCGGATTGTTTTTGTCCTTTGCTTCGCTTAATACTCTTTTATTGAATAAGATCCAGCTTAATTCCCGGTTGGTATAATAGCTGTGATCGTCATATTTTGATTTACTCATTTCCCTATCCTCCTAGGAAGACCATTTTCTTCTTATAACCGGCCTGATATTATATACTTCCTCAAAGAAATCTGCCCTTGCATCAAAAAGGCCCTTTTCCAGTGTAATGTCTTCCTGTGTATCTACCGTGATCAGAAGCTTCTCTTCCTTCAGTGTGATTTTAATGTTTTTGAACTTTTCCTTATGGCTTCTGTCAAGACCGTTTGCCAGCCTTAAAATTGCCGTCAGCTTTGCGATCTTTAAATAGGACTCCTTATCCATGGTGTTACTGTTCATGGCCTCGTAATAGTCAAATTCCAGGTGATTATATTTGACCACATTGGCCACGATTTCCCGTTCCAGATGGGACAATCCGATAATCTCCGTTGCTATGATAATGCTGTAGGAGCACTCTCCCAGATTGACCATGCTGATATATTTCCCGCAGTCATGCAGGATCGTTGAAAGCTGCAGCAAAAGCCGCTCTCTTTTTTCAAGTCCATGTATCTTTCTGGTACTGTCGAAAATGTTCAGGGCGATCTGCTCTAGGGTCTCTCCCCTCTTTCGATTTCCGCGGTACCGTTTGCTGACGTTCTGGGCACAGGCAATAATGTCTTTTTCAAAATCATGGTCTGCTGCTACTATCTTATTTTTTTCTCCGTACTCATATGCTATGCCGTCACACAAAGTCACACCGGGCGCCCAGATCAGCTCCGCCCCCATGGAGTTCATAATGCTGCGGAGCAGAACCATGGAAATATATAAAAGAGGCATATCCTCCTCCGGCATGCGGAACATCTTTGCGATCTCCGACAGGCTTTTCGTTTTGGTGAGACCTGCATAACGCTCCATCACCTTCTCATCAGCAAACTGATTTCCGTTTCCTCTGTTGCGCACCAGGGCTGAAATATAGTCATCCACTACAATAATATTTTTGATCTGTCTCTCCTTCAGATACAGCTTTTTGTATACGTCCATCTGGCTTTCCACCATCTCTTCCACCAGACTTTCATATTTGCCAAAGCTGGCCTCCAAATGCTGCAGACGCTCCCTTAATCTCAAAACCCCAAGCTTCATATTCTGGGTGGAAACCAGAATGTCCTTATCAAACAGGGAGATCTGAATGCTTCCTCCTCCGATATCCACAATGGCGGTAGGATTTTCAATGATCTTCAAAAATTCTTCTCCCTGGAAAGCAATGGATTTATAATCCAGAAAGCGCTGCTCGGAATTACTCAGCACATCAATCTTGATCCCGGTCCTTTGCTCTACCTGATCCAGCAAAATAGCTTTATTCTTCATTTCCCTTATGGCACTGGTTCCGTACGCCTTATAGGTCTCCACCTGATAAGACTTCATAATGTCCCGGAATTCTCCCAAAATCCGGCACAGCTCCTCTGCTCTTTCATATCCAAGCTTTCCTGTAATATAGGTTTCTGTTCCCATATCAATGCTGTGTCTGATATGATCTATTTCATGAATGCCTCTTGCCTTTGACACTTCAAATATTTTCATGGAAAGTTCATAGGAACCCACATCGATCGCTGCAAACGTCTTTACTGCCATTTCGTTTTTCCTCTTTTCTTACGGCTTTTTCTTTCCAAGTAGATAATCGATGAACTGCTGGGCAGTTCTGCCAGACAGACCGCCATGGGACAATTCCCATTTATTTGCCTCCAAAAGGAGCTCGTCCTCCGGCATCGTGACCCCGTACTTCTCTGCCAGCACTCTTACAATATTCTGAAACTGCTTTTTATCCGGCGCAGCAAAAAAGATCGTTACCCCAAAGCGGGAAACAAGAGAAAGCTTTTCCTGTACGGTATCTCCCGCATGAAGATCATCCCTGCGCTCCTCTTTGTCAGAGAATTTTTCCCTTACCAGATGTCTTCTGTTGGAGGTGGCATAAATCAGCACATTATCCGGCTTTCGTTCCAGTCCTCCCTCTATGACTGCCTTCAGATATTTATATTCAATCTCAAAATCCTCAAAGCTCAGATCATCCATATAAATAATAAACTTATAATTTCTGTTTTTAATCTGGGCGATCACCTCATTTAAATCCTGGAACTGATGCTTGTAGATTTCAATGATCCTGAGTCCCTTTTCATAATACTCATTGGCAATGGCCTTGATGCTGGAGGACTTTCCTGTTCCCGCATCACCGAAAAGCAGGCAGTTATTGGCTTTTCTCCCCTCCACAAAAGCCTCGGTGTTTTCAATGAGCTTTTGCTTTGGGATCTCATAGCCTACCAGATCGTCCAAATGCACATGGGCAATATTCCGGATCGGTCTGATCTCCGCCTGCGAGCCCTCATGTACGACCCGGAAGGCCTTATGCAGGCCGAACCTGCCTACGCCGTAGTCCTTATAAAACTCCGTCAGTGTATCCTTCATTTCTTCCGGCGTATGATCTTTTTTAAACTTCACGGCCAGACTGCAGATCCGATCCCTGATCCGGCTGTTATATACCTTGCTCTTTTCCCCGCAGACCTCGTAGCTGCTGATCAGATCATAGCCCTCTACTCCCAGCGCCGAAAACAAGGGCCTGAAATCATAGTCAAAAAATTCCTTAAAGATCCCAATGTCATGTAAAACAGCCTGGTTAATGCTTCCCTTCACCGCACCCGTAATCTCGCAGGCCCTGCTGTAGCTGTTTTCATGATTTACCAGCAGATTGGCCAGATAACAGTGCCAGAGATTTCCGTAAAAGCCATGCTCCACGGAAAGCTCTAAAAGTCTGTTCATACAATCATACAAAATGCCTGCAAGTGCCTGTTTTTCATACTTTGGATCCTCATAATGATCCATCAGAAAAGACATATCCTGCAAGATGGAGCCTTCTTTTCCTTCTGCTTCCAGGTTCCTGTATATGATCAGATTTAATTCCCGCATCTTTTTCTACCTCTTCTAATAGTTTCCCAGTATCCGCAAATTCTGCGCTTCATCCCTCAGGCCCCGCAGTGCATTCTTCACTGCACTGTCCGACAGATTTCCCTCAAAATCAATAAAGAAACGATATTCCCAGTTTCTCCCTTCTATGGGCCTGCTCTCGATACGGTTCATATTCAGATTGTTATAGATAAAATGGGAAAGCATATGATACAGGGAACCGCTCTCATGGGGCACCTCAAAGCATATGCTGACCTTTCCGGCATTTTTCAGAAAGATTTTCTGATTGGTGACAATAATAAATCTGGTGGAATTGGTACTGGAATGATTAATTCCCTTTGCCAGTATGGAAAGGCCGTAAATTTCCGCAGCATACTCGCTGGCAATGGCTGCCTGGGTCTTATCTCCGTCCTCCGCAACCTTTCTGGCTGCAAAGGCGTTATTCTGCATACTGATCTGCTTAAAATCCCGTTCATTCAGATATCTGGCCGACTGCATCAGAGACTGCGGATGGGAAAAGACCGTCCTGATATCTGCAAGCGTTGCTCCGGGTATTCCCATCAGGCAATGCTCGATCTTAATGATCTGTTCTCCTACAATATAATTTTCAAACTCTGCCAAAAGGTCATAAATTTCACTGACGATCCCTGCTGTGGAATTTTCAATGGGCAGCACTGCAAAATCTGCGCTGCCTTCCTCAATGGCCATCATGGCATCCCGGAAGGTATCCACATGAAAGCTGTTCACATGCTCTCCAAAATACTTTACCATGGCTGCCTGGGAATAAGCTCCTTCTGCTCCCTGAAAGACCACCCTGGCATTTCCGGTGTCCAAAGTGTCCACACCGATAAAAGGCAGTCTTCCGGCACTGCCCTTTTCTGTTAAAAGTCTGTATTGCAGCTTTCTGCTCATGGACATGATCTGTTCAAAAAGCTCCTCTACTCCAAGACTGTTAAATTCATTATGTGTAAGCGCCTTTACTGCGCGCAGTTTTTCTTCCTCCCGTACCTTATCAAATACCTTTTTTCCAGTCTCGATCTTGTACTCTGCCACTTCTTTTGAGATGTCCATTCTCTGCTCATAAAGCGACACGATCTGGCTGTCAATCTCATCGATCTTTCTGCGTAATTCCTGTAAATCCATCTTCCTTCATGCCTTTCTGTTGTATTTTAAATCAAATAAATATCCGTTTCAAGGCAGTTTACCTACATTTTACATTCTGCCCTTAAGATGCGGTTGCGCATTCCCGGTGATTTCATTATAATAGCTATAATAGAAAAAGGAGTTGTCTGCTATGAAAAAAAATTGGAAAATATTACTGTTTGCCGGAGTGATCGTTCTGTTTCTGATCGGATCCGCTATTCTTTCTTATCTCTCCGGAAGAGTTCCTGCCAATGATATTTCCGTTACTGGGAACACTGCCGGAAACTTAAATAACGGCGGCCTTTTTGCCGAGTCGGAGGGAAGGGTTTATTTCTCCAACGCCTATGACGGCGGCTGCCTGTACTCCATGAATTCCGATGAAACAGATCTGAAAAAGCTCGGAAGCTCTTCTGTAAATTCCATCAATGTAGGCGGCAGGTTCCTGTATTACTACCTGGACAGCGCCGCCGGCGGCACCGGTCTTGGTTATGTTGTCAGGACCTACGGCGTATATCGTTCCACCCTTGAGGGAAAGGACGTAACCTGTCTTGACCGCAACGCAGCCGTTACCATGCAGCTTTCCGGTGATTATCTTTATTATCAGCGCTATAACAATACGGATTTCACACAGTTTTACAAAATCAAAACAGATAAAACAGACAATGTCCTTGTCTCTGATGAGATCATTAATCCCGCCTCCTGTGCAAACGGCATTATTTACTTTAACGGCACTTCCAAGGATCATAATCTTTATACCCTTGATACGAGGACGGATACTATCTCAACAGTTTTGCAGGGAAATTTATGGTTTCCTGCTTACCAGGACGGCTATGTCTATTACCTTGACCTGTCCGAAAACTATCGGCTATGCCGCTACTCTTTTTCAGAAAACACGGTACAGGTTCTGACCTCCGACCGGGTAGATACCTTTAACGTAGGATACAACTGTATTTATTATCAGCGGAATTCTGCCACAGATCCTGCCCTCATCTGTATGAATCTTGACGGCAGCAATCCTGTTGTGGTTGCCCAGGGCAATTATGAAAACATTAACCTAACCTCCTCCTACGCATACTTTAATGCCTTTGGAGAAGAGACCCCGGTTTATCATTCTCCTTTAAATTACCCGGAAAACGTCAGCGTCTTCCAGGCTTCCCCGGTTGATTAAGCTCTGTTACATCTGCTTTCTGACCACCAGATATTCATCCCCAGGCTGATAGTAGGGACAGTCCAGATAGGTATTTGACAAAAAGCGTGCCATTTCATCCTCGTCCAGATCCATCTCGCAGGTATAGCACTCATAATCCTCGTCATATACATAATTGTTGCACTGTTCACAGCTTCCCTGGGGACCTTTTCTCTTTTTCATCTTATATGCTTCCTTTCAAAGCCTGTAATTCCTGCCACAGATCCCTGATCGTCTTTCCGCTTAACGGGTGTCTGTAATAAGGGCTCAGTTCCAGCATAGGTTCTAACACAAACTGTCTGTTTTGAAGGTCAGGATGGGGAACGGTAAGCACAGGATCATCTGAAACAAAATCCTCATAGAACAGAATATCCAGATCCAGCGTTCTCGGCCCCCAATGGATCTTTCTGTCTCTTCCAGCCTGTTTCTCCAACTGCTGCAAAAAAGCAAGCAGCTGATACGGGGTAAACAGGGTTTCCAGTTCTATCACTCCATTTAAGAAATCATCCTGCTCTACTCCCCCGTAAGGAGCCGTTGTGATAAATGCAGAGGGCTTAACCCTGCGGATGTTTTCCTGTTCCCGTATCTCCGTCAGGGCTGTCTCCATAAGCGCTCTGGAATCTCCCATATTGGAGCCGATCCCAAGATAAGCCTTTTTCCAGCCTCTTTTTATGGTGACCGCAACATTTCGAAATGGAAGGCCTACCGGGGCATTGGGCTTTGAGAGGCAAAGCTTCAGGGAATTCACCTGGGGAAATTCCTTCAGGATCTCACCTGCCAGATGCTCTGCCGCCGCCTCGATCAGCTGAAAGGTGTGTTCCCGCAAATAGCCGTTTATCAGCCTGCTTACCTGCCCATAATGAGCAGAAAGCGTCAGATCATCTGTTTCTCCCGCCTGCCTTAAATCAAGATACAGGGTCACATCCACCACAAAAAGCTGTCCGTTTTTATTTTCCGACTCATATACGCCATGTCCTGCATATACTTCCAGTCCTTCTATTTTTACACTGTCCATTGTTATCCTCTTTTGGGAGAAGCTTTGATGGATCCCAAAATCGCTTCCGCCATTTTTACCGCTCTTGCATTTTCCTTTACATCATGCACCCTTACAAAGCAGCAGCCCTTTAAAACTGCAAATACCGTTGTGACCAGAGTGCCCTCCACTCTTTGATCTGCCGGAAGATCCAGGGTCAGGCCGATCACAGACTTCCTGCTGGTTCCAAGCAGCAGCGGATAGCCAAGCTTAGAAAGCTCTTCCAGCCTTCCTATGATCTCCAGGTTATTTTCGTAAGTCTTTCCAAACCCCACTCCCGGATCTAAAATGATCTGCTCTCTGGAAATCCCCGCCCGCTCTGCGATCCGGAGCGTGTCCTTTAAATCCTCCAAAACTTCCTTCATATAATCCTGATATTCCGCTTTGCTGCGGTTATGCATCAGCACACAGGGCATCTGGTTCTTTGCGATCACCTCTGCCATCTTTTCATCATATTTCAGTCCCCAGATGTCGTTGATCAGATCTGCGCCTTCCAGGATCCCGGCCGCAGCCACCGTACCCTTGTAGGTATCCAGGGAAATGGGCACATCAAACCGCTCCTTTACGGCCCGGATCACCGGCACAACTCTATCGATCTCTTCCTGTGCAGGTAAAAGCGTATAACCGGGTCTGGTAGATTCCCCTCCGATATCCAGAACATCCATGCCATCCCTTAACATTTCCTCCACATGGTACAATGCCCGATCCATCTGGTTAAATCTTCCTCCGTCCGAAAAAGAGTCCGGCGTCACGTTCAGGATCCCCATAATATAAGTATGCTTATCCAGTTCAAATTCCCGGTTTCCGATTTTCATTTCTGTGATCCTTTCCTGCTCTTTCCGCTTCCTTTATCAGCGCTCCCAAGTAGGATAAAGAGCCAAACGCAACAATCACCGTGTCCTTATCTGCCAGCAGATAGGCCATTTCCACTGCCTCCTGCACACTGTCAAGGGCTGTCACATCAGGCTGATAATCCCTGACCTTGCATGCAAGCTCATAAGAGGACATCCCCCTCTCTCCCGGCGTAGGAACCGTCAATACCCGATCTGCCAGAAAGCAGGTGTTTTTCAGAATTTCATCCTGTTCCTTGTCCCTTAATATTCCTATTATATAAAGAATTCTTTTGTTTGTAAAATAAAAGCGTAAGGACTCCGCCAGCCTTCTGGCTCCATCCCTGTTATGGGCTCCGTCTGCAATAAAACAGGGGTTCTTTCCGATCACCTGAAATCTTCCCGGCCAGGAAGCACCCAAAAGCCCCTCATAAAGCGCCTTTTCACTGACGGAATATCCGGCATCTATAAGCGCTCTTATGGCTTCTATGGCAAGACAGGCATTATCAATCTGGTATCTTCCCGCCATGGAAATCACGATCTTTTGCATTCCCTCATAGTCAAAGCTCTGCTTTGACAAGGTGCTCCTTACATGCTTACATTTTTCGGGATCAACGATCCGCAGCGGGATCGAAAGCTCTCCTGCTTTCTGCTCAAAAACTGTAAGCACCTCCGGAACTGCCTTCAGCACCACTGCCTCTGCTCCCTGTTTGAAGATCCCTGCCTTCTGCGCCGCAATCTCCGGAAGTGTCCTTCCAAGCACTGCCATATGGTCATAGCTGATGGAGGTGATCACGGAAACTACTGTATGATTTACGATATTGGTAGCATCAAGCAGGCCTCCCATGCCGGTTTCCAGTACCACTAATTCGCAGTGCTTTTCTTTGAAATACAAAAAGCCCAGAGCAGTTTCCACTTCAAATGCCGTGGGATGAGGCTTTCCTTCCGCCACCAGCTGCAGGCACACCTCCCTGACCTGCTCCATCAGTCTTCCTAGATCCTTTTTGGAAATGGGCCTGGTACCGATCTGGATCCGCTCCCGATACTCAAAAATCGTAGGAGAGATATATCTTCCCACCCGATATCCGGCTCTTTTTAAGACTTCCGTTAAAAAAGCCGTCACCGATCCTTTCCCATTGGTTCCTGCTATATGGATAAACTTCAGCTCCTCCTGAGGATTTCCCAGCTTTTCACACAAAGCCGTAATACTGGAAAGCCCCGGATGGCTTCCGTATTTTTTCAGTTTCTCCACATAATCCATTACTTCCTGTTCCTTCATCTTCCATCTCCACTGTTTCAGTACTGTGCGTTTTGTTTTTAAAAGAATAATTCAAAAAAAGATTTCCCATACTAATCCCATGATGAAAACACTTGGTAAAAATTTTTTAAAATGCGGCCTGGCTGGATGGTGTATGGAAATCCTCTTTACGGCCCTTGGTTCCCTGCAGAAAAGAGAGTTCCGTCTGGTTGGCCAGACCTCCCTGTGGATGTTTCCCATTTACGGAAGCGCCTGTCTTTTGACTCCTCTTTTTTCCTTTTTGAAACGGTTTCCCGTGCTTGCAAGAGGAACCATATATGCCGTCTGTATTTTCTTTGGTGAATTTCTTTCCGGGAATTTCCTTATGGGAAAAAAAGTCTGCCCCTGGAACTACGAAAGATCCAGATGGAACATCAAAAAAGTGATCCGGCTTGATTATTTTTTCAACTGGCTCCTGGCCGGCCTGCTTTTTGAAAAGCTCCTGGCTCCCCCTGCTTCCCACCAGTAATTTCCCAGAAAAAGTGCCGCCATTTGGCGGCACTTTGCTCTATTCAATCCCATCATCAAGATCATCAGCCATGGCGCCAATGTCAAGGGTATTTAAGGTTCTGCGTTTCATCCGGGCTTCCTCGGAAGCTTCCAAAATAAAGTTTTTGATTTCCCTTGCGTTTTTAATGTGATGCAGGATCAGTTTTGGATGCGTGGTATCTCCCGTATAACAGATCACCGTGCCAAGGCCGGCTATTCTCTCCCACAACGTGGTGGTAAGCTCTACATCCTGCACCTTATACATATAACAGTCATTTTCTGTTTTGTTAAACAGCCCGCTGTCAACGGTAATCGTATTTTCTTTAATATAGTACGTTGTAAAGGTAAAGGGCAGTCCCAAAAGCGCCCATCTTTTCTTCTCTCTGAATTCTGTTGCCATTCCCATCCTCCATTCTGTCACAGACAAAATATATCTTTTTTCGTAGTATACTAGATCCCTCTTCATAATGCAAGTTTTGCCATTGAAAGTCCCCCTCCGATATGCTATGATAGATTTAATATCAAAGCAGAAAAGGAGTGTGTTTATGACCGCAAAGGATTGTATCAAAGGACGCAGAAGTATCCGTAAATTTAAAAAGGATCCCATTGATCCAGCTGTACTTTCTGATCTTGTGGAGACAGCATCTTATGCCCCCAGCTGGAAGCATACGCAGATTGCACGTTATATTGCCGTTTCCGGTGCACTGAAGGATCAGCTTGCTGCTGAATGCACGGCGGCTTACCCTCACAATGGTGAGATCATCACACAGGCTCCTGTGCTGATCGTTGTTACTTATATTAAAAACAGAAGCGGTTTTGAACGTGACGGCTCCTACAGCACTTCAAAGGGCGGCTCCTGGCAGATGTTTGATGCCGGCATTGCTTCCCAGACCTTTGCACTTGCCGCATATGAGCAGGGCATCGGAAGTGTTATCATGGGTATCTTTGACGAGGAAAAGGTTGCTTCTCTGTTAAATCTTCCCGAGGACAGAGAGGTTGCTGCTCTTATTCCCATTGGCTATCCTGATGAAGCCCCCGTTGCTCCTAAGAGAAAGCCCGTTGAGGATCTATTATCATTTCAGGAATAAACATTAAAATCGAAGAGTTTTACTCTTCGATTTTTTATGGAAAAAAGAAAAGATTGGAGAAAATATGAGACATCTTATGAGCCCTCTGGATTTTAGTCCTGAGGAACTGGACAAATTATTTGATCTTGCAAATGACATTGAAAAACATCCGGACAAATATGCACATGCCTGTGACGGCAAAACTCTGGCTACCTGCTTTTATGAGCCAAGCACCAGAACCCGTCTGAGCTTTGAAGCTGCCATGCTCAATTTAGGCGGCCGTACCCTCGGTTTTTCCGATGCCGCTTCCTCTTCTGCTTCCAAGGGAGAAAGCGTATCAGACACAATTCGTGTGATCTCCTGCTTTGCAAACATCTGCGCCATGCGTCATCCCAAGGAAGGCGCTCCTATGGTGGCTGCTTCCAAATCGGCCATTCCGGTCATCAATGCAGGGGACGGCGGACATCAGCATCCCACCCAGACCTTAACAGATCTGCTTACCATCCGTTCCTTAAAGGGCCGGCTTGACCACTTTACCATTGGCCTTTGCGGGGATCTGAAGTTTGGCAGAACGGTTCATTCCCTGATTAATGCCCTGGTTCGCTATGAAGGCATTTCCTTTATCTTTATTTCCCCCAGAGAACTGATGGTTCCGGATTATATTACGGATATGCTGAAGGAAAAGGGCATCCCCTATCAGGAAAAGATCAGCCTTGAGGATACGATTTCAGAGCTTGACATTCTCTATATGACACGGGTACAGAAGGAGCGCTTCTTTAATGAAGAAGATTATGTAAGATTAAAGGATTTTTACATTCTGGACCGTGCCAAGCTTACCTGTGCAAAGCCGGATATGCTGATCCTGCATCCTCTTCCGAGAGTCAATGAAATTTCCGTAGAAGTGGATGAGGATCCAAGAGCCGCCTATTTTAAACAGGTTCAATATGGCGTTTATATCAGAATGGCTCTGATCCTTACACTGTTAAATATTCAGGTTTCATAAAGGAGAATACTTATGCTTAACGTTGGAAAAATTGAAGAGGGCTTTGTTCTCGACCATATCAAGGCCGGAAAAAGCCTTTCCATCTATCATCACTTACAGCTTGATAAACTGGACTGCACAGTTGCCATCATCAAAAACGCCCGCAGCAACAAGATGGGTAAAAAAGATATTTTAAAAGTAGAATGTGATATTGACATGCTGGATCTGGATGTGCTTGCCTTTATCGATCACAATATCACAGTCAACGTAATCAAGGATGGCGAAATCGTTTCCAAAAAGGAACTGCTCCTTCCCAAGGAGATCCGAAATGTGATCCGCTGTAAAAATCCCAGATGTATTACTTCCATTGAGCAGGGACTGCCTCATATTTTTATGCTTACTGATGAGGAAAAGGAAATCTATCGCTGCAAATATTGTGAAGAGAAGTATACCGGTTCTCTCTAATCGCTGCTCCATAAGCAGTTTTCATGAAAAAAGCGCTGCCGCCCTGCAAAAAAACATGCCGGGCAACAGCGCTTTACTTTTATTCATTCAGGCCATCATCAGGCGGAAAAACCCTTTTAATGCCTTAACAGTCAGGGTAATAACAGAAACGATCAAAAAGCCTACAGCGACAGCCGCCATGCTGATCATCATCTCCTCCGAGCTGTAATGCCTGGTAGGGATATAAAGCTTTAACCGTTCTGTCAAAAAAGCAATGGCAAACAAGATTGTTGCGGTGATCCCTGTCTTTACACACCAGCCGGCTTTCGGACAGGACAAGTGGATTGTCAGGGTTCCTACCATACCGATCAGTAAAAAAGCGATTGCTCTTCCGCTTTGTCTGACCTGATAAAGCAGATTATCCAGTTCTGTAGCTGTCACTGTCTGCTGTGGATTAATATTCTGCACAACGCCAAGCAGCATATCGCTTCCCAGCTCCTTAGCCTGTACACCATTTTGGAAGGACAAAAAAGCAATCCCTGCAACCATGATGATGAACATCAGCCAAAGCCCAATGACAAGCGGCTTTCTTTTCTTCTTTTCCATTTCATGCCCCACTTCATATTTCTGTAACAAAATCACATAAGCCCATTATATTCTCCGCCTACAGTCTCTGTCAATTCCTTGCGGATAAATATTAAGGAATTCTTCATAAAAATTACATAATTGTTACATTTTATTCTATGCAGAGCTGTCCTTCTCTATTCCTGTTATTCATCGACACTCCTACAGGTGCTTTTTGCAAAGATCTGCAAGACAGCATTTTTCGCAGAAGGGAGCCGTCCTTGCGGTGCAGACCGCCCTTCCGTGATACACCAGCCGATGGCAGAAATCGCTGCCTTCCTGTGGAGGTATCAGCTTCCAAAGCTCCATTTCCACCTTCTTTGGATCCTTTATTCCATCTACAAGCCCCATTCTGTTTACCAGCCGAATGCAATGGGTATCCGTAACGATGGCCGGTTCTCCGAACACATCTCCCATGATTAGGTTTGCGCTTTTCCTGCCTACTCCCGGCAGCGACAAAAGAGCCTCAAAATCCCTTGGCACCTTTCCGTCATATTTTTCACACAGCATCTTCATACAGGCGCTGATATCCTTTGCCTTGCTGTGCCCCAGTCCGCAGGGCTTTACAATCCTCTCAATGTCCTCCACGGATGCGTCAGCAAGCTCTGCGGGAGTTCTATACTTTGCAAACAGCTCCTGTACTACCACATTGACCCTGGCATCCGTGCACTGTGCCGCCAGTCTGACGCTGACAAGCAGTTTCCAGGCATCATCATATTCCAGACTGCATTCTGCATCCGGGTATTCTTTTTTGAGCCGTTCTATGATCGAAAGCGCAAGCTTTTGTTTTGCTGTTTGTGCTGCCATTTCCTTTTCTCCTTTTCCTTACAGCAATCTTTCATCGTAGACTGCCCTGCTTCCTCCCACAAAAGCAGGCCTTGTCCTTGCGCAGACCAGGTGTGCGCTTCCAATCTGAGCTTGAGAAATCCGAACCGGAACGGCTACCCTCTGCAGATGCATTCCGATCAGGGTATCTCCAATATCCATACCGGCCTGTGCTGTAATCCGTTCCACTGCTACCGGATCCTTCAGCCGCTCATAAGCTGTGGTTCCAAAGGAGCCTCCTGCCTTGGGCCTTGGAACCACATTTACAATGGAAAGCCTTTCCCTTTTTGCAAGCTGTCTTTCTACAATCAGCGCTCTGTTCAAATGCTCACAGCATTGAGCTGCCAGAAAGATTTCCTCCTTCTGCAGAGTTTCATAAATGCCATCAAAAACCGCCTGCGCAGTTTCTATACTGGAAAAGGTTCCGATCCTTTGCCCTGTCACTTCGCTGGAAGAACATCCCACCACCAGAATGTCCCCCTTTTGCAGTTTTGCCTGTAAGAGCAGTTCCTTTATGGCATTTTCTGCCTCCTGCCTTATTCTGACAAGAAAATCCGGTTCCATTTTATGATCTGCCATGCCTTTTTCTGCCATGTATATTCCTTCTTTCCCTAACCTTTTAAAATTTTCATTATTATATCATAATTTTGAGGAAGATGGGGAAAAGTGCAGCCAGTACATACTTTTATTTTCCTGCCATTTTTTTCTTTATAGGAGGGATTTCCCGGACAATTTTCCCGCTGATATAAAGGGCAGTAGCAGAACAGACAGTTACACTCCTTAAGTCCCTGATGGCAGGGGAAATAACAGCATTCCTTATTTTGAAAAAAGCGATACGAGTTTTCCATTAGCGGCTCCCTTTCTTTCTCTCACTGTATTTTTCACATTTCCTTACAAAATTTTCGGCAAACCCAGGATTGGAGGGATAATAAAGATGAGGAAAACCTGCAAAACAGCTTTCACTTGCATGAATACAGGGATAGCTTTTCCCGGTAACCGGTTTTATGGCAATACAGTCCTGCCCATTTTCCTCACTGTCAAAATAATGAAATTCATGCCCCTTGATCCGTTCCTTTCCTGGCAAAAAGCAGCCCTTCTTCTCTTCCAGTTCTATATATCCAAAGCGGACCGACTTCCCTCTGTCACAGCAGTCTGCCGGGAAAACTCCCGCCATCTTATAGGTTTTCCCTTCTTTATCCTTTAACTGCCTGTGTAAATACATAAAGCCGCCGCATTCTGCCACCAGCGGCATTCCGCTTTGTGCCGCTTCCCTGATCGCTTCCTTCATTTTTATGTTTTTGCTGAGAGCCTCTGCATACAGCTCCGGATATCCTCCTCCAAGCAAAAGCCCGCTGCAGTCTTCTGGGAGACTCTGATCCCGAAGAGGGGAAAAGAACGCAGTCTCCGCTCCAACTTTCCGGAGCAGTTCCAGATTGTCCTCATAATAAAAGCAAAATGCTTCATCCCTTGCCACGGCGATCACCGGTCTTTTCCCGTAATCTCCCTTCGTTTTTGCCTGCATACTCTCCGGCGCTGCCAGGTCAGGCGCACTGCCGGCGATCTCCTCTATTTTACAGAGCTTTACAGATTCTTTAAACTGTTCTGCCGCCGCCCTTAGCTGTTCCTTTATTTTTTGAGTTTCATCCGGCAGCCGAAGCCCCAGGTATCTGCTCTCTACTGCAAAGCGTTCTCCCTTGGGGAAATATCCTACGACCCAGATATCAAGTTCCTTTTCTATCATCGGGCCGATGGTTTCGTAATATGCCTTTGACATCCGGTTTAAAATCACCCCTTTGATCAGGTGTTCCGTGTCATAGCTTAAAAAGCCTGCGATCAGCGGAATGACCGACTGTCCCATGCCGCCTGCGTCTACCACAAGGATAATGGGCGTCCTGGTTTCTCTGGCAAGCTGATAGGAGGATCCCTCCGGCCTGCTTCCCCCAAGTCCGTCAAAGAGCCCCATCACGCCCTCTATCACTGCAAATTCTTCCTCTGTCCTGTTTTTCAGGAAAAGCCCCAGGGTCTTTTCTTCTCCTGTAAAAAAGGTATCCAGGTTTTTGGAAGGAATTCCCAGAATCTTCTGATGGAACAACGGATCAATATAATCCGGCCCGCATTTATAAGAAACCACTTTCCTTCCCTCTTCCTTTAAGATCTGCAAAAGAGCGCAGGTAAGCGTGGTTTTCCCGCTTCCGCTTTTCGGCGCTGCAATCATAACCCTGCTTAGCTTCATACTTTTCACCCTTCCCCTGTTCCATCAAAGGTAAAGGAAAAGAGAAAGACCGGGTTTTCCGCCTGCATAAGATGATATTTTCCGGCCTGTCTCATTCTGTCAACCTGTATCTGTACTACTTCTTCCCCTTTCATTGGATACAGTTCCATTACCTCCCTGATCTGACAGATCGTTTCCATACTCACTGCACTGATCACCACACGCATATGGGAGTTTCTCCGGTAAAGCACTTCCAGGATTTCCTTCAGCTTCCCTGCACTTCCCCCTATAAATGCGTGAGTAGGCGCCTTCAGCGTTTCCAGTCCCTGGGGCGCCTTTGCTTCCACCACACTGATATTTTCCAGGTGGAATTTTTCTTTATTTTTGCGAATAAGCGAAACTGCCTGCGGCTCCTTTTCTATGGCATAAACCTGAAGCTCGTCTGACAGCCCTGCAATTTCAACGGCAATAGAACCGGTTCCGCTGCCAATGTCATAAACCACAGCCCCTTCATAAAGCTGCAGCTTACAAATCCCCACTTCCCTTACTTCTTCCTTTGTCATGGGAACCGCATCCCGGATAAATTCCCCGTCTGCTTTTCCGTGGGTCAGCCGCCTGCTTTTTGCATAAGGATTAAAAAGAAAGCAGGTATAAAGTCCTTCCTTTTCCCTGCGGAGGCATTCTTCTCCGGTGAGGGAAAGGATCTGCTGTTCCTCGTAAGACAGCTGATACCCCGCTGTCAAACGGCAGCCGCATAATTCCTCCTGCTGCAACAGCGTTCCCAGTCTGTGAAGATCTTCCAGTCCCGACATCAGTAAAAAAAGCTTTTTTTCTCTTTTTATTTTATGGAAAAGATTGGTAAGGGGCTTTCCATGCATGCTGTAAATGGCCGCATCCTGATAGCTTTCGCCAATCTGTGCTGCCAGGTAAGCGACGGAAGAAACTCCCGGAAGAATATGAAGGGCTGCCCGGATCCTTTCTGCCTCAATCTCCTTCCTTAATGCTTCATATAAGGACTTACAGCCACTGTAAAATCCCGTGTCCCCGGAAAATAAGATCACAACCTTTTGAAGATCAAGCTCCCAGAAGCGTTCCTGGATCTGTTTGAGGTAAGGAATGATCTGCTGCGCCTGATAATACGGTCTTTTTTCAATCCTTGGCTGATATTCTGCAAGCATGCGCTGTGCTCCAAGCAGAATATCTGCCCTTTCAATGGCCTCTTTCACCTCCTGCGTAGCCGTCTCCTGGTTTCCCATGCCGACTCCCGCCAGCACAATCTCCATTTTACTCTGTTTTCTGATCTTTTCGCCATAGAGAGCTTCCAGTCTGCTGCATATCTCCCGGAAGGAAGCCCCTTCCTCCTGTTCCGGCTTTCCGATGACGCATACCTGGATCCCCGCTTTTCTTGCTGCACAGATCTTTTCCTGATACCCTCCTGCCATGCCGCTGTTTTTGGTTACCAGACAGGTTATCCCATACTGGCGTATGACCGCTTCATTCATCTGTTCCGAAAAGGGGCCCTGCATGGCCAGGATATGCTTTCCTTCCACACCGTACTTCGTGCATAGCTCCAGATTTTCCAGGGAAGGCAGGATCCTCACATACAAGCTTTTCACTACCTCAGGATCTTTACAATAAAGGGGAAGCTCTTTACTGCCCGTGGTAAGCAGAATATTCCCTTTTACCCCTTTTAAATATTCCGCACAGCTTTCGTTCCCGCTGAAATAGCTGCATTTTGCATAGTTTTCTTCTTCCGCCTCTTCTCTTTTTAAACGCCAGTAGGTTACCTTACATTCTTCTGCTGCCTTTTTCAAGTTCTGGGTAACGGCCTGTGCATAAGGATGCGTGGCATCGATCACAACCTCGTAATCCCCTGCCCTTAAAAATTCCTTTATCTCTCCTTCATCCATCCGCCCTTTATGGACTTTCATAAACGGACTGCCCTCTAAGACGATTTCTCCGTATTCCGTTGCAACGCAGGCTGTGTGCCTGATCTCTGCCTGTGACAGATATTCAGAGAGCTTTCTGCCCTCCGTCGTTCCTGCAAATATCAATACCTCTTTCAACCTGGTACCCTCTCTTTGTCAGTAATCTTCCCTCTACAATTTCTGAATCTGCATTTCCCACAAATACTGTGGTAAACATATTTACCTCTGCCTGCCTCAGTTCCTTCAAGGTACAGAGAACCATTTTTGTGCCGCTTCTTCCGATATTCTCCACATAGCCGCAGGCCCTTTCCGGTTCCAGCGTTTCAAGCAAAATGTCACAGGCCCTTTTCAGATAATCTTTTCTCTTATGGCTGGAGGGATTATAAATGGCAATGGCAAAATCGCCTTCTGCAGCTGCTCTTAAACGTCTTTCTATTTTTTCCCATGGCGTTAAAAGATCGCTTAAGCTGATCACGCAAAAATCATGGTTCAGGGGAGCTCCTAAAACAGCGGCTCCACTGCAGGCTGCGGTGATACCGGGTATCACCTCCAGTTCAATCTCCGGATATTCCCTGCCCACCTCAAACATAAGCGAAGCAAGTCCATAAACTCCTGCATCCCCGCTGCATACCAGTGCAATCTTCTTTCCCTCCCGGGCCTTTTCAAAGCACAGCCTGCAGCGCTTTTCTTCCTGCTTCATGGGAGTGGAAAGCATCTCCTTTTCCGGGAAGCTTCCCTTTAAAAGGTCTATATACACTGCATATCCTACTATCACCTCTGCCTCTTTCAGCGCCGCAAGTGCACTTCCCGTCATCATCGACTGCTCTCCGGGCCCCATGCCTACAATATAGATCTTATTCTTTTTCAAACTTGATCCTCCATTTCCGTTTTGCAATGGCAATCGTCATTCCCCGGCCTGCATGTTTATGATAGATGATCGTTCCCTCTCCCTCACAGGCTCTGATTGCCGCTCTCTCACATACATTGTCTGTTCCGATCTGTTCCTTCACAAAGGAAGACTTCTGAAACTCTCCTTCTATTTCCTGCAATTCCTCTGCCGGGAAGGTCAGAAAGGGAATTTTATTTTTTCTGCACAGCTCCAAAAGTCCCGGCTCTTCCTTTTTCTGATCAACAGATGCTATGGCCCAGATCTGTTCCATGGAAATTCCGGCATTTTTTATATTTTCCAGAAGCCACTCCAAAAGCGCCGCTTCCTCCTTTCCCTTTTTGCATCCCATTCCCACCACATATTCCTTGGGCGCAAGGAAAAGCATTGCCTGTCTGCTCTTCCCGGAAGCAATGACAACATCTGCCTCCTGCTCCTTATGATAGGGCAGAAGTCGAACCTGCTCCGGCACCGTGCCTTCAATTTTCTGCGTATCAACGGCCATGGTAATCTCCTTTCCGGCAAGCACCTTGGCCGAGATCCGTGCGATCCCCTCTTTATTTACAATATGAAGTCCGTTATGCACAGCAAACAGATCCACTGCAAATCGTTTTTCTATATCTGTTGCGGTGGTGATTACAGGAATGGCATTCATTTTTTCTGCAAGCTGTACTGCTGCGGCATTAGCGCCTCCCACATGGCCGGACAGCAGCGGGATCACATAATTTCCCGCCTCATCCATTACAAGCACCGCACTGTCCAAAAGCTTATCTGTGACAAACGGCGCTATGCTTCTCACTGCGATCCCACAGGCTCCAATAAAAAGCAGTGTTCTTTTCTGCTTCATCTGCTTTCCGGCCCATTCCATCACCCGCTCCTCCACCACTTCTATCGAAGAGGGGATCTTCTCCCGGCCTGCAAACTCTCCTTTGGTATACAGCCGGATCAGGCTGCCTGCCATATTTTCTGAAAGCCTCTCTGAAAGGCGCATTCCCTTTTCCGTGAAACTGATTACACTTAGTTCCATATTAGTCCTTTGCTCTTCTATATTCCGTTGAAAAATCCGGCGCATATAACCGTGATTTCTGATAGTGCTGATGTGCGATCACATCTCCTACCAATATCAGTGCTGTTTTGGTAATCCCGTGTTCCCTGGCGGTTTCATACAAGGAGCCCGTGCTGCACAGGTAGACCTCTTCCTCCGGCCAGGTTGCCTTATAAACAATGGCCGCAGGCGTTTCCTTCCGGTACCCGCCTTCTATTAATCTTTTTTGCAGCTCCTGCAGCATACCGGCGCTTAAATAAATTGCCATGGATGCCTGATGAGTGGCAAAGCTTTCAATGCTTTCCTTTTCCGGCACCTTTGTTTTCCCTTCCATTCTGGTAATGATCAGGGACTGGGATACCCCAGGAAGGGTATATTCCAGGTTCAGGGAGGCTGCCGCCCCAAAACAGGCGCTGACCCCTGGACAGCTTTCATAGGGAATTCCCAGCTTATCAAGCTCATCCATCTGTTCCCTGACGGCTCCGTAAACACTTGGATCTCCCGTATGAAGTCTTACAACGCTTTTATCTCCCGCCTGCTCCATAACCTTTATCACTTCTTCCAGCGTCATCTTTGCGCTGTTATAAATCTCACATTCCTGCTTTGCATTATGCAGCAGCTCCGGATTAACAAGAGATCCTGCATAAATAATAATATCTGCGCCTTGCACAAGCCGCAGCCCCCTGACTGTAATCAGATCTGCTGCTCCTGTTCCTGCCCCAACAAAATAAACCATTCCTCTGCCCCCCGGCTTTTTGCCAATTCGCCAAACTCGTTGGCATACATGATACAATCCACCTGCATTTTACCCTCTGCACGCTTATTCAGATAATAGCAGATGCGCTGCATGGCATCATCAAATACCTGTCTGTCTTTTCCGCTTTCCCTAAGGAGCTTCACAGCCTCCTGGGTCGTCACACAATTAAGGATTCTGCGCACCACCGCCTGATCCACATCTGCCCGGATGGCAAGCGCTGCGATCAGTTCCATCCGGCAGTCACCCTCCCTGGAATGAGTATTCATGATCCCTCCTGCCAGCTTAATCAGCTTTCCAATATGACCTGTGAGCAGCATTCTTTCAAACCCAAGCTCTACCGCCATATCAACAGTGGCTCCAATAAAATTACTGCACTTTACGCTTCTGTCAAGATCATAACCATAGGTCTTTTTCATGAAATCAAGCCCATAATTGCCGGGAGCCACCGCCACATAAGAAAAGCCCTGTTCCTTTCTCTGGTTCAGCTCCACCCTTATGGTATCTAACACCGCCTGGTTGCTCATAGGCTCCACGATGCCGCTTGTTCCTAAAATGGAGATCCCGCCTACAATTCCTAGCCTTGGATTAAAGGTTTTCTCTGCCAGTTCTTCTCCATTCGGAACAGAAATGATCACTTCCAGCTTTCCCTGATAATCTACCAGCTCGCATACCTGCATCACTTCTCTTGTGATCATCTCCCTGGGCACATGGTTAATGGCTGCATTCCCTATGGGCTGGTCCAGCCCCGGCTTTTGTACTCTTCCAACGCCCTTTCCTCCATCAATGACAACCACTTCCTTCTGCCCGTTTGCCCTGCCAAGAGATACCGAGGCAAAGATCAGAGCACCCGTTGTGATGTCCGGGTCATCTCCCCCATCCTTTTCCACTGCGCAGCTTACCTTTGTCTCTGATCTGGTGATCTGTAAAATATCCGCTGTAAAAGGGATCCCCTTTGGCGTTTCTATGGTGATCGTTTCTTTTCTTTTCCCGGTAAGCAGCATATACGCTGCCGCCTTTGCCGCCGCAGCAGCACAGCTTCCCGTTGTAAAGCCATAGCGCATCTGTCTTACACCTTCCTCCCAGGCTTACAGCCCTTCCTCTTTGCACTTCTCATACAGTATCGCATTGCAGATGGCCGCCGCCACATTGCTGCCCCCTTTTCTTCCGCGATTTACAATATAGGGAACCTGGGTTCCCATGATCAGCTCCTTTGCCGCCTCTACATGGACAAAGCCTACAGGAACCCCGATCACGAAGGCCGGACAGTAGCTGCCTTCTTCTATCATCTCATATAATCTGATCAGCGCAGTAGGAGCATTTCCAACAGCAAAGATCACAGGCTTCTTTATGGCTGCTGCCTTCTCCATGCTGACCGCCGCCCTGGTTGTCTTTCTTTCACGGGCTATCTTTGCCACTTCCTCTTCTGCCATAAAGCAATGGGCGCTTCCGCCAAAACGTGCCAGCGTTTTCTTGCTGATACCTGCCAGCGCCATATTGGTATCTGTTACAATATCTGCGCCTCTGCCGATCAGCTCCTTTGCAATTTTCACCGCATCCTTAGAGTATGTCAGCGTATGAACATAATCAAAATCCGCACTGGTATGGATCACCCTCTTTGTAATCATCTCTTCCTCCAAAGGAAGCACGATCCCCCGTTCTTTCAGCTCCTGCGAAATGATCTCAAAGCTTTTCTTTTCAATTTCCTCCGGCAAAAGCCGCTCTATTTTCTTCAAACAAATCACCTAACGCTTTCAACAATTTTTCATTTTCACTTCTCTTTTTCACCGCAACCCGGTAATAATCCTGTGACAGCCCTTTGAAATTCCCGCATTCCCTGATCAGAATTCCTCTTTTCAGAAGCTCCCTGCGGAGGGGAAGCCCGCTGGAAAGCAGGATAAAATTGGCGTTGCTTTCATAAGTCTTTATCCCAAGCCTGCGAAGGCCCTCTGTCAAGAAATCCCTTTCTTTCTCCACATATCCGGCCGTTTTCTTCCGATAGGCTCTTTGCTTTAGGCAGCAAACACCTGCCTCCTGTGCAAATACAGACAAATTCCATTCCGGGAGCTGCTTTGTTACCTTTTGGATAAAATCCCTGTTGCCGCAGGCCAGATATCCCAGTCTTACCCCTGGTACCGCATAAATTTTGGTAAAGGCACGCACCACGATCAGTCTGTCATACGCTTCCAAAAATGGCAGAGCCGAAGCTCCGTCCCTGCAAAATTCCAGGAAGCATTCATCTACCACCAGCCATACGCCCTTTTTTTTGCAGTAGTCTATCAGGCTGTGCAGCTCTTTTTTCCCCACAAGTCTTCCCGTTGGGTTATTGGGGTTTGCCAAAAACAGTATGGACTCTTTTTCCCCTGTCAGTGCTGCTAATGCACGGAAGGGCTCCTCTGCCAGGCTAAAACCGTTTTCTTCCCTTAATGCAATTTCTATTACCTGGCTTTCAACCGCTTCTGCCGCATATCGATACCCGGAAAAGGAAGGGACAGGGATCAGGGTTTTTTCCGGTCTGAGCCCATGCATGATTCCCATGAACAGCTCTGAGGCGCCGTTTCCACATACCAGATATTCCTTCTTAACCGATAACTCCCTGCTCAAGGCAGCCTTTAATTTTTCCCCGTGGATATCCGGATATTCTCCGCAATGGGCAACAGCCTCATGCAAAGCCCTCCTCACTTCTTCCGGCGGCCCAAGGGGATTTACATTAACCGAAAAATCAAGCATTACCTGATTCCGGTAAATATCTCCTCCATGTACTTCCTGCATTCTGCGTTTGATCCTTTCTCTACAAGCCCACAAGTAACATGAAACCCAGACATATCCCCTGGCACAAAAAGGCGGTCAGGTACATTAAACGGCCAGCACGCTTAATATCCTCTGCCTCTACCCTTCTGACCGCATCCCCTATATAGGGCTTATGGACAAGCTTTCCGAAATAACTGGCATCTCCGGCCAGTTGAATTCCCAGGGCCCCGGCACACACCGATTCTGTCTGCGCCGAATTGGGACTTGCATGGTTTCTGTTATCTCTTTTATAAATTATGTATGCCCTTCTTCCATCATAGCATTTTCCACCGCAAAAAGCTGCTGCAATCATCAGATAAGCGCTGATCCTTGCAGGGATATAATTCATAACATCATCCAGTTTGGCCGCCCCCCTGCCAAAATACAGATACCGTTCATTTTTGTATCCGATCATGGAATCCATGGTGTTCACTGCCTTATAGAAAAAGCCAAGTACAGGGCCTCCTATGGCTGTATAGAGCATAGGCGCAATGATCCCGTCCGATGTGTTTTCCGCAACAGTTTCAACGGCCGCCTTTGTCACTCCTTCTGCGTCAAGCTGTGCCGTATCTCTTCCTACGATCATGGAAACTGCCCCTCTTGCCTCCTCCAGCCCTTGCTCCTTCAGGCAATGATAGACCTTCATGCTTTCTACCTTTAAGCATTTCACCGCTAAGATCTGATAGGTCATGATAGTTTCTGCCAGAAGTCCAAGACAGGGATGAAGTGCGTAAGCTCCAAAAAGAAGAAGCGCTGCCAAAAGCGTAGTTGCCAAAAGCACGATCACGACCAGTCTCCTTCCCCCTTGCAGCTCCTGTCTGTTTGTTCTCATTTTGCCGGCAGGGCGCAGAAGCGCTTCTGTTTTTGTAATCCCCTTTCCGATCAGCCTGACGGGATGGGGCAGCCAGTAGGGATCCCCCAGAAGAAGATCCAGCAAAAACCCAAGTAAAAACGCCGTCATATGATATTTCATTTTTCCAGTTCCTCTAATTTTGTAATTTCGGAAATATGCGGTTTTTCCATTTCCCCTTCCAGAACACAGCAGTATCCGCTTCCGTTTGAGATCTGATAGTCAAAATATTCTCCGCCGTAAAATTCACTTAAAACAGCCATGATCGTTCCCCCGTGTACTACTGCTGCGATCCTGCTATCTTCCGCTTCCAGCCTGCTCCACATTTTAAAAAAGCCTGCCCTGCATCTTTCCAGGAACTCCTTTCTGCTTTCCCCATTTGGAAAGGGCAGCGTTCCCTGGCTTTGGATCCATTCCTGATAATCCCTGTTTCCACAAAGCTCCTTATAGTTTTTTCCCTCAAAATCGCCAAAGTCCATTTCCTTCCATTCCGTGATCAGCTCAGCTTCTTTTCCGGGATAAAGGATGCGGGCCGTTTCTATGCACCTTTTCATGGGACTTGCAAAAAGCCGCAGGGGCTCCGGATACAGACCCTGTTCCTTCTTTCTTTGCAGCATCTCTATGCCTTCCCTGCTTAAAGCTTCTTCCCCTCTGCCAAGGTATCTCTGTTCGCTGTTTGCTCTTGTCATTCCATGGCGTATCAGGATCAGCTTTCTTTGAGGATCTGTCCCACTCCACATATCACACGCACCACCTTATCTGCCTTTTTTGCCTCTTCGATCAGAATTCTTCCCGTTTTTTCCCGGTACTGTCTTTCAAAGGCATCTATGGGCACAATTCCATTTCCAATTTCATCGCTGATCAGTATACAGTCCGGTTCCTTCTGCAAAAAAGCCATGATAATAGGTTCCGGATCCTTTTTTTGAAGCAGCTGATCCCTTATCCAGAGATGAAAGTGGCTTACAACTATCTTTTGTCCCAGGCTTTCTGCCTTTGCAAGCTGCTTTTCCGTGGGGAGTATTCCATCAAAAACAGCGCTTTTTTCTCTTCCTGTTTCCTGCAGCACATAGTCCAGTTTTCCCTGTGCATATCCGCCGATCACCAGTATCATCCTTTTCTCCTTTCAAAGACTCCTGTCAAAGCTCACCTTATTGTAAAAACTGCCGCAAATATCATGCTGACTTCGCAGATCAGGACAAAGAAACCGGCCGTATCTCCGGTAACCCCGCCCAGCTCTTTTTTACAGCGAAGCCCATAATAAAAGAAAGCTGCAAACGCTGCCAGTACCACAATACTTCCTGCTATATGATCCTGCCAGATCATTCCTGCCACACACAGAAAAATTTCCAGATATAAAATTCCTTTTACCGTTTTCTTTGCCGCATTGGAAGCAAAAAGATGCAGAAGTCCTTCTTTTTTTGCACAGGGAAAAGAAAGTACCCCCACTGCACTCAGGCATCGTGACAATGCAAATCCCATGCCTATGATCTTAATTCCTATAAGGCTCTCAAGCTGTGCGTAGCCGCCTGCATACAAAAGTCCATAGGCTGCCAGCATAATCACGGAAAAAGCTCCTATATGCGGATCCTTCAGGATTTCTATTTTTCTTTCTCTGGACTGATAGGAATGAAACGCATCCATGGTATCCATATACCCATCCACATGAATGCCTCCTGTCAGAAGCAGTGGGATTGCCGTCCCCACAAGGGTTCTGCACAAGCCATTTATTTCCATTCCCGTGCAGAGCTTTTCCCACCCATACAGGCACAGGCCGATCACAGCTCCAACAAGCGGAAAAAAACAGAGCATATATTTCATATCCTCCTCTTTCCACTCAAACTGCGGCATGGGAATTTGTGAATACATGGAAAAAGCAATAATAAATGATTTTAAAATACGCACCTTAAATGCCCTCTCCTTTCAAGATAACCGGAATCCCAACTACCACCTCTATCACAGCATCAGCCATATCCGCTAATCTCCTGTTGATCTCTGCCATTGCCCTTATGTATTCCATGGTTGACTGTTCATATCTTCCGCCATCTTCAAATACATTTCCCGTTACAACAACAAGATTTTGGAACCCTTTTTTCAGTTCTTCCATTCCGGCAATAATCCGATCTGTGACCTCCCTGCAAGAGCTTGTGCCCGCTTCCCCGAACATCTCATTGGCTGCCAGATTTGTCATGCACTCCAGCAGAGCGCTTGCTTCTGCATCAGGCCGGTCTGTTTCTTTTTTCTTTTCCAGCGCTTTTTCAATGGAGGTCTGCTGCTCAATCGTATAAAACCCTTTTTCTTTCCTCAGCTGCCGGTGCCTTTCCACCCTGGCCCTTGCTTCCTCTCCATAAATCTGCATGGTTGCCAGATAATATCTGCTGTTTTCTCCTGAAAGTCTGACCACGCAGTCTTCCGCATATGCAGATTTTCCGCTGCCGCTTCCACCAATCACTAAAACAAGCATCTTCATTTCCCTTCTAAAACCGCTTATACTTTTCAATCTCAATATCGGAAAAGGAGGTTCTTTCCCGGTACACGCTTAACGAAAGCTCCAGAAGTCCCAGCATCATCACTGCCCCGGTTCCTTCTCCAAGGGCCATTTTTCCATCGATCACAGCCTCCAGTCCAAGTTCTTTCAAAAGCAGGGCAGCAGCAGGCTCTTTTCCTTTATGGGACGGGATCAGATACCCTTTCACCCCCGGAACCAGTCTTTCCGCAAGAAGAGCCCCTGTCAGACTGATTACCCCATCCAATACAACAGGAAGGCCACAGACAGCTCCCCCTATACAGATGCCGGTCAGTCCTGCAATATCAAATCCTCCTACCGTAGACAGGATCGTAAGGGGATCCGCTTCATAAAGCCGGTACTTTTCAAGCGCCTCATCGATCACCTGTTTTTTCCGCGCCAGTCCCTGATCATCCAGCCCTGCTCCTCTGCCAGCCACCTGGCTGGCGCTGCATTTTAACAGCGCTGCCGTAACGGCACTGCTGGTGGTGGTATTTCCAATTCCCATTTCTCCGGTTGCAAGAATGGAACAGCCTTCCCTCTTGCATTCCTTTGCGATCTGTATTCCCACCATGATCGAACGCAGGGTTTCCTGCTCTGTCATTGCCGGCTGCCGTCTGAAATTTCTTGTTCCGCATCTTATTTTCCGATCCAGAACTCCCTCTATGGGTTCCTTTTTCTTCATCCCCATATCAACGGTAAGTACCCTGGCTCCTATTGCTTCCGCCATTTTTCCCACTGCCGATCTTCCTTCTGCAATGGATTTTGCTGCCGCTGCTGTTACTTCCCAGCCCGACTGGCTGATCCCCTCTTCTACAATTCCGTTATCAGCACACAGAACCACCACTGCTTTCCGGGTAAGATCTATTTCATCCGTGCCGAGAATGGCGCCGATCTGTGCTGTCAACACTTCAAACTGCCCCATCCCGTCAATGGGCTTTGCAATGCCGTCCCAATTCTCCCTTACTTTTGTCCGGAACTCTTCCTCTATTTCCTTTCTCTTCAACGCTTTTATTTTTTCCGGGGTCAGTTCCCTAAAGGCGGGCTTCTCGAAGCATTCCATAGATCTCCTCCATGTGAAAATACATGCGCATGGCATCTGCCAGTTTATCATATTGGGTTTCCTTGAACTTGCGGTAATCCTGAATTTCTCCTTCTGTCAGGGAGAGTCCCTTTTTCTTTGCCAGCGCCCTGACCACCGCTTCCGCCGTATGTCCTTGATCAAACAGACCGTGAATATAAGAGCCGTACACGTTTTGCCGGGTTCCGTATACCGGCGCCTTCCATTCCACAGACGCCTCCCCATCTATATGGGTGCTTCCCATATGAATTTCATACCCCTGATAGCTGCACCCTGACAGTTCGCTGAAAATTCCCGGCAGCGTTCCTATTTTTCCTTCTACCTGACAGCGTTTCTTTTGTTTCTTTAATTCTGTCTTAACAGGCAAAAGCTCCATTCCCCTTAAAGCGCCGCCTTCTTCCACACCGTCCGGATCCTCGACCATCTCTCCCAGCATCTGATAACCGCCGCATATGCCAAAAACAGGGATTTCGCCCACCCGTTTTTTTACAGCGGCCTCCATACCATTTTGCCGCATCCACTTTAAATCTCCCATGGTATTTTTGCTTCCGGGCAAAATGATCAGATCAGGATGATGCAGTTCCTCTTCGGAAGCCACATATCTTACCGTAACATTTGGATTTTGTTCAAACACATTAAAATCCGTAAAGTTGGAAATTCTGGGATACCTGATCACGGCAATATCGATCAGTCCCTCTCTCCTGTGATCAAACCGTTCCGTAAGACTGTCTTCGTCCTCAAGCTTAAGCTCCAGATAGGGAAGAACCCCCACTACCGGCACCCTTCCTTTTTCCTCAAGCATCAGGATCCCGGGATCCAGGATCGTCTTGTCTCCCCTGAACTTATTGATTACAAGGCCCTTCACCCTGTCTTTTTCCTGCTTTGTAAGAAGCATGAGGGTTCCTAGTAGCTGTGCGAACACACCGCCCCTGTCAATGTCTCCTACTAAAAGAACGGGTGCGTCCACCATTTCGGCCAGCCCCATATTCACAATATCATTTTCCTTCAGATTAATTTCCGCAGGGCTTCCGGCCCCTTCTATCACAATGATATCGGCTTTCTCTTCCAGCTTTTGAAAGGCTTTTTTAATGTCGGGAACCAGTTGTTTCTTATAGGCAAAATATTCCCTGGCGCTCATATTTCCTATTACTTCCCCATTGACGATCACCTGGGAGCCTGTATGGCTTATGGGCTTTAGAAGGATCGGATTCATACAGACCATAGGCGCTATCCCTGCGGCCTCTGCCTGCATAACCTGCGCCCTTCCCATTTCCAGTCCCTCCTTTGTAATAAAGGAATTAAGAGCCATATTCTGTGATTTAAAGGGAGCTACTGTATATCCGTCCTGCCGGAAAACCCGGCATAATCCTGCCACTAAAAGGCTTTTTCCTGCATTTGACATTGTCCCCTGTACCATGATCACCTTTGCCATAACGTTCTGCCCTCCTTTCCCTTAACAGCACCTTTCCACTTCTATCCCGCACTGCATTGCATATTGCAGCAATTCCTTCTGAAAAGCCGCAAGGGTTCCAAATTTTTCTATGCAGCAGATCACCTTATGACAGTCTGCTATTTTTTCCTTTGCTTTTTGCAAATGCCTTTCCTCTACAGGCTCAAAGGCCGGAACCGAGATCACTTCCTCTGCAAGCGCCCTGGCTACCGGATAATCCACATCATTTTCATAGAGAATTCCCGCTGCAAAGGGAATTCCCTGGCGCTGCAGCCTGCGGTAAACATTCCGCCCGGTTCCTCCCCCCGCCAGCACAAAGCTTTGCGCCTTTCCGGGGGCCTTAGGCAGCTCCAGGCTTCCGCTTCCCTCATCATAGCTTCCATAGGATAATCCAAACAATTCGGAGACATAACCCTCCCGAAAGATCTCCTCCGGTGACCCCCACTTATCCACGCCGGTTCCATTAACGCACAGGATCTGATCTGAAACCTTTGCTGCCAGTTCCAGTTCATGAAGGGACATGATCACTGTCATTTCCTTTTCTCTCTGCATTTTCTGGAGCGCAGAAAGGAATTCCAGCTTATATCTTACATCCAGATAAGAGGTAGGCTCATCAAGAATAATGATCTCCGGCTCCTGGCAGATTGCTCTTGCAAGCAGCACGCGCTGTCTTTGCCCGTCGCTGATCTTCCGAAAATCTCTGTCCCGGAGCTCTGTTACCTGTACCATTTCCATGGCCTCATCCACCTTTTGCCAGTCCTTTGCTGAAAGCACCCCAAAGCGTCCGGTATACGGATACCTTCCTGTAGAGACCACATCTTCGCAGGTCATCAGTTCAGACCTCAGTCTGTCCGTCAGCACCACCGCCATCTTTTGAGACAATTCTGCTCCCGTCATTTCCTTCATGCACTGCTGCTCCAGGTAAAGACTTCCTCCCAGCAGAGGAAGCTGCCTTGCAATGCTCCTTAGGATCGTGGTCTTCCCGGCGCCGTTTGGGCCGATGATCGTCAGGATCTTCCCTTTTTCCAGGCTGATCTCTATCTTTTCAATCAAAGGCTGTTTCTGATACCCCACCTTGACCTGTTTTGCTGTAAAATAATATCTCATCCCAGCCTGTTCTCCTTATTCCTTCTTACCATCACCCACAAAACCACAGGCGCTCCAAACACTGCCGTAACGGTACTGATGCTTAATTCGGTAGGCGCAAGCATGGTTCTTGCGAGCAGATCGCAAAACAGGCAAAACACGCTTCCTCCCAGAAAGCAGGCCGGTATCAGCACAATGGGTTTCGCTGTGCCTGCCAGGTTCTTGGCAAGATGAGGAACCGCCACTCCCACGAAGGAGATCGGGCCTGCAAAGGCAACAATGCAGGCTGAAAGAATACTGGACAGGATTACGATCAGGATCCGAAATGCCTTAATCCGTATTCCCAGATTTTGCGCATAAGCATCCCCAAGCTGGTACGCCTCCAGAGGCTTTGCCAGACAAAATACGACCGCAAAGGTGGCAAAAACCACTGCCGTCATCATCGCCACATTTTCCCAGGTCATTCCTGAAAAACTGCCCCGGGACCAGTTATGGAGGTTCACTATTTCCGCATCATTTGCAAAGGTGACGACAAACTCTGTGATCGCAGAGCATATATACCCGATCATCACACCGCTTACCACCAGCATGGACATATTGCTTACCTTTCTGGAAAGAAGCAATACAAATCCCATGGAAATCATAGCTCCAACAAAAGCTGCCAGGATCATTGCCGCGGAGCTGACTCTCACCGATCTGCCGATCAGAAAGATCATGACAAGAGCCACCACCATTTTTGCTCCGGAGGAAATTCCCAAAACAAAAGGGCCTGCAATGGGATTTCTGAAAAAGGTCTGAAGAAGGTACCCGGAAAGCGCAAGGGCCCCTCCTAAGATCAGCGCTGCAAACGTTCTTGGCAGTCTGATATCCATTACGATCCTGCTGTTTGCAATCTCCTTTCCCTGCATCAGCATCCAAATATCCTTAGCCGGAATTTTCACAGATCCGATCCCGATATTCAGCCCCAGCAGCAAAAGCGTAGCTGCGGTCAGAAGGCTGAAAGTAATCAGAATTCTTTTTCTTCTCCTTTGCCGCATTTTTTCTCCTCTATTCCAATGGGAAAATATAATTCATCTCTGCTTTCCCATCATCTGAAAGCATGCTGTGGATGTCAGCAATCATATCTCCAATCGCCATAGACTGTTGATACATGTCGTTTGTGGTACAAAAAACATGTCCCTCGCGCACAGCCTTAAAGTCCTTTAATACCTCACACTTGTCAATTAGCTCTTCTACGGTGCTGACACCACCGTCAATGGAGCTGTTATAAATGAGATAATCTGCATCCTTTGCTCCATTATAAAACTCCTCCACCTGCATATTCATGGTAGATCGTTTTGCACCGTCCTCCACAAGATCAGGGAAAATATATCTGCCCCCTGCCAGTTCAATCATCTTCGGAACATAATCGGAGCTTTGTCTTACCTGTACAAGCCCATTTGATGTAATGTAAAAAAAGGCTACTGTCTTGTCAGTTTTTTCTTCTGCCGTCACCTGATCCACGATCGCCTTCTGTCTGTCAAATAGTTCCCTTGCCTGTTCTTCCTTTCCGGTCAGCGCCCCCCAGAACTTTACCCATTCCACTCTTCCCAGGGGATGAGACTCGTAGCTGGACTGCTCGATCATAACTGGAATTCCAAAGCTTTCCAGCATTTCAATCACTTCCGGCGCATGAAGGATCATTTTATTTTCTATGGCAAGTGTACAGTTTTCGGAAACAATCAGTTCATAATCCGGCTTACTGTACTTTCCCGCGTACAAAATCTCTCCTCTTTCCATTGCCGCTCTTGCCGGATCAATATACCAGTTTTCCGCCTTCTGTCCGGAAAAGCGAATACTTTCCAGCGCATCAAGGGAGGCAAACATATCCATAGCTGCTGATGCAACCAGGTAAAGATTTTGAACAGGGCGCTGCAAAACCACCATATCTTCTTCCAAATCTGCAGGAATTTCCTTTCCCTCAGGTACGACCAGCCACCTGCCTCCATCTTTTATGGACAATACGGTATACCCGCCCTCATAATAATCAATGGAGAAATTTTCTGCATATTGCAGGTTCTCACTGTCCTGATAGATAAGCCCTTGGCTTTCCTTCTTATCCTCCTGCTGTTCCTGTCCAGAATCGGAAGAAGGACTGCTACAGCTACATAGCCCAAGCAGTCCCAATAAAAGTAAGCATCCAAATCTGATTGCTCTTTTTCTTCCCTTCATCTCTTCTATCCTTTATTTATTGCGCATTTTGTATGGTTGCCGATAAAAAGGTCAACGTATATTCTATCTCATGGGGTTTGCTCATGGCCACGGTATCTCCGATCACCACAAACGGCTCGTCAAAAGCAGCTACAGGAATTTCAAATACAGAGTTCCCCTCTGTATTGACCGGCAGATACTTTTCACCATCTACAACCATATAATCATAATTAGGGCTGCTCCACTGCAGCGTTGCAACCGCTTTTCCTTCTGATATGGTAACAGATGCCGGTGAAAGGATCTGTGCTTTCCCGCTTCCTCCCTCAAACAGAAGTTCCATGGTATAGCTTCCATCTTCCGGCATCTGTGCGTCTCCACCTAAGGCTTCTTCTGCCTTTTGAGGATTTGTTACGCTCACCTTATGGTCATACCATTTTCCCTTTGTGCCGATCAGGGCAAGATCAAACTCTGTATCAAGCGCAGGAACCGGAATGTCAAAGCCATAAACCTCCTCTGTCATTCCATCACTGTAGGTTACCGTATCTACCGTGGGCTGCAGCAGGTTCCCTTCGTTTTCCTTTGCCTCCTGCGCCGTTCCTGGATATAAATTTACGATCTTTTTCGAGCCGAGCGACACATGGATCGTCATTTTTCCGTCCTGAACGGTCAATGTTCCCTTGCCGTCACAGGCTTCACTGACATGAAACATACTGTTGTCAGTATGGAACTCTGCTGTGTAGGTTCCGTCCGGCAGTTCTGCTTCCTGCTTTTCCTCCAAAGCTTCTTCCTGATCCGTATCCTGTGCCGTATTCTCTACTGCTTCTTCGACTGCTTCCTTCGTTGTTTCCTTTTCAGCTATGTCTGCTACTTCTTTTTCTGCGCAGCCTCCAAGCAGGAAAACAACGAGGAGCAGACTTAAGATCAATGTCTGCCTTTTCCTCATTGTGATTTCCTTCCTACTCATTTCCATTACTGCCTATGTTATTTTACTGCTCCATTGCGGCCTTTGTATGTGCTACATAGAGTTCCTTGACCGCATCGATCGATCCAAGTCCTGCAATCTGAGTTTCCACGCTGTCAAATTTTCCGCTTGCCTCAAACATGCTGAGCCAGGAATCCTCATCCTCACCTGCCATATCGTTGTTAGCATGATCTCCTGCTACCACCATTAAGGGACGAAGAACCACCTTGGTATAGCCAGCTTCTGAAACCGCTTCAATGACTGCCTCACATGCTGTTTCTTCAGGCTCTCCTTCTACCGTTCCGATAAATACATTTTCATAACCAAGATCTTTCATCTGTGCCTGCATCTGAGTATAGGATACCTTTGCAGCATGAGAAGTACCATGTCCCATAAATACAAAAGCTGTTCCATCTTCCTTTGCTGCTTCTAAGCTGTCATATCCTGCTCCCTTAACAGCCTCTGCTGTCAGAGCCTCTGCAACAGCCTTCTTGTCATCATTTAACGTATCTGCATCTGTGCCTACTTCTCCAAGAAGGGGTTCTGCAATCTTGACGCTTTCAAACTGATCCTGATAGTTTTCTACCGCTGCTGCAAGCTCGTCATATTCAGCCCCATGCATCAGATGTGTAGGCTGTACGATCAGATTCTTCACGCCGTTTGACACTGCACGCTCCAGCGCCTGATCCATATTGTCAATAAATTCTCCTTCTCTTGCCTGTACATGATTGATGATGATCTGTGCGGTAAACGCTCTTCTTACAGACCAGTCGGGATATGCTTCCTGAAGGGCATCCTCAATTCCCTTAATATCAGCAACTCGGCTGCTGTTAAAGGAAGTACCAAAGCTGACTACCAGAATTTCATTCTCTCCGATCTCATCCTGATTTCTGGGATCATCCTGTGAAGCATCGCCTGTATCTCTTCCAAAGTAATCAGGATCTGCGTTTTCTCCCTCTACAAGTGCCTTCTGCTCCTCTGTCAGCGCATCCCAGGCTGCCTTTGCATCTGCACACTGCTTGTCTGTATCGTCTGTTCTCTCCTGCACATAAATGGCATCAATCAGTGCTGCCACCTGGTCTGCTGCCTGCTGATCCACATCCGTATCCTCCGCCTCTTCTTCGGTTTCTGCATCGGTCTCTTCTGCTTCCTGCTCCGCTGTTTCTTCTACGGGAGCAGCTTCCTGTGTTTCGGTGCTTTCCACTGCTGTTTCCTTACTGCTTCCGCAGCCTGTCACGCAAACTGCTCCCAGCACGCCTGCCAGCAATAATGCTACTACTCTCTTTTTCATGTCTCCTCCTTCGACAGTTTTCTGTCATCCTTTATTTTCCCTGAATATAACCGTCAGAAACACTCATTTCAAAAGTGAGCAGCACAAAGAAAAAACCCTTTCCTGTATAGGTAAAGGGTTTGTACACAAAAGAAGCATATGGGAAACCTATGAAGTTTCCTCTACACTCTTAAACGTACAACCAGTTACTCGTGGCCTGAAACAAAATGTTTCCGTACAGCAGTCAGGCAGGTCTCCCGGCTTAAAGATCATTGCATCCGCCATCTTCCCAGTTTCCCAGTGATATCTCGGCTTCTGCTCCCTAATTACGGTGACGAGTTCGTACAGGATTTGCACCTGTTTCCCTTTTCACCGGAGCCAGCCGCCTAAGCGGCTGCTCCGACACCTGATTACTTCATATTCAGTTCTCTGTAATATAACACATTTCGACAAACTATTCAATCAGTTTCTTGTAACGATTACCAGATAAGCATTCATAGATCTGGTCAAAGCCTTCCCTGGCCAGTTTCACATCAATGTTGGAATAGTTAATGATAAAATAGTGTTCTCTGCTTTTGTCAGAGGGAACGTAATAATCTGACACTGCCTGTAGCCGAATGCCTCTCTTTTTGAGCTTCTCCTTTATTTCCTCCTCCGAAAGGCCCGTATCCAGCCTGATCAGGAAATGCAGGCCGGATTCATTTTCCCTGATCTCACAGATCTTCATTAACCTGCTGCTTTCCAACTCCTCAAGAAGCTGCTTTCTCTGCCGGCTGTAATACAGCCTCATCCGGTTGATATGCTTTTCAAAATATCCCTTGCTGATAAATGATGCCAGCGTGTACTGCTCAAAATTGGAAACCGTACAGGAATAAAAAGAAAGCTCCCTGTAAAACCGGTTTGCCAGATGCACAGGCAGGATCATATAGCTGATACGGATCGTAGGCGTTAAGGATTTGGAAAAGGTGTTCATGTAGATCACCTTCCCGCAGGTATCTATGCCAAACAGTGTGGGCAGCGGTTTGCCGTTTGTCCTGAATTCACTGTCATAGTCATCCTCAATAATATATCTTTCTTTCCCTTCATTTGCCCATGCCAGTACTTCATATCTTCTGTTGGCAGGCATGGTAATTCCCGTGGGAAAATGATGATTCGGGCAGATATGGGCAATGTCAGCCCTTGTCCTTTGCAATTCATCCACGGTTATGCCGCTTTCATCCATATTTGCATATTTACAGTTTATCTTATATCTGCTGTAGATCTGTGCCAGCTTTCTGTATCCCGGATTTTCAATGCAATATTCCAGATCCGTTCCCAAAAGCTGGACAAGCAGGCCATACAGATACTCCGTTCCTGCTCCTATGATGATCTGATCCGGATCCACCAGCATCCCCCGAAAGGACTTTAAGTGTTCTGCAATGGCGCTGCGAAGTTCATAAATTCCTCCTGTGGGTGAAGGCTCCATCAGTTCCCTGCTCTTTGCAGCTATGATCTCTCTTGACAGCTTTGCCCAGACAGAAAAGGGGAAATGATCCGGATTGACTCTGTTGTTTGACAGATCGATCCGATATTCCGGCAGTTCTTTGGGAAGCCTGATATCCAGCGTCAGCTTTGGCTGTCCCTTTAGCTTTGCCATTTTGGCAATATCCGCTACATAATATCCCTTTTTAGGAATTGTATAAATATACCCTTCACTGATCAGCTGATCATATGCATTTTGAATGGTAATGGTGCTGATCCCGTTATGGTTTGCAAAGGTTCTTTTGGAAGGCAGCTTCTCACCGGGTTTTAAAACTCCATTCAGAATATCGGCTTTTATATATTGATATACCTGTTCATAAAGAGGCAGATTGTTTTCCTTCAGAACATAAGTCAGCAAGGAGCCTGCCCTCCTTCTTTTCCTATCAGTTCTTTGAATACCACATCCCTGTCAAAGCTTCCCTCTGCAAACCCGGGAATTTCCTTAATCGCCTTGCACAGGCTTACACTAAAGCCCGTAAGGATCTGGCCGATTTCTTTTTCTGAATAAGGACACCCTTCTGTAACGATCAGAGTCGCCAGGCTATGCACCACCAGCCACATATCCCTGAAATACCTGTCGGCAGTCTCTGCATCCAGACGGTAGATCTTCTCTAAGGATTCCCGGATCAATGACTGTGAATATTCCATCTCTTCCATTGCTTTGCCTGTTCCGTCCGGCCCATTTTCAAGAAATAAAAGCCGGTACAGCTCCGGTTCTTCCTTTGCAAACTTAATGTATTGCATTCCAAAAGCAAAAAAGGGGATTTGTGCCTGAAGTCCCTCTGAAACATAGCTGCGATACCTCTTCTTTGCCGCAATGCGCACTTCCTTCTGCGCTTCTTCCATCGTATTAAAGCAGGTAAATATGGGCTGGGTAGATACTCCAAGTTCATCTGCAATGGCCCGCGCTGTCAGCGCACTGCTTCCTTTCTTTTGTACAACGCGCAAAGCGGCTTCAATCATTTCTTCTCTGGTAAATTTATTCCTGGGTGCCATGATCATTTACTCCTTATTTCCTACAGCGTTAATATATATCATTCAATATATATTGTAATCTTTCCCTGTGTTCCTGTCAACCTTGCATGGCAATAAAAAAAGCCGATATTTTATCAGCCTTTTTATTCTGTCCTCTTCTATGATCATTCCTTTGTATAATCGAATGGACCGTTTTCATCAAATGGTTTTTTCCTGCTAAACGTTGCAGATTCGTCGATGTGTGAAAACAGGTTTACGGTATTCCTGACAGCTCCACTATGCCCGGTACATACCCAAAGCAGGTTTTTATCTGCTACATAGTCTTTCAACCTGCATAACGACTCCTTATTCATATCCGGATATTGCGTAAAAAAATCAAAGAAACTATATCCGCCATATCTGTTTATGGCAAGACAATCTCCGCTAATTAAAATTTTATCATCTACAAGATAGCACATATGTCCCAATGTATGGCCGGGAGTATAAATCGCCTGTATTTTTATTTGATCAAAGTACAGCACTTCCCCATCTTCAATCAAATTATATTCCTCTTTAAGCTGAACACAATTATGGATCTTAATTCCTAACTTTATTATTCTGTGCATTTTTCCCGTCAGGTACTTTTCCTCATTTTTACCAATATAAATCCTTGCATTAGGAAAAATGTTTTTTCCTTTTACATCTATCCCTCCGGCATGATCCACATCTGCATGTGTCAAAAATACATGCTTTATATTCTGGGGCGCTATCTTAATTTTGGCAAATTCTCCCTCCAGCCCCTTATAATTTAAATGACCACTGTCGAATGCAACCGTCGTATTATTTTTGGTGTAAAAATATATATTCACATCATTTTCGCAAATACACGAAAGCCCCTCGTCAATAACTGCTGTATTTGTTGGATTACAATACCTTTTTCCTGCCATCATATGCGGCTTAATAAATTCATCAAAAAAATATAAAAATCTCATATCCTAAATCCTTCCTTTTTTAGGAAAGAATATACTATTTCACTAATTCCCGCTTTCAAAAATCAGCTTTTTTCATTGTATCAGAAATAGAGATCCCGAGCAGCTTTTTACAGGTTGCCGCAAAATGTGATGAACTAGAGTATCCTGCATCAAGTGCGGCTGTGGTTATTGGCACTCCTGCTTTAACCTTTTTCCACACATATTCCATCTGCTTTGTCAATAAATAAGTTTTTAAGGATACCCCTGTTTCCTGTTTGAACAAATGTGTCAGCCAGCTTTCGGAATAATTCTTCTGAACTGCAATTTGACTTACCCTTTTTCCCAGATAAATATCATTCTTAATCTCATTATGTAACTCTTCAATTCTCCTATCGAAAATTTTATGTTCGCCGGCTTCTAAAGACAGCAATCTTAACAGCCCGAAAAATAATTCCTCAATCTCCTGTTTTTCATTCTGCCTCTGTTCAAATAAACCTTCATCCAGTTCCAATCCACAGCCTACTTTATCCTTCAAGTACTTCTCCCGTATTTGCTCCGCCAAATAGGAGGTAGGATCTATTAGCAGAAAGCCGTTTTGCGCTCCAACCGGCATCGTATGAAGCACATTTTCTTTTACAAAAATAATGTTTCCTTCATATTGTTGTCCTTCAATATCTATTGTTAATTTTTCTTTTCCCCAAAAAAGATGCTGCATACTGTGCTTATGCACATTCGTGGAAGTATATGATGGAATCACCAAAATGTAATATTCGTCAAAGTATATTTGACTCACTATTTCTCCCCCCTTTAAATCCCGAGCTTTAAAAGCTTTGCTGTAATAATGGTATAACTGTAAGCATTGACAGTGATCTGAATATTTTCCTTCGTACAGTACCAGTTTTTTCCTCTCCGCAAAACATGACATACAGGATCCATGATCACACTTTTACAAAAAGCAACGGGATCTATGTCATCTAAAAGCCTCAGATTTTTTTGTATCCGTCCTCCTCCCAGCTCTGTGGTATGGATCCGATCTACATCTGCCAGGAAAGCTTCTTTCTCTTTTTCAGTAGAAACATCTGCATAAGCTTTCTGCCACTCGTTTCTGGTAATGGCAAACACGTTAGTAATTTCATTTTCTTCATCCTTAAATTCTTCAACTTTGTGGCATCCCCAGGAAGCTGCTGTCTGCATAGATGGAATATTTGTGCTTTTCATATAAGAATAAATAATACCAAAGGGAGTATTCATGAAGGTCCAGTCCCTGACCGCTGCTGCGGCCTCTTTGGCATAACCTTTTCGCTGCTGATCCTTACGGATATGATAACCAATCTCCGGTTTTATTGTTTCCCCAATCTTCTGCATAGTCAGACCACAATCCCCGATCATTTCCCCGGTCTGTTTCAAAACAACAGCCCACAATCCAAATCCAAAAATCTGATATCGCTCTCTGTTCCTGGTAATCCAGTTTCTCACTCTTCCTTCATCAAAAACATAGGGGTAATGCTGCATAATATCTGAGTCTGCCAGTACCTGATAAAGTGCATTAAAATCTTCCTCTGTCATCTCCCGCAGGAGTAATCTTTTTGTTTCTATGGTCATATTATTTACCTCTCCTTTTATTCCGCAAACTCTATGTCTTAGAATTCCCTTCCAAAGTAAATATCATAGAAAAAATTATAGCATGCCCTGCTCTTTTTGCAAACGCACTTTGTATTGAAGAACCTGCCTTTCCTCCTCTGCTCATGGTGCGGTGACAGCAGTGTTGGCCCTTACCTGAAAACAGAAGACGGCAAAAAGCATAAGATATATGTGATTGCCCTCATTGATGACGCCAGCCGCTACATTGTTGGCATTGATGTCTTTTTCAATGATAACTTCGTCAATCTCATGTCTGTCATGAAATCAGCAGTTGCAAAGTTTGGTGTTCCAAAGTTATTCAACTTCGATAATGGCAGTTCCTATAAGAATAAACAGATGGATCTGCTTGCCGCACGTATCGGGTCTACAGTTCATTATGACCAGCCGTATACGCCAACCCAGAAGGCCAAGGTGGAGCGTTGGTTCCGTACCATGAAAGACCAGTGGATGGCAGGCCTTGATATGAGAGATTTTCACACTCTTGACAAGCTTCGTGGCAGTCTTTATACCTATGTCTCCCAGTATAATCAGAGAGTTCACTCTTCCCTAAATGGAAAAAGTCCACAAGAGCGCTACTTTAGCGAGCCGGACTGTTTCCAACGCTTACCAGAAGATAAGATTGACCAGTTATTCTTACTGGAGTTAGAGCGTCGTGTTTCCATTGACTGTGTAGTTACGATTGACCACATCGAGTATGAGGTGGACTACCGTTTTGCAAAACAGAGGATCAATCTCCGTTATTCTCCTGATATGGAATCTATCTATGTCGTTGAAGCAGATGGTGCGCTTACCCCGATCCGCCTTTTAAACAAGGTTGAAAACGCGGATATCAAACGTGAAAAACCACGTCTTTATGGAGGTGACGACTAATGGATTATACGATCCGCTATGGTTTGGAATTCAATCCTTTCCTAAAGAATTCCAAAGAAATCTTTGTATCAACAGACGAATCCAAAGAAGTTTTATTCCGGCTGGACTATCTTGCAAAAACAAAGGGCTTTGGACTGCTTACCGGCAGCCCCGGCCGCGGAAAAACAACCGCAATCAGGAAATGGGTACAAACCTTAAATAACTCACAATACAAAGTAGTCTATACCTGTTTTTCCACTTTTAGCCCCAATGATTTTTATCGGAATCTTGCCACGGAACTTGGTGCACAGGCCCACTACCGAAAACCAGATAACTTCCGGGTAATTCAGGAAGAGCTCACAAGGCTCTCTGTTGAGAAAAGGAAAACTCCAGTAATCATCATTGATGAAGCGAACTATATCAGTTCTGCCATTCTGAATGATTTTAAGCTGTTGTTTAACTTTGAGATGGATTCCAGGGATCGTGCTGTTGTTCTCCTGTCAGGACTTCCATCACTTAACGCCACACTTCGCCTGAGTGTGCATGAGCCATTCCGTCAGAGAATCATCATGAATTATGAACTTCCTGCATTTACAAAAGAAGAAGGCAGATCTTATGTCCTCGATAAGCTTCAAAGAGCAGGTGCAACCAGGGCAATCTTTGAAGACGCAGCACTTGAAGCCATCTTAAATGCATCTGATGGAACACCTCGTATCATCAACAATCTATAACTTCCATTTTTTATAGATGCGTAATCTGATAATATGTTTGTACCACCTAATGAGGACGAATTTGAAGTTCCTCTAAACAATGCTGAGTAATCTACGTTACTGTTGTATTTATTTGTATAATCACTAAAACTATTTATTTCTGACATTTAACCAACCTCCTTGTCCTTCTCAGCATCCATGCAAGATTTATTTCATTAACAAACCTACAGTTTCACATCAACATTATGTCCAACAGGTTCTGAAGTACTAATGTTTACACCATCTGGTATTGCATCCACCGTTTCCTCTGAAACTGAATCATTCGTATCAACTGTAATATCCTGATTTTCTCCGGTTGCTTCTGATTTTTTATCTTCATCAATCTTGTCATCTGCATTCTTCTTTTTAGACTTATCTTTATCCTCAGTCTTTGAAACCTTCTGATCTGCCTTTGCAGCTTCTTCCATCTTCTTATTTGCATCTGCAAGTGTGGATACCTGTGCCACTGTTGCCGCCTGAGCCTTTGCTTGTAAATCAGCCAGTTCTTCCTCTTTCTTTTCTGTACTTGCTCCTCTACCTTTATCCATCTTAATTTCAGATTCCAACACACCTGCTTTGCCTTCCATTTGTGTTGCCATACTACCCTGTACCTTTGCCTGTTTCATAGAGGAATCTGCGGAAATCATCGCCTGCATACTTGCCTGTGACAGACCTGCACTCTGATTTCCTGATTTCGGAGCAGTCTTTCTGCTGTCTCCAAGCATATCATCCATAGATGTTTTTTTCGTCTGCTGCTCTTTTCTCTGCTCCATCTGATGCTGTCGTAACTGCTGATTCAGATTATTGATCTCCTGCTGTATCTCCTGTCTTTTCTTCATCTTATCTTCAATAGAAAGTTCCTCATTAGAAGATAATTCCTGCAACTTTTTCTGTGCATTTGCTATCTGATTCTGAATATTTTTGCTGACAGAATCCATCTGGGTAATTCTTCCTGGACTTCCTGCCTGAATACCATTATTTGCTCCACTAATACCATTTACTGTCATCGTTTTGTCCTCCTTGATAAAAAATTTGAAATCCGTTTCTTATAAATTTGCATTACACGACTTCTTATTTACTCTTTCGGCATCTTCACATTTGAAAAAAAGTCAGATGTTGTGAACCGACCTTTTTTTGTTGTGAAGCAGCATATTTTCATCTCTATTCGCACAAAAAAAGCACTAAATATCTTAGTTTCAAAATTCAAGATACTTAATGCTTCTTGTCTCTATTCCACCTGTAACATAATACTTAAAATTACTTCCTTATCCACCTGCTCCAAAGATATATCTCCCATATACATTTTGGCAACCCGGCGAATATTATTCAGACCGATACCATGCCCTTTACCTGACTTTGTTGTTTCTGGCAGATCGCTGTCACTATAGTTTAACTCCCCCTGATAGCTGTTCTTTATGGTTATCATAAAAATACTGTTTTTTCGAAAAGAAGAAATGCTGATATACGGATCATCTCCACTTACATTTTCCATGCAGTTATTCAGTGCATTATTCATGATCACACTCATGTCAAACGCATTCAACTTCGTATTCTCCGGATAATAAAGATCGGATGTAAACCGAATCCGTTTTTCTTCTGCTTCTCTCATTTTTTCCATTAAAATCACATCAATTACCGGACTTCCTGTCTTTATTTCTGGAGATACATCATTCCACTCCTTTTGCAAATGCTCCATATATTCTGCAGCATCATCCATATTATTATGTGCCACAAGATGTTCCAGTATCTGTATATGATTTCCCATATCATGGCGCAAGGAGCGGATATCCTGATACAACTTTTCTACTTCCCCTATATGTTTTTCCATATCACTGACCTGATTTAACACAAGCTCCTGTTCAAACTGTTCCTCCTGTGCCACCTTCCAATTTTGAAACATCACAATCATAACAAGAATTGCAATGATAGAGATAAGATAATGCAAAAAACTCAAAGCACCATAAAATCCATAGGTATCAATCAAATTCTTTCCTGTATCCTTTTCATATATGTTCAAATAGTATTGCAAAATTCCATACCCGGTAACCCCTACAAGAGAAGGTATCATTAACAGAACCATCTCTTTGATACTCATTTCGTCTTTTTTATACACAAATGCTTTATTAATCAGCCATACCCCACCTGCTATAAAAACAATGCAGAAAATTAGATTTAAAATTCTGGTTCCTACATATAGTCCGTATTGTAGCCATTCCCTGCTTGCAATCGTATTTTGAAAGACGAAAACCTTCGTAATAAGGTCATCCAGTCTGGCTGCCATTGCAACCGCAAGCCAGCGAAGGGAAAAGAAAGTGACAGCAAGAAATATTTTCTGGTATATGTTCCTTCTATCTTCTGCATACATCACAATAAATGCTGCCATAATGCCCATCATATATGCAGAAAAATTGTCTATCTGTGGTGGAACAATGTATAAAACAAGCATTACTGCAATATAAACAGTACTTACTGCAATGGCTTCTTTTTTCTTTTTCATATATGGACGAACGAAAATACCAAAACATATTCCTGTAATAATCAGAACTGCAATAACAGAAACATTCGATGTAATCATCCAGCATTTTTCTACCAAACTCATCCTATCCTGCTTCCTTTCCTCTGATTATATTTTAAGTATTGCTTTACAAACTCAGGATAATTCTGTTTGGCTATCATTGCAGTTCCGTTTTCTAAAGTTACACAATTTGCATCATATTTTACAACATATTTAAAATGAACAAGATATGCTCTATGTGTCCGAAAGAAATCCGCTCCTGCCATATCACATAAATCCTGTAATTTTCCATAATACTCAATATCAGCATTTCGTGTGTGAATAATAACCTTTCTATTGAATACCTCCGCATACACAATATCACGCAAAAAAACTTTTATATGACTTCCTGCCGACTGTATCATCATATATTTATCGTCATTTTCGTTGGAAGAATTTTCTCCGATCGTTTTTATTGCTCTTTTCACAGCTTCCTCAAATTTGTCATCTGAAAAAGGCTTAACCAGATAATGAAATGCCCCAACATCAAATGCCTGAAAGACATACTCCTCCACCGCTGTAACAAAAATCAGAATCATGTCCTTATTATTCTGGCGAACAATTCTTGCAGTTTCCATTCCGTCCTTTCCCGGCATCTGAATATCCATGAAAAGAATATCTGGTTTGAATCCACTTGAAATCAAATCATCACCTGATAAATATTTTTCTACAACCGCATCCGGTAATAACTTTTTTACTTTTTCTTCTAATATCTGCCCCATGGATTTTTCATCATCACAGATAGCAATTCGCATAGTATCACTTCCTTACCCATAGATATACTTATTATATCGGAAAAGAGCAATCTATATCTGACTCCAATGTTGTGAAACAACCTTTTTTTGTTGTGAAATAGGAAAAAGCAGATAGATTGCTACCTACTCTTTCCATAAACCTTTATAAACTTGCTTCCTGACTCTTGGTTTTTGTTTTCTCTGGTTCTACCTTTTCCTCCGCTTAGAGCAATACTTCCCACACCACACAATCCTGCACCGGAAGCTCTGCTTACAGTCATGCACACACTTCTTGCACTGATCATTATACTGTATCCTGTTCTTGTCATTCAAAAAGAACACCCATGCTGTAGTATTTATGGATGCAATCCACTATCACGTCCGCAGTGAAGGACGTAT
>ERZ779737.137-NODE-137-length-75901-cov-7.530338_pt1 | contig 75901 bp, 61 predicted proteins | sample MGYA00511889_ERZ779737 | MGnify/ENA primary metagenome ERZ779737 (study PRJEB29588, sample SAMEA2163575) | human gut metagenome | biome: human gut; feature: human-associated habitat; material: faeces | place: Denmark | collected 2008/2010 ...
CTGTCTTACGACGGCGATACATCAGGACATTATCCTGCAAATCGCACTTGCGCAAATAAGCCACGTCGACAAAGGGGATGCCACGTAGCATGAACAACAACAGAAACAGCATCCGGGTCTTTTCAAGGCTACATTCGCGCGCAGCAGGTTCCGGTTCATTCAGTTTACGCAGATCGCTTTCACTGAGGGCACGCTTTACCGTCACCCGTGTGCCCGTGTACACCCCTTTGAATAAGCGCGGATGGAAGCTGGCCTGTCCACTATCGACAGCCCGCAGGTATGCTGCCCGCAGCATACGCATGTAGGTAGAAATAGTGTTCCACTGCAACTGGCGTCCCAGCAGATAGTTCTGGAAAGCTTTCAGCCAAAAGGGAGTTACTTCACCGAAGGTGAGCGGCTGACCGCCTGTAAAATCAAGCACACGGTGCAACGTACTGCGATAAACGTGTGCCGTCCCGATTCTTCCTTCAGCCTCCAGCTGTTGGACAATCAGGTCCATGTAAGTGGTTAAGTGTTCTTTCTTTTTCATGATTCGTTTCGAGTTTGAGATAAAAGTGTAGATTGTTTTGTGTTTTTAATTTAAGCGAAACAAAATAAGAAAAAGAAAAGGAGTTGTGCAACGCAAACTCAAAAACTAAAGAACTAAATACATACCAGCAACTGTATAGGAATAAAAAAGCTTCTTCCCAGATGCCGCATACGAGTAATGTATATCCGATTGAATTCTATACATTCCGCATCATGCGCCTCTGAAAAGAAGCTTCCTCATTCAGTCTCTACATCAGTAACTGATCTTCACTCCCGCAAAGTAGGAACGCGGCAGACCGGGACCGTAGATGTAACCCGAGTCACGCAGTTTGCCTTGGTCGAAGTCTTTCTGATAGGCGTTGAAAAGATTCTGCACGCCGGCATTTACCTGAAGGGTGATGTTGTTGTAGAGCGTGAAGTCATACGCAGCTTTCAGATTCATTTCCCAAAAGTCGGGAGTAGTTTCGGCGCGGTCTTTCTCGATGTAGCCGGCACGGTGCTCTACCAGCATGCTACCTGTATACGTACCTGACAGGGCAATGCTCAACGGCTTCACCGGACTGTAAGTCAGCGTCATATATCCATAGGTATCGGGCGTGCGGAAAATACGTTTCTCCAGAGGAACAGTCTCATCGTCGCTCCACTGGCGGGCTTCCTTGTACTCGGCTTTCTGTAAGGTAACACCTGCCTGAAGCTGAAGCACACTGAGCCAAGCCAGTTTGCCTTCGAGCGTCATGCCGTAAACGCGGGCTCCCTTTTCGTTGTAACGCTCGTTCTTCAGAATACCGTTCTCGGTACCAATCTCGCGCAAAGCAAATACGTCGGACAAGTCGGTATAGAAACCTTCGAGCAACAGGTTACCCTGCCAGGCTCCCCAGCGGTGATACATGTCGGCCGAAAGGCTGAAACTGCGCGACTTTTCTTCACGCAAGTCCTTGGCCAGCTGAATCATGGACACGTTACCACCTACATTCTCCACATGCAAATCCTCGTCGAAAGCCTGCGGAGCACGGAAACCTACGGAATAAGCGGCACGGAAGTTAATATCCTTTGTCGGGTTGTAGCGCAGATTAACGCGCGGACTGAAAATGACATGGTCTATCAGGTTGTGCTTGTCCAAACGTCCTCCCACGAGGAAGCTCCAGCGGTCGTTTTTCCACTCGTTCTGCAAGAAAGCACCGGCGATGCGTACCGTCTGGTCGATGCGGCGGTTGTAGCCCCACATGTTGTCGTGCATGGCATCCTGATTATACTCTACCCCACCCGTCAGGTCGGCAGGCAGGAAGAGACAACGGTCGAAGTGATAAACGTATTGCGAACCGACTACCCACGTCAGGTCAGTAGTAGCACCGTAAGCGTCGAGCGAATGGTCGCCACCGTAGTAGCTGTCGCGATCGATGTGCTGCACGGAGGCATAAACGTTCATGCGGTGCTTCTCGTTGGGCGAAAAGTAATCGAACTTCACACTTCCGCTGTTGATGCTGTGCTGGGTCTGCTCGGTGATGTCGGTCTCGTGAGGCGGACGGTCGAGCAAATTGCCACCACGGCGGAATTCCTGCAGATGATGGTATTCAAAGGTCAGTTTGGAGTAAGTACTCGTCTTGAGATACGAACGGAAACCAACTGTCTGGTTACGCAACTGGGGCAGCTCAGTAAAGCCGTCGCCGTCATAATCGAATCCACTGCGCTGGCGGTTCTGTCCAAAGACGTAAATACCTGCCTTATGGTCATCGGTCACCAACGAAGCGTTCATGGTCGTATTATTGTCGAACACCGAAAGGCCGCCCACGCCCATAATGGTATGGCCCAGCTGGGCAGAGTTGCGCAACGGTTCTTTGGTAATGATGTTGATGGTTCCCGCAATGGCCGATGCGCCAAACAGTGCCGAACCTCCTCCACGCATCACCTCCACTCTCTCTATCATGTTGGCCGGTATCTGTTCCAGTCCGTACACTCCTGCCAAAGCACTAAACACGGGGCGTGAGTCTATCAGAATCTGCGTATAAGGACCGTCAAGGCCATTGATGCGTACTTGCTGGAAGCCACAGTTCTGGCAGTTGTTCTCTACCCGCACACCCGGCTGGAAGTTCAGTCCCTGTGCCAGTGTGGTTGAGTTGGTCTGCTCGAACAGCTTGAAGTCCATGACATTGACCAGCGTAGGAGCCAGACGACGGGTTGTTTCGCTGCGGTTAGCGGTCACCACTACCCCGTCCAATGCCACGAGGTCTTCTTCCAGTTCGAAGTTCTCTTCCAGCGTAACGCCTTTCTTCAGCACAACGTTACGTGTCAAAGTTTTATATCCCACGGCACTGACCTGCAGTACGAACTCGCCTTCGGGCAGATTCTTCAGGAAGTAATGTCCAGTTCCGTCGGTTAGCGTACCGATAGTGGTACCTTTCAGTGAAACAGATATATAAGAAAGGTGTTCTTTGGAGTGTTTCTCAAGTACATGCCCCACAATGTTGGCATCCGATTTGTTCAAGTCTTCGGCAAAGGTTGTGGCTGGCAACAGTGCATAAAGCACCGCCACCACAAGAAAAATATACGTTTTCATGTGTCTTCTTTCTATAAATTAATAAAATGAGGAAAAGGGTAGATGTTTCCAAATAATCCATAGTGAATTCATAACACACCTACCTGTCATACAAATATAAATCGCGTCAGTCAGAAGACACAAACGGGAGGGGCACGCAGATGAAGGCCGTTTTCCTGTCGTGACAGACAAAGCCGTACCACACGGGGCACCGCCAATACGTTCAGCAAAACCAAGAAACAGGAAACGGCAGTCAGCAACGACGGAAGCGAAGAAGCGGTATAATGGCCCAGAAAAAATATCGTCTCGGCCTGATCCGGCGTATGCTGATGATTGGCTTGGAAGGGATGCGAGTGCACAATGATAACCCCGTTCACCACATGCGAGTGGTTGAACAGTGTGATTCCTCCCCAATACATCAAGAACAACAGGGGAAGAAAGAACTTCATAATGCGACGCAACTTCTCCAAAGAAGATTTATATGATTAAATTTGAAGGCGCAAAGATAAGGCTATTTATGCTAGTAAACAAACTTCAGGAATAACTATATATAGGTATTCCCAAATATTCTCCAATTCCACCCTCGTTCTCCCATGAATCTCCTATTTTTGTACCTCTACATCCTAACCACGCAATACATGAAACAAATTCCTAAAAAAAAATCGTTTCTTTGCAACCTTGTCGGGGGGACGTTCCGTCTAAACAGACAAAGAAACCAAAGAAACTAAAAACAAACGAATATGAAACGCATCCTTTTACTTCTGGGCCTGATGGCCGCCATTTGCTTGGGAATACAAGCCGGAAACCGCACCGTAACCGATAGCGTCAACGGGAAGAAACGCGTCATCGAACTAATGGACACCGTTATCAATGGACAGCTGACTATCGATACGCTGAGTATTACTACTTACGAAGGTTCCGGCACTTCCAGCGACGACGACGAAACTTACCATCACAGCAGTGGCAGTGGTCTGCAATGGGTAGGCTTCAACTTCGGCGACAAAGCACCCGAAACCGTCATTGCCATAACTGCCATCATCTTCGTGTTCGGCCTGCCGGCACTGCTCATTTTCATCATCTTCTACTTCCGCTACAAGAATCGGAAAGCCAAATACCACCTGGCCGAACAGGCACTGGCCAGCGGACAACAGCTGCCCCCCGGTTTCTTCAAAGAGGTTGAAACCCGTGACTTGCGTAGCCGCGGCATCAAAAATATCTTCCTCGGCATCGGACTGTTCATCTTCCTGTGGGCACTGACCGGCGAATTCGGATTGGGCTGCATCGGTTTGCTCATCATGTTTACAGGCTTCGGGCAGGTGGTCATCTACTATACCCAGCCCGAACGTAACAACGGCATTCCCTTCATCCGTATGAAACACGACGAAAGATATGCCCAGAAAGAAAATGATTCTGACGCCCAAAACGAAACGCAACGATGAACCAACTCAACGACTTATCGCTGATTGCGCAGGTCGTCGTGTTCCATAACAACAAAGCCTTCGACCAGTTGGTCAGGAAATACCAGTCGGCTGTCCGCCGATTCTTCCTGAACCAGACTTGCGGCGACAGCGAATTAAGTGACGACCTGGCGCAGGAAACCTTCATACGGGCCTACACCAATCTGGCATCGTTCCGCAACCTGTCCAGCTTCTCTACCTGGCTCTACCGTATTGCTTACAACCAATATTATGACTATCTTCGCAGCCGGAAAGAGACAGACGACCTGGACACCGTGCAGGTAGATGCCCAATGCAGCACCCGACAGCCGGACACAGGGCTGAAGACGGACCTGCACCGCGCACTCGCCACACTGAAAGACATAGAACGCACCTGCATCACCCTGTTCTACCTTGAGGACCAGAGCATCGAAAAGATAGCAGGAATCACCGGATGCCCCACGGGAACCGTAAAAAGCCACCTTTCGAGGGCCAAGGAAAAGATGGCTAAGTACTTAAAACAAAATGGTTATGACGGAAAATAATGATAGACTATTGGAAAGTTTCTTCGCCGAAAACCGACAGGAAATAGCCGACAACGGATTCAGCCGCCGGGTGATGCACCGCCTTCCCAACCGGAGCAATCGCCTGGCACGCCTGTGGACAGCCGGCGGATTTACGCTGGCAATAATCCTCTTTGTCTGCCTCGATGGTGTCAAGGAAGTTTTGAATGCTTTCGGAGGAATATTCGAACAGACGATACAGAACAGCAACATGCAAATCGACCCCAAATCGATGCTTGTTGCAGCCATCGTACTGCTCTATTTAGGCTACCGGAAAATAGCTTCGCTTGCATAAGTCTTCTCGGGATGACAAAAGGTTCATGTTCCTTCGTTTTGACACGTCTTCAAAACGAAGGCGGACCTAAAACCTACTCACTCAGCGAAGTATAGATACATTAAATAATCCTAATCTTTTCTGCAACTTTCACCAATATATTATATCTTTGCCTCTTCGGAAAACTAAAGAAGGACAAACAGTTTTGAGACATATTCTAATTATCATAACTCTCTGCATTGCAACAGTATGCTCATGGGCACAGATGCCGAGCGACAGCATTGTCATGAACAAGCTGAAGCAAATGGGTGCCCCATTAACCTACAACAACAAAGTGAAGCTACTGATGAACGGGCACGACAAATTCATCGACCTGTTCGATGCCATCCGTGGTGCCCGGCATCACATCCATCTGGAATACTTCAACTTCCGCAACGACTCCATCGCCAATGCCCTGTTCGACCTGCTGGCCCAGAAAGCGGCCGAAGGCGTGGAAGTGCGTGCCCTGTTCGATGCCTTTGGCAACTGGTCGAACAGCCGTCCACTGAAGAAAAAACATCTGGAAGCCATTCGCAAACGGGGCATCGAAATCGTAAAATTCGACCCCATCACCTTCCCCTGGTTTAACCATGCCGCCCACCGCGACCATCGGAAAATCGTAGTCATCGACGGAAAGATCGGCTACACGGGAGGCATGAACATAGCCGACTACTACATCAAGGGCCGACCCAAGATAGGCGAATGGCACGACATACATGCGCGCATCGACGGCGACGCCGTCCGCTACCTGCAAGGCATCTTCCTGACCATGTGGAACCGCGAAACCGGCCAACACATCGGCGGACCTGAATACTTCCCGGACACGCCCCAACTGCCGGACAGCATTGCCGAAGAAATCATGATTGTGGATCGCACACCACGCGAAACGCCGCGATCCATCAGCCGTGCTTACGCCACCTCCATACGTGCAGCCGACAGCCTGATCCGGATTGTGAATCCCTACTTTGTACCCACCAAATCCATTCGCGAGGCCCTCAAATACGCCCTGAAGAAAGGAACGCAGGTCGAGATTATGGTACCCAAGGTATCCGACGTACCGTTTACGCCCGAAGCAGCCTTCTACATCCTGCACAAGCTGATGAAGAAGGGAGCCAAAGTCTATCTGTTCAACGGCGGCTTCCATCATTCCAAGGTGATGATGGTGGACGACAGCTTTTGCACCGTAGGTACGGCCAACCTGAACAGCCGCAGCCTGCGCTACGACTACGAGACCAACGCTTTCATCTTCGACCCCGTAACGACAGCCGAACTGACCGAGATGTTCGAACATGACAAAGGACGCAGCACGCTGCTGACTCCCGAAGTATGGAAAGAACGTTCGGCATGGAAGAAGTTCGTGGGATGGTTCGGCAACCTGTTTACGCCGTTCCTCTGACCTGTTTGCACGCTGTTTGTGGGACACTTGCACGGCTCGCGAGCGACACAAGTGTCCCACAAATGGATTGCAAGTGTGGCTCACGAGCCGTGCAAGTGTCCCACAAAGCCCTTCCTGACAGCCCACTAAGTTTTTTAAAGCCGGCAGTGCCGATTTATCACCAAAAGAATTAACTTTGCAACGGTCTTATTTCCGAAGGCGTAACAGAAACGGCATGGAAGCAGCAGAAAATCAACTATTTCCATCACCAACAAGCGTCTGAGAGAAACGACCGTACTCCCTCTATCAGTAACTATATTCTTGCAATGAAACAATACTTAGACCTGCTTAACCGCATATTGACCGAAGGCGTCGAGAAAAGCGACCGTACCGGAACAGGTACCATCAGCGTGTTCGGCCATCAGATGCGTTTCAATCTGGACGACGGCTTCCCCTGCCTGACAACCAAAAAACTACACCTGAAATCCATCATCTACGAACTGCTCTGGTTTCTGCGGGGCGACACCAACGTGAAGTACCTGCAAGACCACGGCGTGCGCATCTGGAACGAATGGGCCGATGCAGACGGCGATCTGGGGCACATCTACGGCTATCAATGGCGTTCGTGGCCCGACTATCAAGGCGGCTTCATCGACCAGATCAGCGAAGCGGTAGAGACCATCAAGCACAATCCCGACTCGCGCCGCATCATCGTAAGCGCCTGGAACGTAGGTGACCTCGGCAACATGAACCTGCCTCCCTGCCACGCTTTCTTCCAGTTCTACGTGGCCAACGGCCGGCTGAGCCTGCAACTGTATCAACGCAGTGCCGACACCTTCTTGGGGGTACCGTTCAACATCGCGTCGTATGCCCTGCTGCTACAGATGATGGCACAGGTAACCGGGCTGAAAGCAGGCGACTTTATCCACACACTGGGCGATGCGCACATCTACCTGAACCATCTGGAACAGGTGAAGCTGCAACTGACGCGCGAACCGCGCCCCCTGCCGCAGATGCACATCAATCCGGATGTCAAGAGCATCTTCGACTTCCAGTACGAGGACTTCGAATTAGTGAACTACAACCCGCATCCGCACATTGCCGGAAAAGTATCTGTTTAACCCTGAAACAAACATCGGAATATGATCAGCATCATCGCCGCCGTCGATCGCCGCATGGCCATCGGCTACCAGAACAAACTGCTGTTCTGGCTGCCCAACGACCTGAAACGCTTCAAAGCCCTGACCACCGGACACACCATCGTCATGGGACGCAAAACATTTGAGTCGCTGCCCAAAGGAGCGTTGCCCAACCGGCGGAACATCGTCCTGTCGTCCAACGCCGCTACCGTATGCCCCGGTGCCGAAGTGTTCACCGGCCTGCAGGAAGCGCTGGAACATTGCGGCAGCGATGAAGACATCTACATCATCGGCGGCGAAAGCATCTATCGACAGGCACTTCCGCTGGCCGACCGCCTCTGCCTGACCGAAATAGACGACGAGGCACCACAAGCCGATGCCTATTTCCCTACCATCGATCCTGCCGTATGGACAGAAAAAAGCAGGGAGCCTCATCCTGCCGATGAGAAGCATCCCTGCCCTTATGCCTTTGCCGACTACGTGAGAAAGTAATCTGGCCGACCCTCATTTTAGCGTCTTCAGCTCTCCAAACCATCGTCCTCGTCTTCCACCACAATCGGCATCTGACGCTTGATGGCCTCGTGAAACGAGATCAACGTTTCCGTACGAGCCAGTCCCAACGGTTGCAGCTTGTCGTGAATGATGCTTAGCAAATGGTGATTGTTGCGGGCATACAGCTTGATGAACATGTCGTACTTACCTGTCGTAAAGTGGCACTCCACAATCTCAGGAATGGCTTCCAACGCCTTTGTTACGGCATCGAACGAAGCGGGGTCCTTCAGGTATATGCCAATGTAGGCACACGTTTCATACCCGATCTTTTCGGGATCGATTACAAACTCCGAGCCCTTCAATATGCCCAGATTAGTCAACTTCTGAATACGCTGATGAATGGCAGCTCCCGAAACATTACAGGCGCGTGCCACTTCCAGAAAAGGAATGCGCGCATTGTCGGCTATCAACTTTAATATTTGCTCGTCTAAAGTATCCAATTGATGATGTCCCATGTTCAATTCAAAATAATTAATAAATAAATTCTTCCCGTATTCACACACGGCTTTTCTGCAAAGTTAATCATTTTTTTCTCGATAAACATCCGATTTATAACTTTTATGACAAAGAAACGAATAAAATTGCAGATACGAAACAAAGCACGTATCTTTGTGCCAACCAATAAAAGTGAACGAATATGAGAAAAATAGGATTGCTTCTGATAAGTCTGTGCATGGCCATGACCGCATTTGCACAAAACTTCAACGATTACTTTGCCGACAAAACACTGAGGCTGGACTATATTTTCACCGGAAATGCCTCCAAACAGGAAATTTGCGTGGATGAAATCTGCTCCCTGCCCTCATGGGCTGGCCGGAAACATCATTTGGCCGAACTGCCGATAGAAGGCAACGGACAACTGGTAGTGAAAGACCTACAGAGCGGACAAATCATCTACAAGACCTCATTCTCATCACTCTTTCAGGAATGGCTCGAAACCGACGAAGCGCAACAAACGGTGAAAGGTTTCGAAAATACGTTCCTGATTCCCTATCCGCTCCGACCGGCCGAAGTAGAAATCACCCTTTTCGACATGCGCCGGAACGTACAGGCCAGCCTGAAGCACGTGATCAACCCCGAGGACATCCTGATCCACCGGAAAGGACTGTCGCACATCACTCCCCACAAATATCTGCTGCAAAGCGGCAGTGCCGAACAGTGCATCGACGTAGCCATACTGGCCGAAGGATACACTCCGGACGAAATGGAAACTTTTTATCAGGACGCAGCCATCGCCTGTGAAAGCCTGTTTGCCCACGAACCTTTTAAAAGCATGAAGTCGTGCTTCAACATCGTTGCCGTTGCCAGTCCGTCACAGGACAGCGGTGTAAGTATTCCCCGCTTAGGCGAATGGAAACACACCGCATTCAGCTCTCACTTCAGTACCTTCTATTCGGACAGATACCTGACCACCTCGCGTGTGAAATCCATTCACGACGCATTGTCCGGCATTCCCTACGAGCACATCATCATCCTGGCCAATACCGAAGAATACGGTGGCGGAGGCATCTACAACTCGTACACACTGACTACAGCCCACCATCCGCAATTCCGCCCTGTAGTCGTACACGAATTCGGCCATAGCTTTGCCGGCTTGGGCGACGAATACTTCTACGATGACGATGTCATGTCGGGCATGTATCCGCTGGACATCGAACCGTGGGAACAGAACATCACTACCCGCGTCGACTTTGCCTCCAAGTGGGAAGATATGCTGGCTCCGGGCACACCGGTTCCTACGCCGACAGAGCAAAGCGAGACTTATCCCGTAGGCGTATACGAAGGCGGAGGCTATTCTTCGAAAGGCGTTTACCGTCCGGCCGACGACTGCCGCATGCGTACCAACAGTTATCCAACTTTCTGCCGCGTATGTCAGCGTGCCATCCAACGGATGATTGATTTCTATACCAAATAATCACCTTTAACCCATATTTCTATGATTACATTCGAACGTATCACCGACTCATACTCTCCGCATTATCAATACATGGAGCAACTGCTGGTGGCGTCTTTCCCGACAGACGAATACCGCGCTTTAGAAGAAGAACGGGAATATACCGACTCAAAAGAGATCTTTTATAACAACATCATATTGAACGACGGCGCCCCCATCGGACTTATCACTTACTGGGATTTCGGACAGTTTTATTATGTGGAGCACTTTGCCATCGATCCTGCACAACGAAATGGTGGCTATGGCAAAACGGTACTAAACAAACTTTGCGAGGAACTGCACCGTCCCATCGTACTGGAGGTGGAAACACCTGTAGAAAAAATGGCCAAACGGCGCATCGGATTCTATCAAAGACAAGGATTCAACTTATGGGAAAAGGAGTACCTGCAACCTCCTTACAAAGCGGGTGACACGTACCTGCCCATGCACCTTATGGCATACGGTAATCTGGAATGTGAAAAAGCTTTTGATGAAATAAAGAATATTATCTATCGGGAAGTATACAACGTGAAATAAGAATACTTACCCCCATTTTTCTCCCTAGTTAGGAAAAAAATATTTTCCTAACTGGGGAATTTTATTTTCCTAACTGGGAAAAAATCCGGCCCCAGTTCCGAAGATTTTTCCAAGTATATTTCAAGGTGTATTGAGTCGTTAATTATTCCCTTCCTAAGCCATAAGTCAACGAGTAGATGCAGCCGCTAACTATTCACTCGACAAGCCGTCAGTTAACCACTCAGCATACCGTAAACAGCACTCTATCATCATGACGATACAGGAGGACAAACTGGTCACTTGAAAACGAGAGGATATAGCAAAAAAGAGGCCGGATCAATAAGACCCGGCCTCTCTTTTTATAATTCACCGATTAACGATTACTGACGTGGTTGTGCAGAATAGTTAATCTTCAATGCATAAGCTTTACGAAGAGCTTCCTTGATATCGGTTACGATACCCATCTTGGTATCCTGATCGACCTTCAAAGAAACGGTCATCAAAGGCTGATCAGATTCTTTCATACTGGCACGTTCACCAATAATATAATCCTGAATCTCAGAAACCTCTGCATAACTATCATTCAACTGGATACGGCTCTCATTACCTAATTTCTTACGGAACTCGGCAGTAGGCTTTCCTACATAGATGAACGTAACCAATGATTTCTTCTCCAGTTTTTCCAATTCTGTACCTTGCGGAACCTTAAACTCAACCTTTAATGTTACTTCACGCATTGTTGTTACAATCATAAAGAAGAACAACAGTGAGAAGATAAGGTCAGGCAGAGAAGAAGTGTTCAACGCAGGCATTCCGCGTTTACCAGATTTATTAAATTTTCCCATTACTTCTTTTCTCCGTACTTTTTAGGTTCTGCCTCAGAAATCATCTGAGGATAAATTTTACGAATTGCTTCTTGCTGTACTTCATCCAGATCAGCATAATTCTTACCCCATTTTTCCTGAGCTACTTCGTCACGCAATTCATTGTATGCAGCAACCAGCTCATTCTGAACAGCGATATATGCCTTGTAAGAAGTACCACGGTCACAACGCAAAGATATTACATGCTTCTCTGTTACTTGAACAGTTCCGAAGAACGGTACTTCTACCGCATATTTTTCCGGAAGCTTTTCATCATTGTTCGGATTAGCAATGAATTCCTTAGCTCTATCACGCAGTTGATCTACGTTAATATAGTCTTCACCACACATCAACTGGTCTTGTAAGTTCAAGAAGACTTGCAATACATTACGCTCCTTCAACTTGATATCATCTTTCTGTTGGTTTTCCTCGGGTGGTGGCGGCAAACGTCTTGCCAATCCACGGTCAGTATCCATAGAAGTAGTAATCAAGAAGAAGATGAGCAACAAGAAAGCCATGTCCGCCGTTGAACTGGAGTTGATTTCAGGTGTGCTTCTTTTTCCTTTTGCCATCTTATTCTTCTCCTAAATTATTTAAGTTTCTTCGAAATTCCAAAACCTACAATTAACAGGATGAGTACACCCATCATAATGTAAGTGGAATACAAGAACATATCAGTGATCTTCAACCAAAACGGTACGTTCTCTGTACCTTCATAACCCGGTATTACCAAGGGAACATCACTGCCTACCGAATAAGTCACAACCAACAGCAGAACAATCATGATAAGTCCCAACAAAGATCTAATTGCCGTTTTAGGAGAATCAACCAACTTAGATCCAAACTGGAAGATAGCACCTGCTATCGTAATGAATACAGTAACAGCGAGCAAAATATACATCCAGTAAATCAATGCATCTGTCTGTGCAGGTTCCGACATGGAAGTATCTGCGACTAACCGTTGGGATACAGGAGTTTCCCCTCCGAAGAAGAAGAGTCCCAGTATTACCACCGTAATGAGAAGCATTACCAATAATACAGAACCTGAAACTTTTTGAATTCTAATTTTCATATCGCAGATATATTATTATTTTTTGTACTTCAGGTCATATTTAATGAGCATATCCAAAAGCGTAATAGAAGAATCTTCCATTTCGCTGGTCAAAGCTTCAATCTTAGTCAGGATATAGTTGTAGAATACCTGCAGAATCAAAGCAACGATCAAACCGAAGATAGTAGTAATCAAGGCCACTTTCATACCACCTGCTACAACCGTCGGAGAGATATCACCTACTTGTTGGATCTTATCGAATGCCTGCACCATACCGATTACAGTACCCAAGAATCCCAATGACGGAGCCATCGCAATGAACAATGTGATCCAAGAGCAACCTTTTTCCAGGTAACCAGCTTGTACACCACCATAAGAAACAACAGACTTCTCAACAACATCAATACCTTGGTCAAGTCTCAGCAGACCTTGATAATAGATAGATGCGATAGGACCTCTTGTGTTACGAGCGATGTCTTTAGCAGCTTCTACATCACCTTTTTCCAAAGCAGCTTCGATAGCAGCCAAGAACTTCTTTGTGTTAATTTCAGCCAAGCTCAGATAAATGATACGTTCGATGCAGAATGCAAGACCGATAACCAATGCAATAGCAACGAAACTCATGAAGAATGCAGAACCTTCGATGAATTTTGTTTTCAATTCCTTGTGGATACCACCTTCAGTAGCTTCTACAGCTGCAGGAGCAGCGGCTTCAGCGGGAGCTGCTTCAACAGCCGGAGCAGCTTGTTCGGTTTGTTCAGCTGCAGGAGCATCTTGAGCCTGAGCAAGTTGAGTTGAGCCAAATGTTAAGACTCCCATCACAGCAACAATTGCAAATAACTTTTTCATTGTGTGTCTAAATTTTAAGATTAATTAATTAATTTATTTTATTATATTTATTTGTTTCACAATTAATCAAAATCTGCGGAGAGACGGGGATTCGAACCCCGGATACCCTTTAGGGGTATACACGCTTTCCAGGCGTGCCTCTTCAACCACTCGAGCATCTCTCCTAATCAATGCCCCTTATAAATCGGGTGCAAATTACAAAAAAAATGCGAATAATCTGCGTTTTCAGCTACAAATGTATTCTTTTTTTCGTTCTTCCGGTGCATTCTCCCCGTTTTATATTGAATAATATCTCAAAATTAATAAACTTTAAAATCTTCGGAACGTTATTTGAGCATTCCAAACACTTTTAAGGCATTTTCAGAAGTCACCAACGAAACCTCTTCCGGCGTCTTGCCGTACACTTGGGCAACTTTGGTAAGCGTATCTCTGACATAAGCACTCTCATTTCTTTTTCCCCTATTGGGAACCGGAGTAAGGTAAGGGGAATCCGTTTCCAGTACCACACGTTCCAAAGGAATCTGAGCTAACACACCAGGCAATGTCGATTTCTTAAAAGTAACCACTCCATTAATCCCCAAACAGAACCCTTGAAACTCAAGAAGGCGTTCCGCTTCTTCTTGTGTTCCCGTAAAACTATGAAAGATACCAGTCAAAGGCGTAGCTTTGTAATCTGCTAATACCTTATATATATAATCAAAAGCTTCACGACAATGAATCACGATAGGCAGGCCATATTCCAATGCCCATTCAACTTGTTGCCTGAACACAACCTCCTGTTCTTTTACGAAGGTCTTGTCCCAATAAAGATCCATACCGATCTCGCCAATTGCCACAAACGAATTAGGTTCTTTCAGATAACGGCATACAACTTCCAATTCCTGAAGATAATCATCCTTCACCGAAGTCGGATGAAGTCCCATCATCGGATAACACAAATCTTTATAAGCAGCACAAACCCGCAACAGCGGCTCAACGGTGGTACTGTCTATATTGGGCATAAAGATATGAGTTACCCCTGCCTGCCGGGCACGTTCCATTACTTCAGGCAAATCTTCCGAAAATTCTTCCAGAAACAAATGCGAATGCGAATCTACCAACTTTATCATCTTACTTACTTTATCTGCTTTTCACCGGTACGGTAATAATAGACCAGCCCATAACTTCTACACAGGTCCAATCTCCTTTCATTCGGAGTAACCGTCTCGAACTTACGTTCAACCTGATTCCAAATATCCAAAATCAGTTCATCTGCCTCGGCACGCATTGAAGAGAGTGCTTCGAGACTCCGAGCCGTAGCCTCCTGATACTCCTTCTGCCGTTCACCACTGTCCATAAAAATATCATAGTGCACCTTTACCTTGGCAATAGTCGGATTATAAATCGGCGTTCCTCCTTGAGACAGACGACGAGTTTCTCCGTCTATGATTTTTCGTCCCCATGACGCCAGTTGAGTTTCGGACGACAAATCGGGCACATTACAACTTTGTGGTTCCAAGCCATAATATTCTTTATGCGATGAACGAATTTCCGAACGTATTACCGCTAAATTCAACACCTGAATGAAATGTGAAACATACAAACGAGCCATTTTTACATTAGCCTGGTGTTTCTGACCAGCCTTTGCCTGCCTCGCAAAACATTCGGTATAGTAACGCTGTGCTGCCTCAAACTTCACAAGAAACCGCCTGGCCGCCGACAACGACTTCCAGGATATGGCCATCGCATCACCGTTGCACATATCCGCCTTCGTTATGACAGCTTTCAAAGCCCTGATTCTGGCCTGGTCAGTATTCGGTAGTCTTCGGTAAGGCATTACATCTGTTTAAACCTATCAGACTTCACGATGCATCAGTTCGTTCATCATCGTTTCCAGTTCCTGCTTGTTTTCTGCAGGAACATTCACCCGGTTCAGACTTTCCGACGCCCGCTTGCTGTACTCCACAATTCTATTTTCACACAAAGCCTTCACTCCGATCTCGTTGTACAAACGGGTTACAGCAGCAATTTTCTCCTGCGGATCGAAAGTCTCACGGGTAAACCAATCGTTCAATAAAGCTTCCTGGTCGGTATTGGCATGTTCAAAAGCCTTTATAACCAGGTAGGTTTTCTTATTACACAGGATATCACCTCCGATATTCTTTCCAAATCGAAGCGGATCGCCATAAACATCCAGCAAATCATCCTTCAGTTGGAATGCCAGTCCTAGATTTACGCCAAAATCATATAAAGCGTCCGCATCTTCCTTCGAAGCACCTCCTAAAATAGCTCCGATTTTCAAACTGGCAGCCAGCAGAACCGAAGTTTTCAAACGAATCATTTCAATATATTCATCTTCCTTCACATCCTTACGCTGTTCGAACTCCATATCCAACTGCTGTCCTTCACATATCTCCAAAGCGGTCTGACTGAACAAATCCATCACGTCCTTCAACTTTTCGGAAGCGCATTGCGCCATAAACTGATAGGCCAACACCAGCATGGCATCGCCCGAGAGAATGGCTACATTATCATTCCACACCTTATGCACGGTTGCCTTACCCCGTCGCATGTCTGCGCGATCCATCAGATCGTCATGCAACAAAGTATAGTTATGATACACCTCAATACCCGTAGCAGGTTGCAAAATCGACTTAACATCTTCCCTGTACAGATTATAAGCCATCAGCATCAAGACGGGACGGATTCTTTTTCCACCAAGCGATAAAACATAAGAAACAGGATCATACAGTCCTTTGGGAGTACGGGTAAATTGCAATCCGGCAATATGCCCCCTTACAATATCAAGTAGCTCTGAAGCCGTAAACATAGTAAATAGATCTTTTTTATCTTGAAAGAAGAGAGAACAAAAAGAGGCTGCTTAAAGCAGCCTCTTCTTTTTTTATATAAACTTTATTACTGCAATCTAAACATTACAGGCACTGTGTATTTTACACGTACGGGTTTACCACGTTGCATACCCGGTTTCCACTTCGGCATAGTACCAATCACACGGAGTGCTTCTTTGTCCAGATAGGGGTCAACACCTCTCAATACTTTTGCGTCTACAATACTACCGTCCTTGTTAACCACGAACTGTACTGTAACACGACCCTGAGTACCATTTTCCTGTGCGATAGTCGGATACTTGATGTTCTTGCTCAAGAACTGCATCAAACCAGCCATACCACCATCAGGAAATTCCGGCATCTGTTCTACAACCTCGAAGATTGTTTGTTCTTCCGGTTCTTCCTCTTCTACAGCAACAGGCACGTACTTGATTTCTACAGCCTGGCCAGTTTCCTCAGAAGAAGCAATTGTAGTTTCTTCTACATCAGCATCGTCCTCCACAATCGTCAAGGTCTCAGCAATAGACGGAGCCTCGGGAGGGGGCGGCACAACAACTTCCGGTTGTTCGGTGATAGGAATTTCAATTTCCTCTTCAAATACAACATCGGTTACAGCTTGGCTTGTATCGATCTTCACATCGCGTTTCGTCCATTCGAACGCAACGAACATAAAGGCAAGCACGATTACGTAACCGACAAGCAGCCATGTAGACTTTTTGTTCTCCAAGTCTGCCTTAGGTGTCTTTTTAATTTCCATAATCTATAATAATAATTTTAGTGTTTCTCATTTGGGGCAAATATAGCACTTTTCCTACGAATGTTCACGCTTGGCTGTGTTTTTTTACACAATAGACCTTGCATTTTTATTTTTTTAATCCTTAAAAGGGCTTTATCTGCTTTTGTGCTACAAAAGTAACGAGATATTTTAAAAATACCCGTATCTTTGGCAGGATTTTTAAACGAAATGTCGAAAAACATTCTGATTAAAGCCAAAATCGAAATACACCTTATTATATATACACTCTTATGAGAAAGATTACAATTGCCATCGACGGATTCTCTTCTTGCGGGAAAAGCACCATGGCCAAAGACCTGGCCCGTGAGATAGGTTACATTTATATCGATAGTGGAGCCATGTACCGTGCCGTGACTTTATACAGCATCGAAAACGGAATCTTCCACGGGGACGAAATCGACAAGGAAAAACTGAAAGCACAGCTTGGCGACATACATATCAGTTTCAAGCTGAACGCCGAGACCGGACGCCCCGATACCTATCTGAACGGAGTGAACGTAGAAAACAAAATCCGGACCATGGAAGTATCGGCCAAAGTAAGCCCGATCGCCACCCTTGATTTTGTTCGTGAAGCAATGGTAGCACAACAGCAGGCAATGGGAAAAGAAAAAGGAATTGTAATGGACGGACGCGACATCGGTACTACCGTATTTCCGGATGCCGAACTCAAAGTGTTTGTTACCGCTTCGCCCGAAATACGCGCTCAACGCCGCTACGATGAGTTGAAAGCCAAAGGAGAAGTTGCCAGTTTCGACGAGATACTGGAGAACGTAAAGCAAAGAGACTACATCGACCAGCACAGAGAGGTAAGCCCGCTGAAAAAGGCCGAAGACGCTTTATTGCTGGACAACAGCCACCTGTCACTGACACAGCAAAAAGAATGGCTGAAGGAACAGTTCGAACGGATTACCAAAGCTTGAACAGGCAGACAGGAGGACAAAGATATGGTGAAAGTAGAAATAGATGAAGGATCCGGATTCTGCTTCGGAGTAGTAACCGCCATCCGCAAAGCCGAAGAAGAACTGGCCAATGGAGGAACTCTTTATTGCCTGGGCGACATCGTGCACAACAGCCGCGAAGTAGAACGGCTGGAAAACATGGGACTGACAACCATCAACCACGAGGAATTCAGACAACTGAAAAATGCCAAAGTACTGCTTCGTGCCCACGGTGAGCCACCCGAGACATACGAAATAGCCAGACGCAACAATATCGAAATCATTGATGCGACTTGTCCCGTAGTCCTCCAGCTGCAGAAAAGAATCAAGCAGGAATTCATGGCAGAGGAAAGCAGTGACAAACAAATCGTCATCTACGGCAAGAACGGACATGCCGAAGTGCTTGGACTTGTTGGGCAGACCAACGGAAAAGCCATCGTCATTGAAAAACTGGAAGAGGCTCAGCGACTGGATCTCACCAAAGACATCCGGCTTTATTCGCAAACGACCAAATCGCTCGATGAATTCCGACGAATTGTAGAATATATCAAGGCACACATCTCCCCCGGTGTTTCTTTCGAATACTACGATACAATCTGCCGCCAGGTAGCCAACCGCATCCCCAACATCCGGAAATTTGCCTCTTCGCACGATCTGATATTTTTTGTCAGCGGCAAGAAAAGTTCGAACGGGAAAATGCTCTTTGCCGAATGCCAGAAAGTCAACCCAAATTCACATCTGATAGACAACGCGGCTGAGATAGACAACAATCTGCTCACAGGCGCCTCCTCCATCGGTATATGTGGAGCGACTTCTACTCCCAAATGGCTGATGGAAGAAATATCGGATGCCATAAAAGAAAGACTAACAAGCCAGAAATAGTCCTTTTCAGGAATTAGAAATTAACGTAAATTATCAGTCACGCCCTTGGGTTTTTCGTATCTTTGTGGCGAATTATTAACTTAAAAAAAGATTGTTATGGGAACAATTAAGTGCATCGGAATCTTGACTTCCGGAGGAGATGCTCCGGGAATGAACGCAGCCATCCGTGCTGTGACACGTGCAGCCATCTACAACGGACTTCAAGTAAAAGGTATATATAGAGGTTACAAAGGACTGGTAACCGGTGAGATTAAGGAATTCAGAAGCCAGAATGTCAGCAACATCATCCAGTTGGGAGGAACCATCCTGAAAACGGCACGTTGTAAGGAATTCACTACTCCCGAAGGCCGTCAGCTGGCTTACGACAACATGAAGAAAGAAGGCATCGATGCACTCGTCATCATCGGCGGTGATGGCTCGCTGACCGGTGCACGTATCTTCGCTCAGGAATTCGACGTTCCGTGTATCGGACTGCCGGGTACCATCGATAACGACCTTTATGGTACAGATACTACCATCGGATATGACACCGCCCTAAACACCATTCTGGATGCTGTCGACAAAATCCGTGATACAGCGACCTCACACGAACGTCTGTTCTTTGTTGAAGTTATGGGACGTGATGCTGGCTTCCTGGCACTGAACGGCGCTATCGCTTCAGGAGCCGAAGCTGCCATTATCCCGGAATTCAGTACGGAAGTGGACCAGTTGGAAGAATTCATCAAGAACGGTTTCCGCAAATCAAAGAACAGCAGTATCGTGCTGGTAGCCGAAAGCGAACTGACCGGAGGTGCCATGCACTATGCCGAACGTGTGAAAAACGAATACCCGCAATACGACGTACGCGTTACCATCCTCGGCCACTTGCAACGCGGTGGTAGCCCAACGGCACACGACCGTATCCTGGCCAGCCGCCTGGGTGCAGCAGCCATCGATGCCATCATGGAAGGCCAGCGGAACGTCATGATAGGTATCGAGCACGACGAAGTGGTTTATGTCCCCTTCACCAAAGCCATCAAGAACGACAAGCCTATCCAAAAGGAACTGGTGAACGTTTTACGCGAACTTTCTATCTGATACACAAGATTACCAACCGGCATAGCCGGTCTATCATATAAAAGTGCATGTGTGTCAAATGAAGGAGCCTCTTTCTTCATTTGGCACACACTTTTTTTGCCAGCTATCGACATCTTCTATGCCGCAGCTTACTTATTATAGCCACTTCTCTACTACGATTTCCGTACGGTTCCACAATTCTCCCATTTGCCAGTGGTGCAAATATTTATCTGACAAATGCTTCGGACGGCAACTTACATTCAGTGTACCAGTCCGTTGTCCGGCTTCCTCGTCCAACAGCAGACTGATAGCTGTAGCCGCTCCCTTACGGGGCGTACGGATAAACGGACGAAACAGAATATCTGTCAGCGGATCGAACCACATGTGCATCGTAATAATATCTGTCGAAACAATACCCGGATCGGCAGCATTTACCACAATGCCACGCTCCTTAACCCTGCGTGCCAAGTCGATGGTAAACAACGTCAGCGCCAATTTGGTATTACTATAGATAGGAATACGCCAGAAAGCTCCTTTCTTGCCCCGCAGGAAGAAGTCGGGAAAATCAAGTTTCCCAATGGCATACGTACACGACACCATGTTCACCACCCGGCTCCCCTCACCCATCAGCGGCAACAGCTTGCGCGTCAACAGATAAGGTCCCACGTAATTAACGCTGACCGTACGCTCCAGTCCGTCATTTGTAATGTGCAGGCCGGTTTCCATCGTTCCGGCATTGTTCATCAACAGTGAGATTCTTTCTCCTTGCTCCAGCAGGCGGTTGGCAAACGCAGCTACCGACTCCAGCGAAGCCAGGTCAATGCCCCGCACCTCAATGTCGGCATTAGCTGTTTCCTCAACCAGCATTCTGCGCCGCACTTCGGCTTTGGCCGGATTGTAGCAGGCCATCACTACCCGATAGCCCGCACGGGCTACGGCACGAGTAATCTCAGTCCCCATGCCGCCGTCGGCTCCTGTTATTACAGCCAGTTTCTTCTTATCCATACGCCTACCCCCTGCTTTCGATGCGTTCAATCTCTTTCTTCAGGCAAGGCGGCAACTCTTCCTTCAACCGTTGATGGCATGCCATGTCGATGCTGTACATACGGGCAATGCAGTAGTTGCTGTGCCGACACGAGCAGCGTGCATTCTCTTCCGCCTTCATACGATTCACAAAGCCCGGTTCGTTAAGTAGTGCGCGACCCATTTGCACAGCCTCGAAACCGCAATCCAGTACTTCGTCAATCTTCTGCCGGGCCACCAGTCCGCCTACATAGACCAACGGCATGGTGAGTGCCTTGCGGAACTTCAAGGCATCTTCCAGGAAATAAGCCTCCTTGAAAGGCACAGTAGGGATCATCCATTTGCCTACCATACGCACTCCGTACTTCAACCACCAGCAATCCATATAGTGGGTCATGGTACGGATGGGCATCTCGCCACGCATCACGTACATAGGTGCCTTGCTCACAAAGCCACCGCTCAACACCAGCGCATGGGCACCGCTTTGCTGCAACCGCTGCGCCACCTGCAACGACTCGTCCAGTTCCATACCTCCACGGAAGCCGTCGCGCATATTCATCTTCACCAATACGGCCATGTCGTTGCCGGCTGCCTTCATTACCTCGTCCATCACCATATCCATGAAACGCATGCGATTTTCCAACGAACCGCCGAATTCATCTTTGCGATGATTGGTAGAGGGTGAAAGGAACTGACTGATAAGATAGCCATGCCCGGCGTGAACCTCCACAGCATCGAAGCCCGACTCACGCGCCAGATTCACTGCATGGCCGTAAGCACGAGCCATTTCCGGAAGTTCGTCGGCACGCAGGCCACGGACAAACGTAGGCGAATAAAGGTTGAAGCCGCTACTGGCTCCTACGGGCATACAGCCACAGATGCTTTTGTGTGACATGTTGCCGCAATGTCCTAACTGGATGCTGGCCGCAGCACCTTCGGCATGAACAGCATCAGTCAGACGGCGCAAGCCAGGCACAATCTCCGGACACATCCACAACTGACGGTCGAAGGAAAGGCCGCTACGGGTAACGGCAGCATAAGCCACTGTCGTCATACCCACACCACCCGCGGCTACGGAGCGATGATAGTCGAGTAGCTGTTCCGAAGGCTTGTTGCCCGGACACATACTCTCGAAGGCCGCCGAGCGGATAGTACGGTTACGCAGCGTCAGCGGACCTATGGTTACAGGGGTAAACAGTTTTGAGTTCATTTATCTATGTTTCTTTAAGATTCAGATATAACATATTTTCCAACCGCGGGCAATACGAGCGGATGCAGACCAGAGTTAATATATAAAAGGTATCACCCTCTTCCGCCGTCCTACCGCTTCATCGCCAAACTCCTCACGATAACGTTTGTGGATGGCATCGGCACGGGGCACCAGATTGGCAAACGTCCACCAGACAAACACCCAGGCTGCCGGCGACGCGGTCAGTATGGCAAAGCCTGTCCACTCCACCAGTTCACCGAAGTAGTTGGCCGAAGTGACATAACGGTACAGACCACGGGCAGGCAGATAATGTTTCGTATCGCCCGGACGACGCAGATGACGGATGACATGATCGGAATGGAGGTTAATGCCCATGCCCACTACGAACAGCAACAATCCTGCCACGGCATGAGGTTCCAGGAAGTAATCCATCCCGCCGTCATAGAGCCCTTCCGGTGCAAAATAGAACAACCCGCCGGCCTGCATCATTCCGTTCAGCACATTGAACACAATGCCCATCACCATAATGGCCAGCGGCATGCGGCTTTTTCCTTTCATCAGGAAAGGGAAAATGAACGAACGCTGAAGGTAGTGAAGCTGAAACAACAGGAAAAACACATATACCGGCATGGAAAAGCCCACGCCACTACGCCCCCACAGCCAGAACATCACGACAAACACAGGCGCCTCCATCAGCATCCAGGCCAGCTTGTTGTTGATGGACAGTCCCCACGACGAGGTGCGGAACATACCGTAACCGGCCTTTACAAAATAGAGTGCCACAAACACAAACAGTGCCACGACACTCATCACTATCAGAAACAAGTGAAACTTTTCTACATCCATAAGTGTCTCATTTATGCGTACAAATATAGTGAAAACTAAAACAATGGAATAAGTTTTATCCGAATTAAAATAAAGAATGACTACCTTTGCACTCATGAAACAGGAAAAAGAGACAAACAGCCCCAGCCTCCACCTGCAGCGTCAGCAATTGCTGTTGCGCATGGAGTACGAATACGAGAAGGAAGAGTTCCGCCGCCAGACCGAAACCATGGGCGTGGCACGCAAGGTGAAGCGTGGCCTGTGCTGGTTTCCCGCCACGGCCGGACGCAGCTACTACAACTCGCTCAACCAGCTGGTGCTGGAAGTGACACGCACCGAAGATACCGACATCGAGCACTCGTTCGAGTACGGACGCCCCGTCTGCTTCTTCCGCCAGACAGCGGACGGCAGCCTCAACTATTACAACTTCCAGGCCACCGTCAGCTATGCCGACGACACACGCATGGTGGTCGTCATGCCCGGCGCGGGCGCCATCCTCGCCGTGCAGGGAGCCGACCGCATGGGCGTGCAGCTCTACTTTGACGAAACCAGCTACCGCACCATGTTCGAGGCACTGAACGATGTTCTCCGTGCCAAAGGCAACCGCTTGGCCGAACTTCGCGACACACTGCTGGGCACTTTGAAGCCCGGCTTCCGCGAACTCTATCCCGTCCGCTTCCCTTGGCTGAACCGCACGCAGGAATCGGCCGTCAACAAGGTATTGTGTACCCGCGATGTGGCCATCGTCCACGGCCCTCCCGGCACAGGTAAGACGACTACGCTGGTCGAAGCCATTTATGAAACGCTGCACCGCGAACCGCAAGTGCTGGTGTGTGCTCAGAGCAACACGGCTGTCGATTGGATTTCGGAAAAGCTGGTAGACCGTGGTGTCAACGTGCTACGCATCGGCAATCCTACACGGGTCAACGACAAAATGCTGTCCTTCACCTACGAGCGTCGCTTCGAGTCTCATCCCTCATATCCCGAACTGTGGAGCATCCGCAAGGAGCTTCGCCAACTGCACGGCAAGTCGCGACGCGGCACCTACGAAGAACGTGAAGGCGTACGCAGCCGCATCTCCCGCCTGCGCGACCGCGCTACAGCCCTGGAAGTGCAGATCAATGCCGACCTCTTCGACTCGGCTCACGTCATTGCCTCCACACTGGTCAGCAGCAACCACCGCGTGCTGTCGGGTCGCCGCTTCGGTACCCTCTTTATCGACGAGGCGGCACAGGCGCTCGAAGCCGCCTGCTGGATAGCCATCCGCAAGGCCGACCGCGTCATTCTGGCGGGCGACCACCAACAACTGCCGCCCACCATCAAGTGTTACGAAGCAGCACGCGGCGGACTGGAGCGTACGCTGATGGAAACCGTCGTTGCCCGCAAGCCCGACACGGTCTCCCTGCTCACCACGCAATACCGCATGAACGAAGCCATCATGCGCTTCTCGTCCGACTGGTTCTACGACGGCCAACTGCAGGCCGACCCCAGCGTACGCCACCGCAGCATCCTCGACTGGGACACACCCATCTCGTGGATTGACACCTCGGAAATGGACTTCAAGGAAGAGTTCGTAGGCGAAAGTTTCGGCCGCATCAACCGGCAGGAAGCCGACCTGCTACTCAGCGAGCTGGAGAAATACATCGCCCGCATCGGCGGACAGCGCATCCTGGACGAGCGCATCGACTTCGGCATCATATCGCCCTACAAGGCACAGGTGCAATACCTGCGCAGCAAGCTGCGTGGCAGTGCCGTCTTCCGCCCCTACCGCGACCTGATGAGCATCAACACCGTAGATGGTTTTCAGGGTCAGGAACGCGACGTCATCTTCATCAGCCTGGTCCGTGCCAACGAAGAAGGTCAGATAGGTTTCCTCTCCGACCTGCGCCGCATGAACGTAGCCATGACCCGTGCCCGCATGAAGTTGGTCATTCTAGGCGAAGCCGCCACACTGAGCCGGCATGCGTTCTACAAGAAGCTGCTGGAGCACATCAAGCAATAGTGTACCAATCAGCCAACAGTTATGTAAAAACAGTGCAACAGTTACTGCACTGATAGTGCAGTAGGCTGTGCACTCACAGTGCAGTAGTTATTGCACTACAAGTGCAGTAACTGTTGCACTCGTAACGTAGTAGTTAGTAGATGTCTTTACCCAATTGAACTAGACGCTTTATAGTCTATAAACACACCTGAATACCAACCCAATGCAAGACGGTAAAAGCGTGAAAGGTATTTCCGGATAAAAGAAATCAAATGTCTGGAGAGATGTTTTATACCACTTTACCCCCGCCGAACAACACAAGCATTCTGCACGAGCCACACCAGTGTCGAACAAACGGATTGCAGGTGTGGAACAGATGTAATGCAAGTGTGGCAGAAATGATAGAATTTCAATCTTATCCTCAAAAATATCCGAGCATGAAAATAATGAGGGAAATATAATAAAGCAAACAATTTTTCGCTATTTTTGCCAAAGCAACCATTGGATAAAAGCACTATGGACATCGTTGTAGAACATAGCATCATCCGGGATAAAGCGGAATATCTGCTCTCTCTCATTTCACATTTTGCCGAGCGTAACGGACTGAATAAAATGCAAGCCTACCGATACATCAAACGTTTCGGCGGTATCAAACTTGTAGACGAGCATTACAACATCATGCATACACTCAGTTTTGACGAAGCTTTGGATTCATTGACCCATTATTTAAATCGTCAGGGAGGAGCCATTACATGAAACTATATCACGGCAGCAATATTGAAATCGAGAAGATAGACCTCTATAAATCCAAACCCTGCAAAGACTTTGGACGGGGATTCTATCTATCAGACAATCAAAATCAAGCAGAAGAGCTTGCCAGATTCAGAGCACTGACTGTGGGCGGTAATCCTGTAATAACCATATTTGAATTTGATGAGTCCCTATTGGAAAATGGCGATCTGAAATATCTCAAAACTTAGAAAATTATGACCGACATTGATTACATGATAGAACATGTAGCAGCAGACCTCATCAGACTGCTCGTTAAAAAACAAGGCATGACATTCATTGACGCAGTAGACACTCTGTATACATCGGACACTTACGCCAAACTATCCAATCCTGAAACTGGACTATACTTCCAAAGTTCCAACTATGTCTACTCGTTTTTGGAACATGAGCTAACTACCGGAATGATGGGATAGATTAGAAACTATAAGAGGAGACATATCAAAACGCTTCCCCCATAAAACAAGAATGCCCCGGTCGTGCAACGCACGCCGGGGCATTCCCCTGTTTTATAATGCTAAATGACTTTAGTTATTCTCCGGACGGAGCTTGCGTACCGTCACAGCAGTCTGCCACATTTCGCTTTCGCGCAGGGCTTTCAGTTCGGCATTCAGCTTCTCGCGGTAGTCGGGCTGAGAGTTGCTGTCGATGGAGATCTGAGCTTCGTTACCGCTCTTCACACTCTCGTACAGCTTCTGCATAACCGGCTTGATGGCATCGTGGAACGGGCCCATCCAGTCGAGAGCACCACGCTGGGCGGTAGTAGAGCAGTTGGCATACATCCAGTCCATACCGTTCTTGGCAAAGAGGGGCATCAACGACTGAGTCAGTTCCTCAACGGTTTCGTTGAAGGCTTCGGAAGGTGTATGACCATTCTCGCGCAGCACTTCGTACTGTGCCAGCAACAGACCCTGAATGGCACCCATCAGCGAACCGCGTTCGCCGGTCAGGTCGGAATAAACTTCGCGCTTGAAAGTAGTCTCGAACAGATAACCTGAACCGATACCGATGCCGAATGCCAGCGTACGGTCTTTTGCACGACCTGTTGCATCCTGATAAACGGCATACGAGCTGTTCAGACCACGGCCTTCGAGGAACATCGTACGCAAAGACGTACCCGAACCCTTAGGTGCTACCATGATTACATCGATGTCGGCGGGAGGAATGATGTGAGTGCGTTCCTTATAAGTGATGCCGAAACCATGAGAGAAGTACAGAGCCTTGCCCGGAGTCAGGTACTGCTTGATTTTGGGCCATACGGCAATCTGGGCAGCATCGGACAGCAGCATGCAGACGATGGTACCCTTCTGTGCAGCTTCTTCGAGCGAGAAGAGTGTTTCGCCCGGCTTCCAACCGTCGGCTACTGCTTTGTCATAAGTCTTGCCCTGACGCTGACCAACGATGACGTTGAAACCGTTGTCGCGCAGGTTGCAAGCCTGGCCGGGACCCTGTACGCCGTAACCCAGCACGGCGATTACTTCATCTTTCAAGATTTCACGTGCCTTTTCAAGAGGAAACTCTTCGCGGGTCATCACATTCTCGATAACACCGCCAAAATTCATTTGTGCCATTTTGTTTTAGTTTTTATTTGTGGCTTTCGCCTGGTTAATATTTCTTTTTTCTATTTTTAGTGAACAAGTAAACGAGGCTACAGGCAACAAGGCATGTCCTCGTCAACTCGTTTCCTTGTTAACTTGTCAACTGATCAAATTCTATTTTCGCGCGGCAAACCGTCTCACTGCCGTTCTTCTTGACTTCCACGCCATAAACATCGTTGCCGTCGTCGTCGAGGTAGAAGGACAGTTCGTCGCCGTAATAGCTCTCGGCCACGTAAGCCATTTCGAAACGGCGGATGCGCTTGCTTCGGTACAACTCTATCGGGAACAGGTCGAGGATGTGTTCGATATAACGGATGCTGTTCACATGCCCGTTGATGTCGATGTCGCTATACTTGACCTTGAGCGAACTGATCGGTTCGGTAGCCCGAATCTTGATGCGCGACGGCTTCGCAATGGGACAAGGCTCGTCGCACACATAATTCATGATACTGCCGTCGTGCACTGCCAGCAGGTCGATAGGCTTGCGCGTCTGCATACTGATCATGGCCCAGACGGAACGTGCATAACCAATCTTGCGTCCGTCCTTGTCGATGATGGCAAAGTTGCGGTCGGTGAAGAGCCGATAGACATTCTCTACCCACGTCTGTATCGAGAAGGGCTCGTACTGCAAAGGCATCTCGTCCATGTCGATGGCCAGTCGGGAAAGCACCCAGGTATAGTTGTCTTCGTTCAGCTCGGCCATGCCGAAACCGCGTTCGGTGGCATGAAAGCCTGCACAGTTCAGCAGGTGGTTGCCCAGCACGCCCAACGTCAGCCTTCCTGTAAAGTCTACATGGAAAGGTTCGGCTACGAAATTATAGGTTCCTATCTTGTTGTCCATAGGTCGAGGATTTTTAGTTTTTAAGTTTTTAAGTTTTTTAGTTTTTAAGTTTAGTTGACGAGGGGACAAGTTAACGAGGCCACGAGGGGAAAAGGGACTCATTACTTGTTAACTCGTCTACTTGTCTACTCGTCTACTCGTCAACTTGTCTACTCATTTCTTCTTTACTCTTCAGATACTTTGCCTCACGTTCGGCCAGATATTCGTTCACCCGTTCGAAACAACTGGTAGTAATGGCTACACGGCCCGAACGGACAAACTGAAGCACACAACCGAAAGTCTGCAACTCCTGGTAAAGACAGGTGATGTCGTCGCTCATACCATTCATCTCGACAATGGAGAACACCGGATTTACTTCCACAATACGGGCATGATACTTACGTATCACCTTGGAAACCTCCGGAGTCTGCTCCAACGCAGGAGTTGCCACCTTATAGAGGGCAATCTCATGCTGGTAGATCTCATCATCGGTGAAATAGTGCGCCTGCAGCACATCTATCTTCTTGGTTATCTGTTTCACCACCTTTTCAATGGTGTCACGGTCGGTCCATGCGGTAATGGTATATTTGTGCACCCCCTTGATGGACGAGGCAGACACATTCAGGCTTTCGATATTAATCTGCCTGCGGGTGAACACAGCCGTCACCTGGTTGAGCAAGCCGGCGATGTTCTCCGAATGGACGATAATGGTATATAATGTCTTTTCAGTCATAATTCTTTGTTTTCAATTTCAACATTCCAACAGCATCTGGTTCACCGAACCACCCGGAGGCGTCATCGGCATCACGTTGCCTTCTTCTTCCACACAGGCTTCGAGCAGGAACGGACCGTCGGTTGCCAGCATCTCGCGGATAGCATCGGCCAGTTCCGAACGCTCCATCACACGACGCGAAGGAATGCCGTAAGCAGCAGCTATCTGCATATAGTCGGGGTTCAGCATAGGTGTGAACGAGTAACGGCGGTTGAAGAACATGGCCTGCCACTGGCGAACGTTGCCCAAATAATTATTGTTCAGCAGAATCATCTTGACAGGGGCTTTCTGTTCCATCACCGTGCCCAGTTCCTGCAGGTTCATCTGCAAGCCGCCGTCGCCCATGAAGACACAAACCGTGCGGTCGGGGCGTCCGAACGTAGCACCGATGGCAGCAGGAAGTCCGAAGCCCATCGTACCCAATCCGCCGGAAGTGACAATGCTGCGCGGACGGGTGTACTTGAAGTAACGGGCAGACATCATCTGATTCTGACCAACGTCGGTCACCAGAATAGCATCGTTATGGGTTGCCTCGCTCACGGCACGTACCACTTCACCCATACTCAGCTCGCGGGTAGTGCGGCACAGTTCGGGACGGATTACCTTCTCTTCCTCCACTTCTTCGTAGGTACGGAAACTGTCGAGCCACTCCCGGTGGGTAGCCGGTTTCAGCAGTTCGGTAACGGCAGGCAATGTCTCTTTACAGTTGCCCAACACAGCTACATCGGTCTTGATGTTCTTGTCTATCTCGGCTGGGTCGATATCGAAATGAATGATTTTGGCTTGCGGGGCATAGGTTGCAACGTTGCCTGTCACACGGTCGTCGAAACGCATACCTACGGCTATCAGCACATCGCACTTGTTAGTATTGATGTTCGGTCCCAAATTGCCGTGCATACCCAGCATGCCTTTGTTCAGCGGATGGTCGGAAGGCAAAGCCGACAGTCCCAACAAGGTGCGTCCGGCAGGCAGTTCAGCCTTTTCAATGAAAGCTAACAGCTCGGCTTGAGCATTTCCCAACTCTACACCCTGCCCAACAAGCACCAACGGACGCTGGGCAGCATTGATGAGGTCGGCCGCCTGGCGGATAGCCTCCATATCCATGTCGGGTACAGGCTGGTAGCTGCGGATGAAGTCGACTGTTGCCGGCGCATACTCTGTCTTATCCACTTGGGCATTCTTGGCAAAGTCGAGCACTACAGGACCGGGACGTCCGCTGCGTGCTATGTAGAAGGCGCGTGCCACAGCCCAAGCCACATCTTCGGCCCGGCGAATCTGATAGCTCCACTTGGTGATAGGTTGTGTGATGCCTACCAGATCGACTTCCTGAAAAGCATCCGTACCAAGAAAGCCCGTACCCACCTGTCCGGCTATCACCACCATCGGCGTACTGTCTATCATGGCATCGGCAATGCCTGTAATAGTATTGGTGGCTCCCGGACCGCTGGTTACCAGACAGACACCTACCTCCCCCGACACGCGGGCAAAGCCTTGCGCAGCATGGGTAGCTCCCTGTTCGTGGCGTACCAGAATATGGTTCAACGTCTTCCGATGATCGTATAAGGCATCGAATACCGGCATGATGCTTCCACCCGGATAACCGAATATTGTTTTTACCCCCTCGTGTTCCAACGAACGCATCAGGGCTTCTGCGCCTGTAATTGTATCTTTCATATCTATATAATGGATAATGGAGAATGGAAAATGGAGAATGAGCGATGAATTCTCAATTATCAATTATCCATTCTCAATTCTATTTAGTCTATCAGTCTTACCGCTCCTTTATCTGCCGAGCTTACCAGACTGGCGTAAGCCTTCAGCGCCTTGGACACTTCGCGGTTGCGGGTGACAGGCGTCATGGGGCGGGCAGCCAGTTCTTCATCGGTAAGCTTCACGTTAATGGTGCGGTTGGGAATATCTATTTCGATGATGTCGCCATCCACCAGCTTGCCGATGTTACCGCCGGCAGCCGCTTCGGGCGAGATGTGACCGATGCTCAGACCCGAAGTACCGCCGCTGAAGCGTCCGTCGGTAATAAGGGCACATTCCTTGCCCAAGTGGCGCGACTTGATGTAAGAGGTAGGATAAAGCATCTCTTGCATGCCCGGACCACCCTTAGGACCTTCGTGAGTGATAACCACTACGTCGCCGCTCTGTACTTTACCGCCCAAGATGCCTTCGCAAGCAGCTTCCTGCGAGTCAAACACCTTGGCAGGACCTGTAAACTTCCAGATGCTTTCGTCCACTCCGGCAGTCTTCACTACACAACCGTCCTGGGCGATGTTCCCCTTCAGTACGGCCAGTCCGCCATCCTTGCTGTAAGCGTGCTCCAAGTCGCGGATGCAACCGTTGGCACGGTCAGTATCGAACTCTTTGTAATAAGCATCCTGCGAACCCAGCTTCAAGTTGAACTTACCGCCGGGGGCACTGGCATACTTTTTCTGTGCCTTCTTGCAGACGTTGGGACTGGTGATGCAGTACTGGTCAATCTCCTCGGCCAGCGTCATGCCATCTACACGTTTCACACTGGTATCTACCAGTCCCCCTTTAGTCAGTTCGGCCATGATGGCTACGATGCCGCCTGCACGGTTCACGTCCTGCACGTGGTATTTCTGCGTGTTCGGAGCAACCTTACACAAGCAGGGCGTTTTGCGCGACAACATGTCGATGTCTTCCATCTTGAAGTCGGCTCCAGCCTCGTGGGCCACGGCCAGCAGGTGAAGCACCGTATTGGTAGAACCTCCCATGGCGATATCCAGCGTCATGGCGTTGAGGAAAGCCTCGCGGGTGGCGATGCTGCGGGGAAGTACGCTCTCGTCGCCTTCCTCGTAGTATTTGTAAGCGTTCTCCACAATCAGTTTGGCAGCGTCCTTGAACAGTTTCCGACGATTCTCGTGCGTAGCCACAATTGTTCCATTGCCCGGCAGAGCCAGTCCGATGGCTTCATTCAGACAGTTCATCGAATTGGCGGTAAACATACCCGAACAGCATCCGCAGGTGGGGCAGGCATGTTGCTCTATCTTGGCTACATCCTCGTCGCTCACCGTCGTATCGGCCGACTTGATCATGGCATCAATCAGGTCGAGGTGCTGCCCTTTCCACTCGCCAGCCTCCATCGGTCCGCCCGAAACGAAGACGGTAGGAATGTTCAGACGCATGGCAGCCATCAGCATGCCCGGCGTAATCTTGTCGCAATTGCTGATGCAGACCATGGCATCGGCCTTGTGGGCATTGACCATGTACTCCACACTATCGGCAATGATGTCGCGCGAAGGCAGTGAATAAAGCATGCCGTCGTGTCCCATGGCAATGCCGTCGTCGATGGCAATGGTATTGAATTCGGCAGCAAAGCAACCCAGCTTTTCAATCTCTTCCTTAACGAACTGCCCTATCTCGTGCAGGTGGACGTGCCCCGGAACAAACTGCGTAAACGAATTAACGATGGCAATAATGGGCTTACCCATCTGCTCACGCTTCATGCCATTGGCCACCCACAATGCACGTGCTCCCGCCATGCGGCGGCCTTGCGTGCTGAACGAACTGCGTAACTGATGTTTCATCTTCGTTATTCTCCTTTCAATAAAAAAGCCTTTCTCGTATGTGAGAAAGGCTTCAAAAAAATATCTTCATCAGGTATGGATACATACACAAAACCTTTCTCACGCTCTTGATTTCAAGACCACGACGCGAATAATATGCAGGACTGCCAGGTTAATGGATGTATGTAGCATCATATCTTTCTTTTTTAAACGATTCAACTGTTTTATTGCTTAACGTGTCGCAAAGGTAAGTGATTTTTTATAATATACAAGCAGTTTGAAGAAAAAAAAGATATTTTTCTATAGATTCGTAAGAAAAAGGCGCATAAAAGTCTCCTTTTATCATAAAAGTCGAACTAACGAAAGAGCAACAAAAAGAGACTACCACGGCTTTGCAGGCAAAACCCGTGGGGTTTGTCCGGCTGTTGCCCCGCATTTGATGAACAAACACGAGGCGTTTTCCCTGCAAACGCGGGGCATTTTCCCGACAAACGCGGCGCGTTTCTAAAGCAAACCTGCCCTCCAGTGTTCCAGACAACCGTTCCACAGGAACAGTCGCTAAAACCAACCGGAAGGCAGGGACGTTGTCGTTGTCATTCCATGCCACATTTATAACAACAACATCTTTCTTTTTTTCTTTATTTCTTTCTTTATATATATAAAGGAGAAAATTGCGCTTATTTTATGCAATTCTTCATCATTTTCCTTATTATCAAATGATTATCTACTACAAAACAACTGTTTTAGTAATTATTACCCCCTATTTTCGACCAATTTTTCTTTATTTTTCGATGTTTTTCCGCTTTTTTTTGCAGTTTTTCTGATGTTTTTTGCTGGATTTTCATCGTTTTTTCATCAAAACCTTGTCGAAACTGGAAAGATTTTCATCATTTTCTGTTGTTTTCCGAGCGTTTTCCGTTGTTTTTTCAGGTCAGCGCACTGCTATTTCGGCAAAGCCCATCGGCTCATTTTCCGTAACCATACGGACAGCCTTCAGGTAGAGATAACGAGCCTTGACCGGAGTAAAATAGACCGATTGCATAACCGGATTGTTACGGATATTAGAAAACTCACCTGCTTTAACCTTGCGAACATGCTGCCCGTCGGCATCCGCCACAGACAGTTCATAATGGGAAATAAGCCCCCGATTAGGTTCACCCTGGTCGGGCAGGAAATGGAAGGATGAAACAAAACGTTCGCTGCCCAAATCGACAGTCAACAGATCGCCATCAACAAAACAAGTAGTCTTTTCGTCACAGTCGGACGCTGCAGCAGCCGATTCCGCGTTCACACCGGAGAGGGTGAAAGGAAAACTCTGCATTTTGGAAGCCTGTACTTCTTCAAAAAGCTTGTCTGCCCGCTCGCCAGCATCATATACCCCGATATTATTGAGACAAAGCGGGCCACGGGCGTCGGTAATCCGGATACGGATACCATCGGAAACTACAGAAGAAAAGCGCAAGAGACGCTTATAACCAATGGTCGTAGTTTCTTCATTCAGCACAACAGGCTGCCAGTTGCCCGATGCGTCACGATACTCTACCGTAAAAGCCTTCACACGCTGACCCAACGGAATGTACTCCTGCAAAAGCATGCGGTTCATCCGCAAAGCCGATGGAAAAGCAAAAGTAATATCGGCCGTCACTACACTGTCTGTTGTAGCCCAGAATGTATCGTAATCGTTGTCTGTCAAGGCTGAAGCCACATAAGCGCCGCCCCGCTCGTCGCTCACCTGTGGAGTAAGGCCAGCTACCAGATTTGTTTTCAACTCTTCCTGTATGATCTGATGGAAACGGACAGCATTAGCCGAATCAATCGGATGAATCAGACCGTTTCTGTCTACCGGGAAGTTGAGCAACAAAGTGCCGTTATGACCAACACTGCGATAGTACAGGTCGACCAGTTGTTCGGGTGTTTTCACCAGACTGTCCTGTTCGGGATGATAGAACCAACCCGGACGGATGGACACATCGCACTCGGCAGCTACCCATTGATCGCCATCGGCATGACCATACTGAAGCTCATAGCTTTTGTCATATCCGGGATAAACCTCGCCCTTACGAAGGAAAGACCAATTGGTTGCCCCCGCAAAGCCACGTTCATTGCCCACCCAACGGCATCCGGGACCACCGTCGGAAAAGATAACAGCCTGAGGCTGGATGCTGTCCAGCATTTCATATATACGAGGATAGTTGTAATAGTTGCGCCGGTCGATGGTCCTCGTTTCCTTCGCTCCGCCGTACCATCCGTCACCTCCATTGGCACCATCAAACCATACTTCGAAAACTTCACCATAATTCGTCAGCAAGTCACGCAACTGAGCATAAAAATAGTCCAGATATTCAGGTGTTCCATAATTGGCCTGATGGCGATCCCATGGCGACAGATAGACAGCAAATTTCAGCCCATACTTCTTACAGGCTTCCGACAATTCACGTACGATATCTCCCTTACCATCTTTATAAGGACTGTTGGCTACACTGTAATCGGTCCCGGCAAAAGGCCACAGACAGAAGCCATCGTGATGTTTGGCCGTCAGTATCACGCCTTTCATTCCGGCAGCCACTAACGTACGTGCCCATTGTTCACAATCCAAACGGGCAGGATTGAACACCTCTGCCGGTGTGTCACCATATCCCCATTCCCGGTCGTTGAACGTATTCAGGCCGAAATGGATAAAAGCATAGGTTTCCATCTTTTGCCATTCCACTTGCTTAGGTTCAGGAACAGGCAACAGAGGAGCCGGAGCCTCAACATGGGTTGAAGAACAGGAAGACAGGCCTACGGCCAACATCGAAGCCAGGCATAATGCTGACAAACTGGTACTTTTTTTCATATCATAGATTGGTTTTGATAAATAATCAGTTGTTATCGTTCAGGTATATTGTCCGCCGCTCGGCAATGGACAGCTTTGACCATGGAGTGACCGAAGTCCACAAAGCCAGGTCGGTAATGTCTGCCGGATAAGTTTCTCCACCGTTCAGATCTTCCTGCAGTGCCTTCAGCATCACATAGTCCATCCCCTGGTGATGGGTATCTACCCTCAATGCTTCCTGTCCCCACTGCTGCCAATAACGATGTTCGTAACGGCTGATATAGGACTCATCGGACTCCCAGGTTTCATTAGGGCTGTATCCCTCAATATAAATCTGCCGACGGTCGCCCTGCCAGATGCCTTTGGTTCCTTGTATCTCAAAATCAAGGCTACGCGGACGAGGCAAAGTCGTATCATGAGTCAAAGTAACCAGAATACCTTTTTCGGTCTGCAACTGGGTTACTACGACATCCCCCATGGTAATTTTCTGATCCGACGGTCCGCCCAAATCACGAATACGCTGCAACAGACCAGCCGGTTTTGAGGCAAAGGAAGTAAGACTCTTAAAACGATCGGTACGCCCGATGCCTGCTATCAGGCAAAGCGGAGCCAGACCATGCGTAGGATACAAATCGCCATTTTCCTCCTGATAAAAACGGCTACGCCAAACGCTTTCCGTCTTGTCACGGTTGCCCAGCGTGCCGTCATCGTCCAGTAGCAAACGACGCAAATCGTGGCGGTAGCCGCCACGCATATAAACTATCTCGCCCAACAGGCCGGCACGCACCAATGTATAGACTGACAGATTCTCGCGAATGAAGAGTGTATTTTCCAACGGATAGACTTTACGTCCTGCACGTCGGGCACATTCTATCAGTGGCCGGTATTCATCCAGATACAACCCGCCTTTTATTTCCAAAGCCACATCGGCTCCATGTTCCACACAGTGCAGCGCGTGTTGCACATGACACTGCCAAGGCGAGGCCACAAATACCAAGTCGGGATGTTGCTCATCCAGCATATTCAGGTAGTCATCCTCGCCGCTATTGTAACAACATACATCGGGCATCCCGATATCCGTTAAAGCCGGATCGGCAACTGCCACTACCCGAAAGCCGGAAATGCAACGCAACAGCTGGAGCAGTTGCATCCCCCGATACCCAACACCTATAAATGCAGTCTTTATCATATACTGGCCGTCAGTCTGTTCTTTTCCTTTTCATTGTACGAAATGTATGTCAAAGGTAGGCATTTTTTGCAACATAAGCCAAAAGTTTCCTATCTTTGCCCGGTAAAACAAAAGATTATTCACTAAAATCATCTTTATAAAAATGGAAAACAAATACATCACCGTAGCCTATAAACTGTATTCAATAGAGGACGGCGAAAGAGATTTCGTTGAAGAAGCCCCTGCAGAACACCCTTTCCAGTTCATTTCGGGATTGGGCATGACACTCGACGCCTTCGAAAGCCAACTGACCGGCCTGAATGTTGGAGACAAATTCGACTTCACCATCGGAGCGACCGACGCTTATGGCGAATACGACGAAGATCACGTTATTGATTTGCCGAAAAACATTTTCCTGATAGATGGAAAATTCGACAGCGAACGTGTAGTAGAAGGAGCCGTTATTCCGCTGATGACAGCCGAAGGACAACGCATCAACGGCAGTGTGGTAGAAGTAAAGGACGATGTGGTAGTAATGGATATGAACCATCCCCTGGCCGGATGCGACCTGAACTTCGTAGGCGAAGTAGTAACCAGCCGTCTGGCAACCAATGAAGAGTTGGCTGAAGTAGCCCGCATGATGAGCGGCGGTTGTGGCGGCGGATGTGGAAGCTGTGGCGGTGGTTGCGGCGATCACGAATGTGGCGACGACTGCGGATGCGAAGGCGGATGCTGCCACTAAAAGAATGAAGAACTAAAAATGAAGAATGAAGAATTTTCGTTTGATGTGTATCTGCCCAATAAGGGAACACAAAGAAATTCTTCATTCTTCATTTTTAATTCTTCATTTACTTGCTTGTCATAATATCAAGCACCAGTCGGTCCGTCTCGTTCATTCCCTGCGAACCAATCTTCGTCAAGTTACGGATACTCTGGTCAACGTCCTCGTCAATGATTCCTTCCACCGAAGTAACGCACCGGTTTTCCATCGCCATGATGGCGGAAAGAACAGCAGTCGACACACCGGTCGTCACCTTCAATGCACAACTCGGCTTGGCTCCATCGCATATCATTCCTGTCAGATTGGCAATCATGTTCTGCACAGCATAGGTTATCTGCTCGTACGTGCCTCCCATTAGCCAGGTGATGCCACAGCTGGAACCTGTAGCTGCCACCACGCAACCACATAAAGCAGAAAGACGTCCCAGACTTTCCTTTATATAAATCACCGTCAGATGGCTCAACATCAGAGCGCGTATCAGTTCCTCTTCCGACTTTCCATTCTCTTCGGCATAAACCACTACCGGAAGCGTGGCCGAGATACCTTGGTTTCCACTGCCTGAATTACTCATTACCGGTATCATAGCTCCTGCCATACGGGCATCGCAGGCACCTGACGTATACGAAAGAATATGTGAAAAGACACTGTCGCCCATGATCTTATGCTCGTAATTTCCACGAAGCATCTTACCCAAGCCGTGACCATAATCTCCTGCAAACGACTGCTCGGCAGCAGCCTTGTTCAGACGGGCCGTCTCCTGAATGAATCGAATTTCATCCAATGGAGCTGTCATTGCAAAATCGTAGACCTTACGGAAAGTCAGGCTAAGCTTTTCTTCTTCCTGCTCGGTTGTGCCCGAAGCTGTACGTTTGTCAAGCTGTATCTGTCCGTTACAGGCTTCATACACAAAATTGGTATGCCCACCAGCAATAATGGCCGTAGCTTCATCGTCTCCTGCCTGACAGACAGCTTCTATGTACAGTTTCTCGGCAATATCTTTTTTCAAAGCAATCGATATCCGCTTATCGGCAATAAACTGCTTGCCTTCCTCTACAGCTTCGGGAGTACTATCCTTCAGCACTTCCAACTGGTAAGCAGATTTCCCTATCAGGGCTCCCAGAGCCACTGCAATTGGCAATCCTATCATGCCCGTACCAGGTATACCCACTCCCATCGCATTCTTCAGAATATTGGCACTAAGCCACAGCGAAATTTTCTCCGGACGTTTACCCAATAACTCGGTGGCACGAGCCACGCAAAGAGCAACCGCAATAGGTTCGGTACATCCGATAGCCGGAACAACTTCCTGTTTTACCAACCTGATAATCTTTTTTCTTTCTATCTCGTCCATACAAAAATCCTATCATTATTCAATAATCATACAAATTTAAAGGTAATAGAAGAGAAAACAATAAGATTCAGCGGCTTTTTTTGCAGAATGAGGCCTTTTAAAACCAATATTCCGAAATAATGGAGTATTTTTGTAACTTGCTAAATAATAGGTAATATTAATCGTAAAAAAGAAAAGAATTATGAATCTAAAAAAATGGATACTTACGCTCTGCATAGGTATAACCGCAATGTCGTGCATACAGAACGAAGCACTGAACATGGAAGCGGCAATAGACGGCTGTACAGGACCGGATATACAACTGACCAACATAAGCAATACTGAAAAGAGAGTATTGCTCTACGTACAAAAAGGAGCTGATCTTTCAAAGCAGGAACTGATATTTACCTTACCTGATGGTGCAACCATCGAAGCTAATGAAAAGAAGCAAGGTGATAACGGCAACATATACGACTTCAGCGAAGGCGAACATGCACGCTCCTTCACGGTCACTTCCGAAGACGGAGAATACACAGCTGTATACACCATCTACATCATCCTGACCGAACTTCCTACCACTTATCGCTTCGAACAATTGCTCGAAGGTTCAACCAGCAATTACGACATCCTTTACGAGGAAAGCGAACCAACAACAATAGGTGATTCAAAGAAGATTCTGGAATGGTCCAGTGGAAATCCTGGATACGAATTGACCAGCATGGCTAAAGATCGTACCGGCTATCCCACCATGCTCTCGACTGACGGCTACATGGGTAAATGCGTCAAACTGGAAACCAAAGATACCGGTAGCTTTGGCGCTATGGTAAAAATGTACATTGCCGCCGGTAATCTGTTTATAGGCAATTTTGAACTGGGTGATGCACTGAAAGATGCTCCTGCAGCCACAAAGTTCGGATTCAAGTTCTTCAAACATCCTGTACGGCTGACCGGTTACTTCAAATATAAAGCAGGAAGCGTTTTCACAGAATCAGGACAGGCAAACGAAAACAGAAAGGACCGTTTCGACATTTACGCCATCTTCTACGAAGCATCGGATAACTCCTTTATGCTGAATGGTTCCAACGCATTGACTCATCCTTCACTGGTTGCCGTAGCTAGAATTCCTGAAGAAGAAGCCATCGAAACCAACACCTGGACTAAGTTTGACCTTCCCTTCGAATTAAAAGAAGGCAAAAGTATTGATGAAGAAAAGCTTGCTCAAGGTAAATACAAACTGGGCGTCGTATTCTCATCGAGTGTTGACGGTGCTTATTTCAACGGAGCCGTCGGTAGCACACTTTATGTTGACGAAGTAGAAGTAATCTGTCAGGAAAACAACTTTTAATCAAACAGTTAACTAAATTACAATTCATATGAAAAAATATTATCTCCTCATAATAGCTCTGTTGTCAAGTGTGGCCACCATACCTGCATGGGCACAGCAAGAACGAACTCAAAGCATTATCCAGTCCTATCTGCACGGTTGGGAATATTCACTGAAAGCAGGTTTCAGCATCGGAGGAACCTCTCCCCTTCCCCTTCCTGTAGAGATACGTAGTATAGACGGATATTCCCCCAGTATGGCTATCTCTATTGAAGGCAACACGACCAAATGGCTGGATGCGAAAAAAATATGGGGACTTACCATCGGACTACGCCTGGAGAACAAGAGTATGACAACCGAAGCTACGGTGAAGAACTATAACATGAAGATTATCAATACCAATGGAGGCGAATTGAAAGGGCTTTGGACCGGAGGTGTAAAAACCAAAGTAAAGAACAACTACCTTAGTATACCTGTTCTTGCCAATTACCGTATCAGTCCACGCTGGAAACTGGTAGCCGGCCCTTACTTTTCGTACTTACTTGAAGGCAATTTCTCTGGAAATGTATACGAAGGGCACCTCCGCACCCCTGATGCTACAGGCTCACGCGTCAACTTCGAAGGCGAAAGCATTGCTACCTACGACTTCAGCAACGACCTGCGGAAATTCCAATGGGGATTGCAGCTGGGTGGCGAATGGCGCGCATTCAAGCATTTGAATGTTTATGCCGACCTGACGTGGGGACTGAATGACATCTTCCAAAAAGACTTTGATACAATTACCTTTGCTATGTATCCCATTTATCTGAATGTAGGATTCGGATATTGGTTCTAAGTAAACATACTGGAAATAACGGCAGAGCCATTCGAGCAGAAGCTGAAAATATAGAATTTCTATTATCAGCTAACCCATCCGAAAGACTCTGCCGTTTTTGTATCGCCTTCTCTTTTACATTCAGTCTGAATTTTCAGATGAATAAAAGTAAAACATCTGATGCCATTTAATACTTTCCTGAATAAAATCAGAAAAAGAAAGAGAAGTCACATGCCACATTTCATGATGAAAAGGAAGGGAGAATATGATATAAAAAAAGCTGCCTCAAAGCAAAGCAAGAGACAGCTTTCCAGATTATATTTTAGTATATTTTATTCACCGATGACTTCCAAATTGTCTACGATCAAAGTACTATTAGCCGCACCATTAAAGTTTGCACCATCTTTACTTGAAGAACATATAATAGCCAGTTTATATGTTTTCTCTGCATCATAAGTAGAGCCATCTTTCCAAGTAAAGTTCAAGTCAAATTCAGTCCATTCACTCTTAGCTGTACCATCTTCCAATCTGGCTCTTGCAACAATACGCTCATCATCACTGTCAATGTTACTTCCATCCAGTGTTTCATCAGCAGTAGTTATCGTATAAAGAACTGCCTGAATAGCACATTCATCTACCTCTTCCGTTTCTGTTGCTACACCTTCAACGGTTCTGATAAAAGGAGTTCCGGGAGCATATTTATATACACCTTTAAATCTTAATGGTTTCTTATCATAAACGACACCGAAGTGAGTCATTTTAAGAGCACCACCGGGAAGCAAAGCAGCCAGCGGATCATATTCAAAAGAACCAGTAAATACTGAACCTGCGGTAATATAGGCCTTGGCCCAGGCAGCCATAGTATTACGAGCATCACGCGTTACTAGCTTAGCTGCTTTCCCTTCGTAACCATTTTCTTCGATAACAACAGGATAACCGACTAATGGATTAGCTTTATAATTCAATAACTGTGCTCCTTCATTAGGAGTAGCCAATAAATTAAGAGGAAGTGGAGAATAATATGATTCATAATCTTCACCAAGATCAACCATCTCCCATTCATCGAAAGAGAAACTCAAAACATTCTGCAATCCAGATACAGAAACCTGATATGTCTTCGTCTTTCCATAATCCTCGGAAACAACAGTGTAAGTCACAGGACCTCCAGAGAAGTCTTGAGCCACACCTGTAGCTGGAGTCACTGTAGCACCTTCGGAAACTGTAATAGTTGGAACCAAAGCTGTGATATCAGCACCTTCGACAACCTTAAAAGTAATTGTATTATCATCATTGATAACAGGCTGCTCGGTCACAACATCAGTATTATCGAACGTAAAAGTCAAAATATCAGCCTCAGTCTTCTCCGTACCTGTCAATTTAGTACCGGCAAACGTAACTTTAACATCCTGCTCCATCGAACCAAGCATAGCCTTTATGTTCAGATTTAAAGAAAGAGTGCCGTTTGCAACAGAACCCTGAGCTTCAACATCTGCGTCCAAGCCAGCTACTTCTACCTTAACAGTAGTAGTACCAGTAAATGTATATGCATTACCGTTCGGAGTAAGTTCACAATTCAATAATTCAACATCACCTACCGGAATACCCATAAAAGCAAAATCCGTAATAAACAAGTTGATAGCAGTAGTACTAGCCTTTTCTACCATTATTTTCTGATAAGCAGAAGGCATATCCTGTCCCATAACGTTCACTTTCAGTTCTCCCTTGTATCCACCGGCAATCTCATCCTGAATTACCTGTGAATAATCGGCCGGAGTAGAATCATCGTCACTACAAGCAACGAACAAACTCATTGAACAAATCAATGCGAATAAATAAAATAATCTTTTTTTCATACTTTCTAACCTACTTGATTTTAGTTAATAATATCTCCACAACGGAGACCTTAATTCTTCTATTTTGCATTAAGGGTGCAAAATAACACTTTTTGCATGACTTCCACAAGTTCTTTTCCACAAAAAAGTTGTTCCATTTTTACCATTTTGTTATAAGAGGCCTAAAGAGTTCTATGTTTTAAAAGAATTAAAGAGTAACTAATACCTAGCCTTTTAACTAAATAGTCCCCAAACAAAAAGACTGTTTACTTTGTACCATCCTTCAACATTCTGCAAAACTTTTCAAGACTTACGTTCAGATTTCACAAAAAAGCATTATCTTTATAGAAAAATAAAACCTAATAGAGGCATCAAAGTACACTATAGTTATATATAACCTATTTAAAGCATATCGACTATGTTCAACTCATTTGGAAACATCCTGCGCCTGACCAGCTTTGGCGAATCGCATGGCAAAGGCATCGGAGGTGTTATTGACGGATTTCCCGCCGGTATCACCATTGACATGGATTTCGTACAGAAAGAACTTGACCGTCGTCGTCCCGGACAATCGGACCTTACTACTCCACGCAAAGAGGCCGACAAAGTGGAGTTTCTTTCCGGCATCTTTGAAGGAAAATCTACCGGCTGCCCCATTGGTTTCATCGTATGGAACGAAAACCAACACTCGAACGACTACGACAATCTGAAAGAAGTATACCGTCCCTCGCACGCCGACTACACCTACCGGGTGAAATATGGCATTCGGGATCATCGGGGAGGCGGACGGTCATCGGCCCGCGAAACCATTTCGCGCGTCGTAGCAGGAGCATTGGCTAAACTGGCATTACGCCAACTTGGCATACGTATTACCGCATATACCTCGCAAGTAGGCCCTATCCGTCTGGAAGAAAACTACACCGCTTACAATCTGGATCTGACAGAAACCAACCCCGTACGTTGCCCCGATCCGGACAAGGCTAAAGAAATGGAGCAACTCATCACCCAAGTGAAAGCCGAAGGCGATACCATAGGCGGAGTCATCACCTGTGTCATCACAGGTTGCCCTGTCGGACTCGGACAGCCCGTTTTCGGCAAACTGCAAGCTGCATTGGCATCGGGTATGCTAAGTATTAATGCAGCCAAAGCTTTCGAATACGGCGACGGATTCAAAGGACTGAAAATGAAAGGATCGGAACAGAACGATGTCTTCTACAACGATGCCGGCCGCATCACCACCCATACCAATCACTCAGGAGGCATACAGGGTGGCATCAGTAACGGACAAGACATCTACTTCCGCGTAGCCTTCAAACCTGTAGCCACTGTGCTTATGGAGCAGCATACCGTCAACATCGACGGACGGGATACTACCCTGAAAGCCCGCGGACGCCACGACCCTTGCGTACTGCCCCGGGCAGTACCCATCGTAGAAGCCATGGCCGCACTGACCATTCTGGACTTCTACCTGATAGACCGGACAACGCAATTGTAAGAGGCCTCTCCTCCGCCCCAAAGAAATGGGAGAAAGGAAACGGCTTACCTATTATATAATGTATTACTTTTAATCCACCCGCTCCCCCTCCGACGGATCAGGGAGCGGAAAAAGAGTTTCCCTCACTTATGATCAAGACCTACATCTCTGAAAACGAATCCCGCATGCTGGACGAATTGTTCAGCCTCATCCGTATTCCAAGTATCAGCGCCCAGCCGGAACATCACGACGACATGCTGGCCTGTGCCGAACGCTGGCGTCAGTTGCTGCTGGAAGCTGGTGCCGACGAAGCCATGGTGATGCCTTCACAAGGTAATCCGATGGTTTTTGCTCAAAAGAATGTCAATCCCGAAGCTCCAACCATCCTCATCTATGCCCACTACGACGTAATGCCGGCCGAACCGCTGGAACTGTGGAAAAGCGCCCCCTTCGAACCCGAAGTACGTGACGGGCATATATGGGCACGTGGTGCCGATGACGACAAAGGTCAATCGTTCATCCAGGTGAAAGCATTCGAATATCTTGTAAAGAACAACCTGCTGACTCACAACGTAAAATTCATCTTCGAAGGCGAAGAAGAGATTGGTTCTCCCAGTCTCGAAGCTTTCTGTAAAGACCACCGCGAACTGCTCAAGGCTGACATCATCCTTGTATCCGACACCAGCATGCTGGGTGCCGACCTTCCTTCATTGACTACAGGTCTGCGCGGACTGGCTTATTGGGAAATTGAAGTAACCGGTCCTAACCGCGACCTGCATTCTGGACACTTTGGCGGTGCAGTAGCCAACCCCATCAACGTGTTGTGCCAGATGATGAGCCGCGTCGTTGATGCCGACGGCCGTATCACTGTCCCCGGTTTCTACGACGATGTAGAAGAAGTTCCTCAGGCCGAGCGCGACATGATTGCCCACATTCCTTTTGATGAAGAAAAATATAAGGCTGCCATAGGCGTTCGTGAACTGTTTGGCGAAAAAGGATACAGCACACTGGAACGTAACAGCTGCCGGCCATCGTTCGACATCTGCGGCATCTGGGGCGGATACACCGGAGAAGGTTCAAAGACGGTACTCCCTTCCAAGGCTTACGCTAAAGTATCCTGCCGACTTGTTCCGCATCAGGACCACCACAAAATCTCCCAGCTATTTGCCGACTATATCCAAAGCATTGCTCCTGCCACCGTACAGGTAAAAGTCACTCCCATGCATGGCGGCCAGGGTTATGTTTGCCCCATCAGCCTGCCGGCCTATCAGGCAGCGGAGAAAGGTTTTGAGAAAGCTTTCGGCAAGAAGCCGCTGGCCGTACGCCGTGGCGGAAGCATCCCTATTATTTCCACTTTCGAACAGGTATTAGGCATTAAGACCGTTCTGATGGGATTCGGACTGGAAAGCAATGCCATCCACTCGCCCAATGAAAATATACCGCTCGACATCATTCGCAAAGGTATCGAAGCTGTAGTAGAGTTCCACCTGAACTTCCATTAAAGCTGTTGTTCACCCAAAGAATGATCGGCTAGTACAAAACAACAGACCCGGACAACACCAAAAACAATATCAGTGTTTGTCCGGGTTATTTGTTTCAGACAAGCTGTTCGCAGTCTTTATCTGCCTCATCGCAACTACTTGTCAACAGACAGGCACAGTGTTAGAAAGGTTTTCGGAAACTGCATCCGTTACGCCATTCCGAACAGCCATAAGCAGTCTTTCCTTTTATAACAGTTCCTTTGCCACAGAGCGGACAAGGAGTGCCCACCAATTCGTCGGTAGCAGTAGCAACAGGTATAGCCACAGTCGTAGTAGCTGCTACAGGAGAAACGGCAGCCACAGCATCTGCCTTCTTCTTGCGAGGAGCTCGCTTTCCGGTTTCCTTTTTCGGCTTCGCCTCGGAAGCATCAGCAGCAGAAGACTTCGCCGTACGTCCCGCTTTTTCCACAGAAGGAGTCTGCACGGTAATACGCCGATTACTGCGATCGGCCAAGACGCTGGCCACAATCTCGGCAACCATCTGCTTCAGTTCTTCCAAGAATTGAGCCGCATTATAGGTACGACGTTCTATCTCGCGCAGTTTCTTTTCCCAGATACCAGTCAGTTCGGCACTTTTCAGCAGTTCCTCGTGAATGGTCTGTATCAGCTCTACCCCCGTAGGAGTAGCAATCAGATTTTTCTTTTCTTTCCGGATATAGTTGCGTTTGAACAAAGTCTCGATGATGGCTGCACGTGTAGAAGGACGTCCTATGCCATTCTCCTTCAGAGCATCGCGCAGTTCATCGTTATCCACCAGTTTTCCGGCAGTCTCCATAGCCCGCAGCAACGTAGCTTCGGTATACGGACGTGGAGGCTGTGTCCACTTCTCGACCAATTCGGGTACATGAGGTCCACTTTCTCCTTTGACAAAAGCCGGAAGTACCCGGTCTTCGTCGCCGCTATCCTTCGTTCCTTCATCATTATTGTCCTGTGCCGAAGCGTTGTAATTGAATACCACCCTCCACCCTGGATCCAATATCTGTTTACCCGAAGTCTTGAACTCAATACCTCCTGTCTCGCCCATGACTGTAGTAGTAGAAAAACGACAATCGGGATAGAAGACAGCAATAAACCGACGGGCAATGAGATCGAACACACGCCGCTCCAGGTCAGTCAGGTTGACAGGCGGCTGACCGGTGGGAATAATGGCATGGTGGTCCGTTACTTTCGAATTGTCGAATACTTTTTTCGACTTGATCAGAGTGGTACCTTCCAGCGGCGCCGTCAGTGTTTCATAACCTCGTAAACCTTTCAGGATAGAAGGACATTTGGGATAAATATCGTCACTCAGGAAGGTCGTATCTACACGAGGATAAGTCGTTATCTTTTTCTCGTAAAGAGACTGGATAGTCTTCAGGGTGTCATCGGCCGAGTAAGCGAACTTCTTGTTACACTCTACTTGCAGCGAAGTCAAATCGAACAGACGAAGCGGAGCTTCCCGACCTTCTTTCTTGGTGACAGAAGTGACAGTAAAAGGCTCGTCCTTAATACGTGCCAGTAATTCCTCACCCCGTACACGGTCGGTAATGGGGTCAATGCCACGGTTTTCTTCCTCTTTCTTAGGCTTCTTACCGGCCGCAATGGCTTCTTGCTGCTTTTCGGCCTCCAAAGCCAGTTCTTCATCACTCTTGCGGATAAGAGCAGAAAAGGACGTGTCGCGATAAACGGTATTGAGAACCCAATACTGTTTGGGGACAAAATGTTGGATTTCGAGCTGACGATTCACAATAAGCGCCAGCGTAGGAGTCTGTACCCGCCCGATGGAGAGGACCTGACCATTCTGACCGTACTTCATCGTATACAGGCGTGTAGCATTCATGCCCAACAGCCAGTCGCCAATAGCACGACTCAGTCCGGCTTCGTACAACGGTTGAAAATCGGCAGCATCGCGTAGTTTGGCAAATCCTTCACGGATGGCCTCCTCGGTAAGCGACGATATCCAAAGGCGTTTCACCGGGCACCGGGCACCAGCCTTCTGCATCACCCAGCGTTGGATAAGTTCACCTTCCTGGCCGGCATCACCACAATTGATGATCATATCGGCCTTCTGCATCAAGCCTTCAATGACATGAAACTGACGTTCGTAAGTAGGATTACTGATAAGCTTGATGCCAAAACGGGGAGGAATCATAGGCAGATACTCCAATCTCCACGATTTCCAGTCGGGCGTGTATTCGTGCGGCTCTTTCAAGGTACAAAGATGGCCGAATGTCCACGTCACCTGATATCCGTTTCCTTCGATATATCCGTCTTTTTTATCCCTTGCTCCCAGCACGTCGGCAATGTCACGTGCCACAGAAGGTTTTTCGGCTATGCAAACTATCATTACTTCTTCAGTTGTTTTTTAGTCGGGCAAAGATACAGATTTAATAAGGAATGAAAAAACGAAGAACTGGAAAATTCGTAGCCTCCAACTGAGGGAATATTTTTACCCAACTGGGGAAAAATATTTCTCCAACTGGGAAATAAATTACAGCTATCTGATAATGAAACAAACGTATTATCACCATTCCCCCACAAACGCATAAATTTTAATGCCCGTTTACCTGCATAAAAAAAGGGCTCCGCCGAGCCCAACCTTTGTTAATTTTAAATCTAATACTATGAAAAACATGCTGCAAAGATAATAATATCTTTGGTATTTGCAAATATAATACCTAAAAAATATCCAGAATAACATTGATTAAGAAAAAGGGCGGAAATGTAAATACATCCCGCCCTTCTTTAACGATTAAATCAATGAATTATTCTTCATCCATCAAGATCTCCAGAATCTGGCAAGCAGCCTTGGCAACCGAAGTACCGGGGCTAAAGATAGCAAGGCATTAAATTAGGTAATTCGATCAATACCCCGGATTATTTTTAGCCTCTAACTTCGGATTACTCTGCAATTCGACCAAAGGAATGGGCAACAACTCATGTTTGCCGCTGACAAAGTTTTGGTAAGCAGGATAAGGTTTGTTTTCCTTTTTGTTCACCGAACTATTCTCACCGAAAAGTTTCAGAGCATCGGCCAACACCCCCCAGCGAATGAGGTCAAATTTACGCTGTCCTTCAAAAGATAATTCAAAGCCACGCTCCAAATAAAGAGCCGTGCGAAAACGTCCCTGTTCATCACCGTCAGTAATGAAAGGCAGATCATGTGTTTTTTTGCGGACAGCCATCAGTTGATCGTAGTTGGCCGATGTATAAGAAGTGGCTCCAGCACGTTGACGTACACTATTTAACAACATCCAAGCCTGTTCTGTCTTTCCCACTTCGTTGTAGGCTTCCGCTGCCATCAACACTACATCGGCATAGCGCAAGACACAATAGTTCACGTCACCATAGTTCATATTTTTGTTACGGCTTTCAGGAGCCATCCATTCTCTACGCCACTTACCTGGATACCAAGAACCGGCACCGCGTTCTTCCTTTACATGCTGCTTGTTTTTCCAAGCAAAACGATAAGTACAGATACTCACATCGCGACGCACATCGCCTTCCTCAAAAAAGTTCTTCCACTCAGGCACAGTAATAAAAAAACCGTTGGCTCTCCCCATATAGTTGGCTGATTCAGAAGAAGCAATCCCCGTAGGTTCGGCCACCAGCGGACCGTTGTAAATGCCCCATGCACCCCCGTTACGACTGCCTTGCTGGTGATAGAACGAAATTTCGAACAGACTCTCCTTACTATTAAGCACACCTTCAGAAAAGCCTTTGAAAAGAGCTTCATAACCACCTTCATAGAAGCCATGGTAACCATTTGCCTGAAAAGCATCCCACTCTGTAAGGGCTGCTTCAAAATACGTTTTACGGGTACTTTCATCGGGACACGACAGTTTTCCATCTAACTGTAAGCTATAGCCGGCACGTTGCAAATAAACACGCATCAGCAGAGCACGAGCGGCACCTTGCGTCACCCGTTCTGGACTGGACGAAGCCGTAGCCCAGTCCAGGTTATTCTTAGCAAAGTCCAAGTCAGCAATAATCTGATCGTAAATTTCCTCACGGCTCACTCGGGCACCGAATGCCTCATCGTAACTGGCCGAGTAGGAAGTCTTGAAAGGCACATCACCCCAACTCTTTACCAAATCGAAAGCTAGGAAGGCACGCAGGAAACGAGCTTCGGCATCGAGTGCTTTCAGTTTCTGACTGTCGGCATAGGCGGACATGTTCTCTATGCCGTCAATAGCCATATTAGCCCGGTCAATGCCCTGGTACTTCAACAGCCAAAGCATTCTGACCCATTCGTTGGTGGAATTTACTGTGTAGTGCACCATATCCTTAATCTGATTATCCGAACCAGTGCGGGCCAAATAATATGTATCGTCCGATGCCATGGATGCCATTTCGTACCAGCCATAGTGGCGATAGTCTGAAATAGAATTGTAGATACCCAAGACGGCCATTTCGGCCTTGGCCTCCGTACTGAAGAAGCCGTCCTTGTCATAACTCGAATTTGGGGTCTCTGTCAGCATATCCTCGCACGATGTGAACGAAACAGCCAGCAGAGCAAATGCTATATATAATAATGTGTATTTTTTCATTGCTATCATTTGTTTATTGAGGTTAGAATGCGATGTTTACACCGAAAATGAAAGAACGGCTACGTGGATAGGAACCGAAGTCCACACCGGGAGTCAGCGGGCTACGCATGTTGCTCACTTCGGGGTCGAAGCCTGTGTAGGGTGTCCATGTGAAGAGATTGTTGCCGGTGGCATACACACGCAGATTGCTCAGCTTTATTTTCTTTATCAACTGTTTGGGGAACGTATAGCCCAAAGTCACGTTGCTCAGGCGCAGGAAAGAGGCATCTTCCACTGCCCACGAATGAATGTATTTGTTACCCTCCTGATTGTCATGCCAGGAAGCAACACTCTTGCCCTGGTTCATAGCAGCCAGTTCGGCAGGGTCGGTCACCCGTTCGCCTCGGTCGTTGATGGTCATCCAGCGGTTGTGGCTGTTCATCACATTCAGGGCATTATAATTTTCGCGTCCCACCTTGCTTGTCACCAACTTAGTAGCATTCAGTACTTCATTGCCATAGCTGAAAGTGAAGAACACACTCAGGTCGAAACCCTTGTAGGTGAAGTTGTTGTTCAAACCGCCGTAGAACTTGGGCGAGGCATTGCCTATGACCGTCTTGTCGTTCTCGTCTATCACGTCGTTTCCGTCCATGTTGCGGAACTTCCAGTCGCCCGGCTGCACTGTGTTGCGGTTGCCATAGCATGCCACACCGTCCTTCAGGGTGTAGGTTTTGGTGGCGGGGTCGTAGTCGAAGTCGTCTACCTGATAGAGTCCATCGGTGATAAAGCCATAGAACTGGCCGATGGGTTCGCCCACAGCCAAGCGGTGAGTATTCTGATTGTAGCCGAACTTAGCCTCGAACAGCTGCAGCTCCTCACCGGTCAATGCCTCAACGGTGTTCTTGTTGTGCGAGAAGGTCAGCGTAGTATTCCACGAGAAGTCCTTCGTAACGATATTCTGCGTATTGACTGTCAGGTCGATACCCATATTCTTTGTCTCGCCGGCATTGACCATCATCGTTTCATAGCCCGACGACATGGGCAGACGGGTGCTCAGCAACAAGTCGCTACTACGGTTGATATAGAACTCGGGCGAAACGGTAATGCGCTGTTCCAAGAAACCGAAGTCGAAACCCATGTTGAACGTCTTGTTGGCCTCCCACTTCAGGTCTTTATTCGGAATGACACTCGAAGCATAACCCGGCACCAGAGCATCGCCCATGGCAGTAAGCACGGAACTGAACAGTGCCAGACTGTTATAGCTGCCTATGCGGTTGTTTCCTGCCAAACCGTAACCGATGCGGAACTTCAGGTCGGAGAAGATATTGAGCTTCTTAATGAATTCCTCCTCACCCAGACGCCAGGCGGCAGATACGGCAGGGAAAATGCCCCACTTGTTGTCGGCACTGAACTTGGACGAGCCGTCGGCACGCAGAGTAGCACTCAGCAGGTACTTGTCCTTATAGTCGTAGTTGACACGGGCGAAGAAAGAGAGCAGGTTATCATCATCGTTCAGATAAGAATCAGACGCCGAAGGTGTACCGATACCCATGTCATCCAACTGAAAGTCATCGGTAGGCAAATTACTAACCTCAGTATGAACATAACGTTCCCAACGATGCACATACTCCTGACCTAACTGAGCGGTCAGCTTATGCGCTTTCTGGAAACGGGTTTCGTAAGTCAGCACGTTCGAGGTCTGAAAACTGCCATCTTCCGTATTACGGATAGAGCCATAAGTACCGTTACGGCGTCCCATGATGGACTGGTCGCCATAAAACAGCTCGCGGCGTTGCGTACGGTAACGCATACCGGTGTTGTTGCGAAAAGTCAACCCCTTCATTATCTTGTAGGTCAATCCGCCATTAGCCTGTAGCGTGCGGATTTCGCGGTCGTCTTTTTCTTCAGCTGCGTTTATCAACGGATTCTGCATCACATTGCCGGCCTCATCGGTCAGCAGCGGGTCTTCACCCATCAGCAGTTCGTCGTCGCTGCCCTTAATGCCGATGGTAGGACGGTATTGCAGAATCTGTGCCATCTTGTTGAAGCGGGCATCCGTGTTGCTGCCGCCTTCGTTAGTACCGTTGCCTGCCACGCCTGCTCCGTAAATACTACGATAGTCGAAGTTGATGCGTGCAGTAACGCTGAGTTTGTCGTTCACCTTGCCGTTCACACCCAGAGTAATGTTGTGGCGCTCGCTGCCGCTGTATACCATGGCTCCCTCATCCTTGTTGTAGCTATAGGCCAGGTTGTACTTCACCGCTTCGCTGCCACCGTTCACGCCTACACGGTAGTTCTGCGTCAGCGTGGTGCGTCCCATGGTTTCGTCCAGCCAGTCAATGCCGGGACGGTTGCCATAGTTTTCGTGCAGTTCCAGGAAGCTGCCGTAGCGGTTCTGCCAGGCGGTCATGGTTTCTTCGGGGGTGGAGGTCAGCCCCACGGTGCGTTCATAGTCGGCCAGCACAAACTCTTCGGTACTCAGCACGTCGAGCTTGTTGGCAAGCTTGCGGAAGCCCACATAGGCGTCAAACGTCACCTGTCCTTTGCCCTCCATGCTCTTGCCACTCTTGGTCGTGATGAGTACCACACCGTTGGCACCCCGGGCACCGTAGATGGCGGTGGCAGAAGCGTCCTTCAGCACGTCGATGCTCTCAATGTCGGCGGGGTCGAGGCTGGACATACCGTCCTCTGTGGGGAAACCATCTATCACATAAAGAGGCTCATTGCTCTGAGTAATGGAGATACCGCCACGCACACGAATGGAAGCCTCTGCACCCGGCTGACCGTCGGTCTGTACAATCTGCACACCCGCCATGCGTCCGGCCAATGCCTGTGTGGCATCCGAAGTGGGCACTTTCATTAGATCCTCACTCTTGATAGAGGCTACGGAACCGGTCAGGTCCTTGCGCTTCACGGTAGCATAGCCCACAACAACTACTTCTTCAAGCAGCTGGTTGTCAGCCTCCAGCGTCACATCAATCTTACTACGTCCCTTCACGGGCACTTCTATGGTTTTCATACCGATGTAAGAAAACACCAATACGTCTTTCTTGGCATCATTGACGGTTATGGTGTAGTTTCCGTTCATATCGGTGATGGTGCCCACGCCCGCCGCACCTTTGAGGCTGACGTTTCCGCCTATCACTTCCAGATTTTCATTGTCCATCACTCTACCGGTGACGGTCAGGCTTTGCGCACGAAGGCCGGTGATGCCTACCACCAACAGCAAAGCTAAGATAAGATTTCTCATTGTTGTTTAAATATTAATAGAATTTTAAATGAATTATTTCCATGCTGACATTCAAAAAAGATTAAAGAAAAGCCCGACAAACGCCCTCTATTTCTTTTGAATGCTTTTATAAATATGCTTTGTTTAATATTGTTCGGCACCAGCAAGATTGTAATACAGTCTATCTTTCTGCCCATCCACCTCAACTTCTACTACGATGCGGCCATCACCAGCTTCAGCAAGTGAAGCATGAATGGTTGTGTTATCCGCCTGCTTGCGCGGGCAGATAACGGTGACATAACGAACAGGGTTTTCATCGTTCTTCTTTACATTGAAAGAGAATGCCGGACGGCGAATGCGTTCGCGATAAGCCACAGAGTACCATCCTTCCTCCTCTACCATCTCCATCGGATGAGCCGAGAAGCACTGCAACCGCACGTTGCTCTCACCATCGTAGTGGGTAGTCAGGCGGTTTTGTTCGCGACTGACCTCCACTGCCCCGTCGCACAACTGATAGTGCAGGTTTACCGTACCTGTTGCCGGACCGATAGCCTCGTCCACCAACACGAAGTAACTGCCTCTGACAAAGAACACCGAACGTCGGTGAAGCAAACCGGAATATCCTGGATTCTCTGTTACCAATATCCGAGTATCACCCTCCGCCTTCCACAGGCGGGTGACAGATTGGGTTGTCTCCAGATTGCGGTTGTCGAGCGTCAGCGTGTTGTGTACAGCAGTCTGCCGAAACCAGTTACGCTGTTTCCACACTTCCTCATCGCCTCCGAACACATAGCAGCCCGAGTCGGGAAAGAGGTTCTTTCCGCCCGACCACAATTCAAAGGTACCGTTGTCCGGCTGACAATGCCATTCTCCCTTCGGACCAGCCTTGAGCACCATCACCGTAGCATCTTCCTTCCACCCGTTGCGTAAAGTGAAGAAACCAGTGACAGGCGAAGCATACGACAGATGAATGGGACACCGCCCTTCCTTGCCCTGCGTAGCAAAGTAGCGCAACTGCTCATCATCAGGGAACTGGGCAGACCATCTCTTAAAACTCTTGACAAAACTGTAGGGAGCCGACCGCCTTCCGTCGCTAAAACAGGGAACAGTATAGTCGGGAAACAGGGTGTTCAGGTAGAAGTGCATCATCTGGTGAATGGTCTCAACATATGAGTCGGGAAAATCCTCACGAAAGCCATTAGCATCGGCCATGGATAGTGCCTGGCTAAATATGTCAATAGCCGCAGCATGGTATCCCAAATCAAGTTCATACTGTCCACCGTCGGCATAGACCTGCTTCCTGATTTCACGGTTCAGAACATCTATGCCACTCTGACGCCACCGGGAGGCTTCGGCAAATTCGGGAAAGAAGATACCTGCATTGAGCACGTACTGGGCCTCGAACAACAAATGATTGCCCTCGGCAGAATAGTTTTCCTGAACGTGCACGGCATGCTTGTGATAGTTCACCAAAAACTCCGTAAGGAATGCAGGCGTGAAATACCGGGAAGGAAGGAACAGCAAGAACTGATCTATCTGGTCTTTCAAGCGAATACCCGTCTCCAGCGGACGCCAAGCAAAACGCACGTTTTCGACTTCGCCCTTCACACTGTCCACATCGGCCAGCTCATACAAATCGGGATTTATCTTCACCAACGGGTTCTTACGAATCCAGTCCACGTACTGCAATACCCATTCGCGAGCATACTTCTCATCACCCGTCACCCGGTAAGCCTTACCCATGGGAATGAACCATTTATGACGATGAAGCTGCCAGCGCAATTCGTTGTCGCGCACCGGCCAGTATTTCCAATCAATATCCTTGCCGTAGTTGAAGGACGGTTGATAACCGGTATGCACAAAGAATGTGTGCTCCAGGGCCTCATCAGCCCACTTCCGCTCGGTGGGACTGAGAGTCACTTTATTCAAATCCAAAGCCGGATAAACCACACCAGCACGTTGCCGAAAATAGTCCAACAGAGCTTGAGCGGCTTTCTTCCAGTTTCCGCGACCGTAAGCTTCCTTCACCTGCTCCAACCCCGGATAATCCAAGTTGAGCAGTGCAAAAGCTTCCTTGTTCAACGACTGAGCCTGAAGAACCATAAAGGTTAACGGCAAAGCAAGCAGTAAAGCATATATACGTTTCATTAATTTAAAGTTACAATAATTACTATCATTTATTTATAAGTTCATCACATTATTTCATCCGTGTCATTTGTTTCATCCCCCATCACCTGTTCCGTGTCATGACAGGCGTTTTGTCTACCGCTTCCTGCACCTGCCACACACCGTCGATTTCATCGTAGAGTACGGAAGAAGAGGCATAGCGACGCATGTAAGGTGTGCCACCAATCTGCGGATTGTCTGCCCCCAGGCTGAACACCACGGGAACGGCATCGTGAGTCACCTCCAGCGCGGCCGGTTGCGAGGCATCGAGCACGGCGCGTATGTTCCAGTCGCCCACCTCAAAGATGTGATTGCCAGTGCTGCGCAACAAAGGTATATCGGCGCCCGTATGCCCCACCCGAACGACAGCCAGAAAACGCGCTGCACTACTGCCTTCCACCGTAGCAGTGAGGTGCCACTGATTGGGCGTAGCGGTCGTAATCTGTGCGGGCGGCACTCGGAACCGGTCCGTCTGACTCAAACTGAACGGCTCTCCACAAAACAACTGCGTCACCGCCACATAACTGCCATCGGCTCCAGCTGTAGTGAGCATCTGTTGTTCTTCGTCGATGCTGAAACGCACCGGGCTATGCAACAACCACTCCCAACGCACAGGCTCGGAAGCCTCCAACTCATCGTAAACAAGCAATATGTCTGGATGCAACATCAATACATGCCTCCGATAGCAATTCAACGGAGTGTCACCGAAACCATTTTCCGGTGTCTGGCTAATACCAGCCTGCTCGAAAGCAGAGACCCACATGGGGTCATCGGACACGCCACAATAAGCATGTGAAGCATCGCCCAAGCAATAACTGATATGACTGCCTCCCAAGGCACGGACTACGCTGCCATATCCTTTCGTGGAATAGGGCTGTCCTATACCATTGACCAACAGCGTATTGTGCGCACGGCTATGACGATAGGACATCAGGTTGTGGGCATCGCTGAAATTCTGATAATAACCAGTACTGCGATAAACGGGCTGCCCCTCATAGAGCAGATTGAACGCATTCTGGCTGGCCGTTGTATGACTACCCGAACCGAATGTGCTGGAACGGAACGACAAAGCCAAATCATCATCCGTACTCCCCGGATGACTGTGCATGGCCACTTCGCCCGTATCCTCATACCACAACATTTTGGACGCATCGGCGGGGAAAACCGTATCGTAAGTGCGGTCGGCACACATGCGGTAAAGGCGCAGCTCATAGTCCTGAGCCACCAGGTCGGCACACTCGGCGGCATACCAGCCCGCATAAGCATCGCCAGTTTCGCGAGCCAAATAATCGGCAAAGGCAGCTGTTAGCCGGTTAGGGGTGTCGCCCTGCTCGCTGGCATCGCCAAAACCATTGCTGGCCGAATGAGGCGGGAAGCTATAAACCAAGGCCTGGCCGGAAGCACGATACCAAGGATGTTGCAGGAAGTCGAAACGAGCCACATAGGAAAGCAAAGCCGGCATATAAGCCAGTGTATGAACATTGGCCGGGAAATAGCCCGTTCCGTTGTGCCACAGACCATCAAGATTGAAACCACCGGCCGGAGCACGGGCCGTCCACAGCTCATAATAGTATTCCAGCATAGGTAACACTTCACTGCCATAAACCGGATGGTCGTAAAGCAAGAAGGCTATCTGGAAGTAAGTACGCATGTTCTGCTGCCAAAAATGATTGTCAAATATATGATTTTCCTGATAACCCAAGTTTTCTTTATAATAACGGCGCAAGACACGCATCAGCAACTCTTCGGCTGCCGAACGTTCTGCCGGGTCAAGTCTGTCGTGAAGCAAGTCGTAAGCCAAAAGGCAACATATAGCCACATCGGACGAGGTGAAATTGTCGGCAAACAATTGCCCGTCGGATGGAGAAGCCATGCAAAATGCCTCCAACATTTCGTGCAGCTTGTCCGCATAGCACGACTGGAGCGTGAGGTAGGCTGCCTGATAGAGCCAAAAAGCCTGTGCCTTCAAGACAGATGCCTGGGAACAAAGATCGCCCAAAGCCTGATAATTAGTGTCTAAAGCTGTTGCCGCGCGTGTCAACAATGCCTTATATTCGGAATGGGAAGCCACTTTACGACGCGCCTCGTCAATACGAGGAGCCAGAAAACAATATAGACGCGGATAATCACGCGGCGCGTTGCAAACAAAATCGGCAAAGGAAGGGGTGACAAACACAGCTTCGTCACCTGTTACCTCGAAAGCGATGGCCTCACTCCATTCACTTGCGACTGTCCCATCGGCGGCACAAGAGCGAAAGCGCCAGTACCATGTGCCCGCCTTTAGAACGCGGTGGGGATTGAAGAAGCATCCCGTCTGCAAAGTGGAAACAAGGGTCTCAGACGTATTGAACGATGCGCTAGACGAAAGGGCAAACTCCAGCATCTCGCCCGTCTTCTGGCTTTGGGGCACTATGAGGGGAGCCGGGTTAATCATCAGCTCGTTATCGGCCTTCGGATAAGGCTGTGTGCGTATCTTGTCGCGATAGGCATCAGGAACCTCGACAGCGGGTACTTCCTGTGGTTCGTCGGTCGGAGGAAGCGAATCAGACGTACAAGCGGCCAAAGAGAAAAGAAGGGCTATGAGGAAGACATGTTTCATGATAATACTATAAGAAAAAATGTACCCAATCACTACAGAGATTACACGAATTAACACAGATTATCCAATCGAAGTTCCGTTATTATAAACAAGCATCTGTAAAAATCCGTATAATTCTGTAGTGAATGGAAATACTGGAATATAGAGAAATAGAATGGTTCAGGTCAGGAATTGCGGCTATCCGAGCGGACTTCCGCCCTCCTCTTCGCTTCCGCCACTGCCGGTTCCGCCTGTTGCGCTTTTTTCTTCGCCATTCCAACGCGTCCAACGCACGCTGGCGGGAGCCAGGTTACGCGTCACAGCACGGCCCTGCGTATAATGGGTTTCGGGGGTAAAACGGATGCGAGTCAATTCGATGTCCTCGGCGGTCACCTTGTCGGGCGTGTCCTGCCCGCCCTTGCGTGCGGCAATGGTGTAGCGGAAGAAACCGATGTCCTGCAGATGGACGCTGCGACCGGCGTTCATGCCACGCGCCATGACACTGGGCAGCACCGACAGCACAGCCAGCACGTCGGCCTTGTGTACGGTAGACATTTCCATGATTTGTTCCACCAGTTCATCCGTCTCCATAGGACGGTCGGTAATAACGGCGTAAGGATAGTACTTGCCGTTGGATTTCAATTGTTTGGGTTTGAAATATGCCATAGTCTTTCAGATTTTCACCTCTTGCAGAAGAGGCAGTTAAACATTTGGTTTTCTGTGTCATTCTATAGTAATCGACGACACGGCGACCCGTAGGGTACGACACGGCGGCCCGCTGTACACCAGACGGCGACCCGTTAGGCGCCAGACGGCGGTCCGTAGGATACAAGACGCCGTGTCGTCGGCAAGACTTCGAGGGGGGGGAGTTATTCGAAGATGGTCAGCATCGGGCGGATAAAGCCTCTGGTGCTATAGGCTGCATCGGCCTGGCCAGCCTGACACGTATATGCTGAAGCCTCGGCTGCTGCATCATTGCCATTTCCAATGGTAAATACAGAGAATTTAAGACCCGAGTTGATGGTACTCGACAACAGATACCATCCGTTTGAAGCAACGGCTGCATCACTGCCAGGATTGGTCAAGAAGCTTTGTGGAGTCACGATTTTGGCAAGTTCGGCATCGGCCTCTTCACCAAAGATTTTTCCAGTCAACACCTCCAGCTGCTTATAGGTTGGGATATACCAGGAACTGATGTTAGCACCTGCAACGGGGTTGCTCGCCAGCCATTCATTGTATTTGGTATAAACACCACCTGTAAAGTCCTTGCAAACGCCTGTGGCGGAATTCAGCAGATAATCCGTGGCAGTGAAACCTTGGAAAGTAGTGGCCGACGCGGTCAGAGTCGGAAATGCTTCTGCATCGGAGGCCGTCAGATTCATGCGAGGCGTTGCATTGCCCAATGCCACTGCATAAGCCTTGATAGTCTTGGTCGCATAGCTTTCGCCATAGCTGGCAGAAGTATCATCGGTACCTGATATTGCCATGGAGAACACCACAGCCACAGCATCTGTTGCCTCAGCCACCACTTCGCCCTGAGCATTGATATAGGCGCCGACCTTCAGTTCGCCTGCCGGCTGGGGTTCTTCGGGGTCAGTTTCTTCACCCTCGAAGGCATCATCTATCACAACTTCCACCTTAATTTTGTCATCGCCTGGTTCTTCACTCAGCTTCAGGCTGACACTAGTGTTACTTTGAAGGCTCTTCATTTGGTCAGAAGTAAGCTGGATACTCTTGGTAGAGGTTCCGTCTTCATTGCTGAAAGTGATAGTAGAAGTACGGTCTTCTTCGGCTACAGTAGCCAGCACATAGCAATAGAAAGCGAACTCACCATCAGTCAACACAGGCACGTAGCTATCGACAGTAGCCTGAAGCTGTCCCTTTGTAGTAGCCTTTCCCGTAGCAACGTTGAATCCGGCTCCTGCATAGAGATTAGGATTGATGCGAGTAAGACCCGTCAGGCCCAATGCTTCCACGTCAGCAGTCTTCACGGCAATGCGAGTGAAGGGACGCTTCAAGGTAACGCTACCTGACAAATCGCCGGTTTCCACGGCTGCGCAGAAGGCATCGGCGGCAGGATTGTTAAACAAGTCGTTGGTTTTGTTCAAACGATAGGTAATGTTGGTCAAAGCATCGGCCTTATAGATGGTGGTCGAAGTAGACGTATAGTCGTCACCGGCCACATAGTCGGCCCAGAACAGATATTGGGCAGCATCGGCATTCTTTTCAAACTCAAAGGTAGCCTTTCCGGCGGTCACGGGCTGCACCATGCGGGTGCCTTCGATGACTGTCCCTTCGCTGTCCACTGCTTCCATGATGCAACGCATCACATATCCCTGTACATCAGCCACTGCACGCGTATCGGGTGTGGCACCGCTTACATTCACTGAGAGAACGACTTTACCGCCGTTGGTTTCATTGCTGGAAATGATTTCCTCCTGACTGCACGCTGCCATAAAGAGCAGGGTGAACACAGCCATCACTGAATAGAAAAAGTTCTTTTTCATGGTTACTTAAAAGTTTTATTTGTATATAAATATAGTTACTTAATTATGCTTGTTTTCATTTAAATGACCTCTACCTCCATGTCTATCTCGTCGTCGAAGTCGGGATCAATGCCCACACCATCCTCAGCCAGGGCTGGATCGGCCGTAAGGAAGTTGTCACGAACGGTGGTAAGCATGCCTGGAGTACAGCGTAGGCGTATGATGGAGCGTGCCACGGTCTTGTTCTGACCATCCACCACTTCCACCTCTACGGGCACAACGGTGTCGGCCTCGTTGCACAGTACATAATCAAAGCCTATCTCAAAGTCCTTGACAGATGTTTCGGGCAGGGTAAACTCCTTACTATAGCTCATGTAAAGCAGAGAATTGCGCAACTGCCCGGTAAGCACATCAAAACCCATAGGTAAATAATCGCTGTACTTCACACGCACGGTGAACTTGTTGCCACTTACTTCGCCTGCTGAAACCTTGTCTATCAGCTTGTCGAGGTCGGTAGCCAGCAGGCGATAGCGTGCCACAGGACGGCTGAGTGTCAATTCAAGAGGCACCTGCACGTTCCAGTCGTTGCGATAACTGCTCAAGTCCACTTCCTGCATGGCATAAAAGGCGTCTTTCCAGTCGGTGTTGCCTTGGTAGCGTCCATTGCCGATGACAGGAGTCAGGGTAGTGGTATCGTAGAACCAGTCAGCCCTCTGGTCAGCCTGCACATAGTCGGCCCAAACAGCCAGTCGGTAAGGGCGTGCGTGAAGTTTCAGGGATACGGGCACAGTGAGCAGGGTACGTCCGTCCACTACTTCTTCGTAAACAACCTGCCGTACGGAAGTGGCGTCGCTCAGATAGGCATCCACAATAAAACGGTGCAAGTAGGCAGCATCGCCCTCTGCGCGGGTAGAGAAAGCTTTCGACGCGGCATCGGAAACAGTTAGACGGAGTGACAACTGTGCCTTAACCGTCACCTCTGTAGGGTCTACCCCCCACTCTCCTGTAGCTGTCATTTCGGGTTCTTCGTGCAACTGGCAAGAGGCCAACAAGAAGGTGCAACTGCCCAAGAGGCTGAAAATATGTTTGAATATCTTTTTCATTGTCTTCATATATTTAAGATTAAAGGCGATAGACCAGCGAAAGTCCCAAACGGGTCAGTCCCCAATAGTGACGGATGCGGGTATTAATCAATGCGCCGTTCTCTATATTATAATAGGTATTGTATTTCAGGTTGGCATACCCCACACCTACATTGAACTCGGCTCCCCAGTGTTGCCCCAAGGGTAGTTTGTAACCATAGCTCAGTCCGGCTCCCAATAGTGGACGACCGACGTCCTGATAGCGATTGTCTTCCCACTTAAAGTTGAACCAGGCAGTATGGGCGTGCAACCCAAAGAAGTGTCCCCGTCCGACCTCGCTTCCTGTCCACCAGCGCAACTCGGGCTGCAAGGCAACGACGCGAAGGGCATGTTCACGCTGCGCATCCCACAGACTCCACATCACAGGCAAGTCGAGAGTCATCTTGCGGTGTAGCTGCACTTCGTAAGCCAAGTTGAGCACACCGATGGCATCGAAAGCCACGTTCGTTTTCAGAGCATGATATCGATTACCCGTAACGGGCACAGCTGTCTTCTTTGCTTTCTCAACGACAGGATTCTTACCAGCAGACTTCTTTCCGGCAGACTGTTTCACCAAAGTGTTTTTCTGCTTGTGGGCAACAGGCTTGGACGTCGGTTTGCCCGAAGGTTTCCACACTGCCGTTTCTTCGGGCTCGGCCGAAGTCTGTATCAGAGGCTTCACAGGAACCTGTGCCCCAACAGTCAGCGCGGCAGCCAAGCAAAAAGCCGACAGAAGAATACGTAATATGAATGTTTTCATGATGAATCAGTTTATGAATAAGTGGTACAATTCAGATTTCCAACTCGGGAACTTTGTCGCGCATGGTAGTGACGTAGCCATTCTCATCTACGATGGTTTCCTGCCCCTTGTAGGTAATGCTCACCTTGTCCTTGGTACTACGTATGAAAAACGAAGGTGCGCCTTCGGCCTTGAGGTTAACACTGATAAGCCAACCACCGGCCTTAATACGGCCGTCCTCCAGAATTTCGGGTGCCTTGGCAGGATACTTCACAGCATGAGTGTTAATAATGGTGCCAAAACGATAGACTTTGGCTTTCTCCGACTTGGCCGTAAAATGATAATGGTTAGGATACTTTTTAAAGTTACCTTTATCATCGGCACGCAACCAGTTATGGGCTGGTACAAAGAATTGGCTGGTAGTATCGGTCTGCAAAGCACCTGTAGAGAAAATGTAAGCATCTGAAGCTCCCCCTCGTCCCGAGAGACCCTGTACATGAATATAACGTTTATCTGTTTTATCCACGCTCATTGGTTGAGTCACCGTATGCAACATAAAGGTATAATCAGCCGGTTCGGATGCTTCCAACTCATCGTAAATAAAAATATAACCAGTATTACCCAAGTTAACGATGTGGCGACGAAATTTCGTAAGAGGCACATCATCCCAACCATTCTCCGGTGTATAATGTACATCACTCTGCTCACCACGTTTCAACCACAGTGGAGAAATTACCTTACCATAAGCATTGGATGCATCACCCAGCACATAGCCTATTTTCTCTCCTACATAATAGCGGGGAATCCATCCATAACCTTCCACACCTATGCGTTGCCCCATGCCATTGACAAGAATTGTATTGTGGGCACGAGTAGCACGATGACAAAGCATGCTATGCACATCAGTAAATTCGATGTGGTGGCCACTACTGTAGAAAATGGACTTACCTCCGAAGAAGGTATTGAAAGCATTCTGGTTGGCCAAAGCATGGGAGGTCGAACCATAAGGGCTACTTCGGAAACTCCACATGGCGTTGCTGCCCACACGATCCCAGTTGGTCTGGAAAGAAGCGAGTCCCGTTTCAGGAAAAACATATCCCCAAGGCAAAGCTGTCAGACCGGGACCCTCGGGCAAAGGTTTATCACACTGTAGACGGAACCAGGCCAAATCACCAGGCTTAGCCAGCAAAGCCTTCTTCAAGTAAAGGGGGTCAACTTTAAGGGTACGGCGTACAAAGTCGGCTGCATAAGTATTGCCAGTAAGACGGGCCAAAGCATCCAAATAACCGATACGTATGCTATTAGGACGTGCAACATTCTGATGTGAACTACCATTACCACCCGATTTGGAAAAAGGAGGCTGCTGGAAGATGGTATACATTACATTATTGGTATACCATGGATCACTGAAGAAATCAAAACCTGTAAGTTTTGTATAATAATAAGGCACTTCAATAAGAGTACGCGTATTAACCGTGAAATAGGAATCACCATTGTGCCAACCTCCATCTTTGTTCAAACCAGGAAAGCGTGCCAACCATACGTTATAACAGTAGTCAGTCCATGTATCGGCCTCGGGCAAGTCACCATAAGTGGCAAAAGCAGCCATGGTTAAAATACGAAGTGTCATTTGCCAGATATGATTCTCGGCAATATGATTCTCCATATAGTTATTGAAATGATTATACATGCCGTTGCCCTTCTCTCGGATGTCATCCAACAATTCTTTCTTCTGAGCAGAAGTCAGCAAGTCGTAGAAAGAATCGTAGGCCATAGAACAGAGTGATAGAAGGGTGGCATCGTTAAAATCGCCCTTCACGTTCGCGTTCTTATTCCAATCGGACATGATCATCACCCGACGGATAGCTTCATCGGCATACTTACGGTCTTTGGTCAGAAGATAAGCACGTATCAAGGCTTCGGTGTTTCCTTCTTCGGCATCGATAATGCGGCGGCTTTCACGAGTGAGGTATGAATTGATCTGCATCTGGTTGGTAAGGTTCTTCACCTGACTGGTATTGATGTCCTTCACATCCTTCATGGGTGTGATCAACACTTTATCAGCACGTTCCAGATACCAGGCTCTTTCTACCTTACCCAGACTTTCTTTTCTGAACTTGTCCCATTCATCCTTAATAATCCAAACGCGAGGATGCGACAGGGGCACACACGCCAATACTTCTTTCAATGAAGGCGGGCAGAAACGATGTCCGTTGTCTTTTACCTCTACCTGTAAAGTCTCGCTCCACTGTGGTTGACCGTCCTTGACATAGGCATACTGCCAGTACCACGTACCAGGCGACAACGGTTTCTCTGGGTTGTAGAAAGGCCAGCGGGTATCTGCCTGAAAACAACCTTTTTTAAATGTACTATCTTGGGCATAACGTATCTTGTAAGCCAACTTACTCTTATCTATCTTTTTGACCAAATGTTCAAAACCGTCCATGGGAGCACCATCAGACTGGGCTTCGGCCAGCAACGGCCACTGAAAAGACACGAAGCGATCGTCGACCATCGCACCATTGAGCGGCGAAGGGGTAACACGCGATTCGTGCATCATACTTTGCTCCGTCAACCGGATGTTAGCCGGAGCTTTCTGAGCGCAGACCGGATTGATGGCTGCAGCAGAAAACAGAGAAATGAGAATCAAATTCTTCATGGTATGTATGTTTATTTAAATAATTCGCCTCATCGGATTTTCTGTTGGCAAATATCCGTATTTGCCCGAAAAAGATGTATCGTTTTTGTATATTCTTCCTTTCAATTTTGGCGATTTCTGTTTCATTTTTGTATATCAAGCTTTCAATTCTGTACAAGCATTTATTCAATCACCTGGGAATGAAACGCATAGGAGAATAGGGACCCGGCGTAGGATGTTGCTTCATCCACTCTAACAGCAGAACACGATGCTGCTTCAACAGCTCTGTATATCGACGTTCCACAGCTAAATTGCGCATCTCTCCCCGATCGCATGTCATGTCGTAAAGCAATTCGCGGTTCTTCCCGGCTTCATACAATACATATTTGTAACGGGGTGTACGTACCATCCAGCCACACGTACCACCGGTCTGGGCAAACAAGGTTTCCGTCACCACATAGGAACGATGACTGAGGGCTGTGTCTCCACTTTCTGTCAACGCACGGAAACTGACTCCCTGTGCGCCGTCGGGCAACTTGGTTCCCGACCAATCGCAAAGGCTGGGCATCAGGTCCACACCATTATTAATAAGCTGAGGCATCACGGTTCCAGCATGCTTTGTACCGGGCAGACAGACAATGAAAGGCACGTTAACCACTTCTTCGTAAAGAGCCGTTTTCTGATTCCACTGGTGAGCAGAAGCTCCATCTCCATGGTCGGAGGTAAAAATAATGAGGGTATTTTTCCACAGGTTCTGTCGCTCTATCTCGTCCACAATTTTACCGATTTCGACATCCACATGTTCTATCAACCGATAGTAGGCATTGAGATAACATCGCCAGTCATCGGGAGTATAGTGTCGGGTCGGATACAGACGATAGCTCTGCTCACGCTCGTAGCTCAGCACATCTGCATCATAAGGGGCTATAGGAAAGTTAGCAGGCAGGTTAGGGCAGTCGTCCAGCTGGAATTCTTCAAGGTTGGCAAACGGGGTATTCTGACAACGGGCATACTCACAAATGTTATGCGGATTGTCGAACGAAGCCACAAGGAAGAACGGTCTGGTGTGTTTTCGTTGCAGAAAACTTACCGCTGACTCGGCAAGTCCGTTATCGTTATGACCATGCAGATTCTCAAAACCGAAAGCATGCGCGGCAGGCAGAGAATTAGTATTGACGTGCCACTTGCCCGCATAGGCTGTTTCATAGCCTGCCTGCTTCAACAATGTGCCCAGTGTACGGCTGCGCAGGGAGTCGGGCATGGGTGTCTCGTTCTCGGCCATACCTATTTCGGCAGGCGTATGACCGGTAAACATAGATGCCCGCGACGGACCACTCAATGGTAACGAACAGTAAGCGTTGGTGAAACGCAAACCGTGTGCAGCAAGACGATCCATGTTTGGCGTATGCAAATCAACGTTTCCAGCACAACTCATAGCCGTAGCTGTTTGCTGATCGGTCATAATGTAGATAATATTGGGACGCTGCTGTGCCCAAAGGGAAGCTGGAAACATCAGCCCGGCTACCCAAGCAATTTTCAAAGGTTTCATACTGATTAAGACTGTTTTCAGGGATTATCGGGAGTTAACTGAATACTATTAATGGTTAACAATCCTCCCAACGAAACGAAACAGAATGACAAATTCCTTAAACTTCTTATAATCTCTCATTCGTCATTCCTTATTCTCAGGTACTTGAGCAATGCCTCCAAATAATAATAATCGGCATAGTTCAATGGCACGTCAATCTCGGAGCCATGAGGTAGAGAGCCAGTAGAATGCTTCAGTATGAAACCGGCATTATTTCCTTTAACGGCCAGATAGTCCTTGCCTGACAGACTTTTGAGTATCTTTTCAGCATGAATGAAGTATTTGGAACTATCGGGAACCAAGGTACTCAAATCGAGGAAAGCAGAAGCTATGACAGCAGCAGCCGAGGCATCGCGCGGCGTATTGGACATAGCAGGCGCATCAAAATCCCAGTAAGGAATGGCATCGGAGGTTGTGGTACGTCGTATAATCATATCGGCCACTTGGACAGCCTGTTGCAAAAAAGCGGTATCCTTCGTTTCTTTATAACATAAGGTATAACCATAGACTGCCCACCCCTGTCCGCGCGACCAAGCCGACTCATCGTTCTTACCCTGAAACGTCTGTTTACGTTCCACGGTACCATCGGCATTGTAACTCACTACGTGATAACAGGTATGGTCGGGACGGAAGTGATTAGCCATGGTTGTACGGGCATGGCGGACGGCGATGTCTGCATATTTCGGGTCACCTGTCAGTTTACTTACATTAAAAAGCAATTCCAAGTTCATCATATTGTCAATGATGACAGGAAAATGCCACGTGCCAAAATCCCAAGAGCGAATACATCCGATGATGGAATCAAAACGACTACATAAATTATTTGCTGTCTCCACCAACAATGGCTTGATAGTATCGTTCGGTGCCAGACGCAACGCGTTGCCATAACTGCAATTGACCATAAAACCAACATCGTGTGTACCTTTCATATAACGCACATTGTTTAATTTATTGGTGAAGCGAATAGCCTGCATCTTCAAAGAATCATTACCTGTCAACTCGTAAGCATACCACAATGTACCAGGAAAGAAACCGCTGGTCCAATCGGAGATAGTACAAAGCCTCCTTTTGCCTAACAGCTCTTTTGCCGGATTAGGGTGGATAGAATCAATGTTCACTTTGTGTTCCAACTGTTCTTCCAGAAACGGTAACTCGTAACCCGCCCATGCAGTACGCGGCATCTTCGTAGAATCGGCCAATTCGCTAGCAGTAGATAATAACTGATAAACAGCTACCTCTTCCACACTGTCTATCCATGTTCCAGCGGTAGTAGAAGTCTGATAACGACAAGCTGTCAATCCAAAAAACAAAGCGGCTCCTGCAAACAAAACTTTTTTCTTCATGTTCATGGTCTTTAGAATTCATATTATTAACAAACAACGCCGGACAACTCTTTCTATCGTCCGACGTTGCAAAGATAAAGCGTGTCATATACATACGCTTTCAAAATACGCTTTCTCTATTTTTGTCCTGTTGAAAATACTTTCAGTTTTGTCCAGTCTCCTTTCATTTTTGTACAAATGCACTATTTATCAGTCTACTTTCCGTATTCTGAGGGCAAACAACCAAAATACTTTTTAAAACTGGTAGTGAAATAAGAAGGTGTATTGTATCCTACCATTACACTGATCTCGGCCACAGTATACCGTCCCTCTTTCAACAATTTACAAGCCCGATTGAAACGTACTTTACGGATAAAATCGTTGGTCGACTCTCCCGTCAAGGCTTTCATCTTAGCATGCAAGCTAGATCTACTCATACACATTTCACGAGCAAATTCATCAGTAGTAAAATCTACATCGTCCAAGTGTCGCTCCATAATATCCATAGCTTGCTTCAACAGTTTTTCGTCTAACGGATTCAAGGCAATCTTCTCCGGTTCTATCTCCATCGACTTGGAATAGTATTCGATGGCCCGATAACGCGTACGAAACAGATTTCGTATCTTAGTCACCACAATATTCAACACAAAAGGCTTTGGAATATAATCATCAGCTCCCACCTGTAAGCCTTCCAGCTGTTCCTTAACATCGGCCTTGGCCGAAAGGATGATAACCGGAATGTGACAAGTATTCATATTCTGCTTAATAGCGCGACACAAGTGCAAACCGTCCATGACAGGCATCATTACATCTGTCAAGACAAGGTCTACCGGCAGTTCCTTTAGCCGCTTCAATGCTTCTTCTCCGTTACTCGCCTGCACCACCTGATACATAGTACCCAATTTTTCAGCTAGATAACAACGAATATCTGCATGATCTTCCACCACCAAAACAGTTTCTTTCCGAATTTTGTCTTCCTGTGTAGATGTTCCGTCCTCATCCGACAAAGAAGCATCGACCGGTTCGTCTTCTGTGTCCACCATGTACATCTCCTGCCGATTGGTTGTGTGTACTTCTTCTATCTCTTCTGTAGTACACTGTTTTTCTTCCAAAGTGTAAGCAGATTCAACCACTGGTACTAAAACAGTGAACGTACTCCCCTCGCCTTCTTGACTTTCCATCTTGACGACACCGTGATGTAACTCCACCAGACGTTGTACCAACGAGAGACCAATACCACTACCCAAATGTTCACTATCCGCCTGATAGAAACGTTCGAATATTCTGTCTTGTTTACCAAGAGGAATACCAATCCCCGTATCCTTAACCTGTAACATCAACTCATCACCTTCCTGCCTCAATGTCACAGTTATACTTTTGCCCCTACCAGTGTACTTGAAAGCATTGGAAAGTAGATTATTTTCTATCAACTCCAAATATTCCGGATCGCAAAGAATCTTCCGGTCCTCCAAATCAGAGTCAAAACGGTAAACAATCTGCTTTTGCTGCGCCAGACGTTCATAGAAAAGAAAATTCTTCTCCATTATCTGTCGAATGGGTACAAACCTTACTTTTAAGTGAAATACACCCAACTCGGCACGGCGGTAGTCCATCAACTGATTGACCAGATACAGCAGACGATCTGCATTGCGCCGGATGTGCTCCAACTGTCTACCCATCCAACGGTCTTGTACCTTAACCAGCAAATCTTGCAAAGGAGCCATAATCAACGTCAACGGAGTGCGAAGTTCGTGAGATATATTGATAAAAAAGCGCAGTTTCATTTCATTTACCTCCTTTAACCGTTCTTTGTCAATACGTTCCATTTCAAGCCGTGCCTTCATGATTTTACGTGTCCAAAAGTAGCGAACAACAAACGCGATGCTACCTGCAAACGCTAGAAAAAACAGTATACTGGCCCACCAGGTCTTGTACCAAACTGGCAAGACCACTATTTCGAGTTCTGTAGGATGATCACTCCAAATACCGTCGTTATTGGCAGCCTTCACCAAAAAACGATAGTGTCCTTGCGGCAAATGGGAATAAGACACCGTACGCATAGTATGGGTCACAGTCCAGTCAGCATCATACCCTTCCAACTTGTAAGCAAAGATGTTGTGATTACCCGCTATATAGTTGGGAACTACAAAATCCAGCGAAAACATGCTCTGCTCCGCCTTGAGCGTAATACGCCTTGTACGTCCGATATGTCGTTCCAAGATACCAGTCGTGTCACCCGGATGCACAGTTTTATTAAATAGACGCAATTCTGTGAAAATCACTGAGGGAGTATAAGGATTATCTATTAGCTGGTCAGGATAAAACGCCGTCAGTCCATTGACACCGCCAAAATATATCTGTCCGTTTGCTGTAAGACAATACGCATAAGGAGTAAACTGATTACTTTGCAAACCATCCGCTGCCGTATAGTTACGACATGTTCCCATACGAGGCACGAAACGACTTAATCCTCCGTTCGTACTAAGCCACAGATTACCATAACCGTCTTCCAGAATACCATATATCACATTGTTAGGCAGACCATCCGCCGTAGAATAACGTACCACTTCCCCTTTGTTCTCATCGAAACGGTACAGTCCGTCACGGGTGCCCAACCAGAATACGTGGTTAGCCTGCTCACGTATACACTGTATTTTTTTTCTCTCCAGTTCATGCCCAGCAGGAAGTAAAGACACCTGCTCCAAAGTGTTCCCCACTATACGAAAGACATGAATACTTTCTTTATCACTAATCCAAATACGCTGCTTGCTGTCTTCAAAGAACAATTGAATTTCGGATAGTTCTATGGGCTTTCCATCGGCTATCATCGGAAAATCCGTAAAGGTCCGGCTCCGTTTGTCGAAACATTTGATAGTCCGTACCGTACTTACCCACAATTCGTCTTTCCCTTTAGGAGTAAGAGTATACACACTACGACCATCAGTCACCCTATCCGACGGCATAAAGTTCTCTATTCGCCCACTTGGCACATGCAGGATACTGAATTCACCGGCATGGCTGCCAATGTACACCTCCTGTCGTTCTTCATCCACCTGCAAAGCCTTGATGTCATTCGAGGGAAGGCCATCCGCTGTCGTAAAAGCCCTAAACAGTCCCTTTTGCTTATCATATAGGTTTAATCCACCGTTGGTACCTATCCACAGATTCTGTTTCTTATCCTCAACGATACAACTAATCACATTATTGTTCAACGAATTACGACCGGGCATCCGACTAATATAACGAAACCGATTCTTCTGTTCATGATAATAGTTCAATCCGCCGAAATAAGTTCCCATCCACATGCCTCCCTGCCGATCACAATACAAACTGCGTACCGATGTTTGAGACAAACTAGCTGGATTGGAGGGATCGTTCACATACTGTTCGAACGTGTCATCCTCCTGACGGTAAATATTCAAAGAAGTAAACGTGCCTACCCACAAACGGTTCCAATGATCCAAAGCCAACGAACGTACATAGTCTGATCCGATACAGCGCTCTCCTCTGGCTGTATAATGCCGTACTGTGGCATCGCTTAGGTCAAAACGATACAGTCCTTGCCCTTCCGTAGCCACCCACAAGTAAGAAGGAGCCTGCATAAGTGCGGTCAAAATCCGACAATTTTCTAATTCTTTGAATGAATACTTTCTGACCTCTTTTTTACCACCAGAATATATGTACAAGCCCTTATCTGTACCTATATAAATAAGAGAATCGCGACGAGTGAGCGAATAACATTGCTCTACATCGACAAATCCAGTAAGTTCTGCAGGTTTCGATAAGCCCTCATGAACATCGAACATATACAATCGGTTCCCAGCCAAAAACAACAGGCTCAATGAATCAACAATAGCCACATGAGTAACGGCAAGTCTTTTGTTCAAACTGTCTTTCAAACTGTAATTACGGAAAGCATCCCGATTGGCATCATAGCAAGAAAGGCCAGACTCGGTACCTATCCACAATCGGTCATGCACATCTATGTCCAGTGCATACAGAAAATCGTTAGCAAGTGTAGTCGTATCCCGACTATCGTGACGATATACTGTAAAATCATAACCATTGTACTTATTCAACCCATCCTGCGTAGCGAGCCACAAACACCCCTGACTATCCTGTACAATGTCTAGTACCGCACTCTGCGACAAACCCTCCTCCAAACCTATACGGGCAAAACTCAGCTCCGAATTGAACTGTGCCTGTGCCTTTGTCACAATCAACATAACCAACAAACAAATGGCATAAACTATTTTTTTCATAGTATACATTCTTGACATTTCGGAGCTAAGGTACAATATTTTTTAAAAGCCAACAAAAAAGGGATAGGAAAATTACTTCCCATCCCTTCCTTTATTCATCCTCTTTTTAGAAGATTATTCTTCATCCATCAAGATCTCCAGAATCTGGCAAGCAGCCTTGGCAACCGAAGTACCGGGGCCAAAGATAGCAGCTACACCAGCCTTGTACAGGAAGTCATAGTCTTGTGCGGGGATTACACCACCGGCAATCACTACAATATCCTCACGACCCAATTTCTTCAATTCGGCAATGATTTGCGGAATCAAAGTCTTATGTCCGGCAGCCAATGAAGATACGCCCACTACGTGAACGTCGTTCTCAACAGCTTCGCGGGCAGCCTCGGCCGGAGTCTGGAACAACGGTCCCATATCCACGTCGAAACCACAATCGGCATAACCGGTTGCTACAACCTTAGCACCACGGTCGTGTCCGTCCTGACCCATCTTAGCAATCATAATACGCGGCTGACGACCTTCTTTCTTAGCAAACTTCTCGCACAACTCGCAAGCATGCTTGAAGTCGGCATCATTTTTACTTTCTGATGAATACACGCCTGAAATAGTTCTGATTATTGCTTTATAACGTCCTACTACCTTTTCACAAGCATAAGAGATTTCGCCCAAAGTGGCACGAACACGAGCTGCTTCTACAGCCAACTCCAGCAAGTTGCCTTGCTTGGTTTCCACACACTTGGTGATGGCGTCCAGAGCCTTCTGAACTTCTTCCTCGTTACGTCCTTCTTTCAGACGCTTCAGGTTCTCCAGCTGCTCCTGACGAACGGCAGTATTATCGATTTCAAGAATATCAATCGGAGCTTCCTTCTCCAGACGATACTTGTTCACACCTACAATGGTCTGCGCACCGCTATCGATACGTGCCTGTGTACGTGCGGCAGCTTCTTCGATACGCATCTTAGGAATACCGGTTTCGATAGCCTTGGCCATACCGCCCAGCTTTTCGATTTCTTGGATGTGTTCCCAAGCCTTGTGAGCAATTTCGTTAGTCAAAGACTCTACATAGTAAGAACCGCCCCATGGGTCAACGTTCTTGCAGATGTTGGTCTCTTCCTGGATATAGATCTGCGTATTACGTGCAATACGTGCAGAGAAGTCGGTCGGCAAGGCGATGGCCTCATCAAGCGCATTGGTATGCAGCGACTGTGTATGTCCCAGTGCAGCAGCCATGGCTTCGATACAAGTACGGCCTACGTTGTTGAACGGATCCTGCTCGGTCAGTGACCAACCAGATGTCTGCGAGTGTGTACGCAATGCCAGTGATTTCGGATTCTTCGGATTGAACTGTTTCACAATCTTTGCCCAAAGCATACGTGCAGCACGCATCTTGGCGATCTCCATGAAGTGGTTGGTTCCGATAGCCCAGAAGAATGACAGACGCGGAGCAAAAGCGTCAATGTCCAGTCCGGCTCCTACACCTGCACGAAGATATTCCAGACCGTCGGCCAAGGTGTAAGCCAACTCGATGTCTGCCGTTGCACCGGCTTCCTGCATGTGGTAACCGGAAATGGAGATAGAGTTGAACTTAGGCATCTTCTGTGATGTATATTCGAAGATATCAGAGATAATCTTCATCGAGAACGAAGGCGGATAGATATAGGTATTACGCACCATGAACTCTTTCAGGATATCGTTCTGGATAGTACCAGCCATTTCTTCCAACTTGGCACCCTGCTCCAGTCCGGCATTGATGTAGAATGCCATAATCGGCAGAACGGCACCGTTCATCGTCATTGATACGGACATCTTGTTCAAAGGAATACCGTCGAACAAAACCTTCATGTTCTCCAGCGAGCAGATAGATACACCAGCCTTACCCACATCGCCTACTACACGTTCGTTATCAGGGTCGTAACCACGGTGTGTAGCCAAGTCGAAAGCTACCGACAGACCTTTCTGACCGGAAGCCAAGTTGCGACGATAGAAGGCATTTGACTCTTCGGCTGTAGAGAAACCTGCATATTGACGGATGGTCCAGGGACGCAGCGTATACATTACAGAATACGGACCACGCAAATATGGCGGAATACCTGCAGCAAAATCAAGGTGTTCCATACCTTCGAGGTCCTCTTTGGTATAAACAGGCTTCACATTGATGTGTTCCGGAGTTTTCCAGTCGGCCTGAATACCGTTGGCTTTCTGCCATTCAGCACCGTTAACGGGCTTGAAATTGGCATATATATCTATATTTTTAAAATCTTTTCTCATCTTCTTTGGTAGTTGACGAGGATTCAGCCGACAAGTTGCCAGGGATTTGTTCCTTGCAGCTTGTGTCCTTGTCCCCTTGTTAACTTAATAATTTAGCATTGTATTCTTTCAGGGTTTCCAATACGTTGACACGGACATGGATGAAATTCTCGATACCGGCAGCTTTCAACTCGTCCATACAAGCAGGTGCACCCGCTACGATAAACATGGCACGACCGTCCAAAGCCTTGAAAGCAGGAACAGCGTATTCAGCATATTCATCATCGCTTGAGCAAAGTACTACGATATCAGCCTTGGCAGCCAAAGCAGCTTCTACTCCTTCCTCAACCGTAGCAAAGCCTAAATTATCTACTACTTCGTATCCGGCACAAGCCAAGAAGTTGCAAGAGAACTGAGCACGTGCCTGACGCATAGCCAGATTTCCGATAGTCAGCATGAAAGCTTTTGGACGTTTACCAGAATGTTCTGTCTGCAAACGTAAAGCTTCAAATTCGCTGGCAGCACGGCTGGTTTCCAGTTTGGCAAATGAAGCTTCTTCCTCGTGATTATGTCCGCCACCACAGCAACATTTGTGTTCTGATGGAGTCTTTTCTCCTGCCAATTCGTTGAAATTAGGATACTGATTGGTTCCCAGCAGGATTTCTTTACGTTTCGAAACAGCTTCATGGCGTGCTTTGTTGCTTGCGTTAACAGCATTTTGTACGCTTTCGTCGAAGATAGACTTAACCATTCCGCCGGCCTCTTCTACTTGCAGGAACAAATCCCAGGCTTGTTTAGCAATAGAGACTGTCAAATTTTCAATATAATATGAACCGCCGGCAGGATCGACAATGCGGTTAAGATGAGATTCTTCTTTCAAAAGTAATTGCTGATTACGTGCAATACGTTCTGAAAAGTCATTAGGGGTTTCGTATGCTTTATCGAAAGGAGTTACTGTGATAGAATTTACTCCTGCAATAGCAGCACTCATAGCTTCAGTCTGAGTACGGAGCAAGTTTACATGAGCATCGAATAAGGTCAGATTAAAGCTTGAAGTTTCGGCATGAGCAATCATTTTACAAGCACCTTCGCATTGTGGGTTGTAAGCCTTGTTGATATTGTATTATTCAAATCAAATACCATTGGACTCAAATTCAAGACATCTTCGATAGTTACAGGATTTATATGATGAACTAAAATTTTATCATCTATAATTTCGTATCCTTTAACCCCAAG